>Ga0209402_10003538_pt1 | contig 14875 bp, 17 predicted proteins | sample ArcticOcean_MG_C_3_FD_187437 | JGI IMG/M metagenome (GOLD analysis project Ga0209402, IMG submission 187437) | Marine microbial communities from western Arctic Ocean - ArcticOcean_MG_CB8_126 (SPAdes) (version 2) | ecosystem: Environmental > Aquatic > Marine > Oceanic | place: Arctic Ocean... | reverse complement strand
TTACGGGAGGCATAGGATTCCTTTCACATCGTGCTCAAAGAAATAATTGGGACAGCGAATAGTATAGCGTCAGAAAACCGAAGAAACCACATGTCACCGGGGGTTGAGGGGAGACTTTCACCTGTCGAGTAGCCGCAGGAACGTAGGTCCAGGGCCTAGCCCTGGTGGGTGCAGGATAGCCCTGCTGGCTAGTCGTCCTGTCGACTTCGGATAATGAGTACAGGGTCGCCGCACTCTCGTACGACTTTGTCCGTCACGCTACCCATCACCCAGCGGTCAATGCCCGACCGACCGTGGGTAGTCATAGCCACCAGGTTGTGCTCCATCTCAGTCGCAGCAGCAGAAATGGCGTCCGCAGCTTCGCCGTGGAGCAGCTGCTGCTTGACCCGTTTGACACCCTGGCTTTCAAGATCGGCAGTCACCTTGCGTAAGTACTCCATGGCCTTAGCCTCAGACTCCTTGGAATACTCCTCAAATGGGCCTTCATAGACCCGGGCCAGGGTTGAATTCGGGCCAAGTTCATAGTGGTATTCCATATATCGGAGGTAGTCTCCCCCAGAGGGAGTGACACGTACCAGAACAACTTCAAGATCGATGGCACTTGCCAGGGCAGCAACGGACGGAAGAACCGCCTCCGCAGCTTCTGAACCATCCAGAGGAACGATGACCCGCTCCAGCGTCTCCCGAAGCGCCAGGTGTTCAAGAGAGCCTGTCCGCAAGACCAGCAGCGGCACAGACGTTGATGTGAGTATCTTGCTGGTGACGCTACCCATGACCCAGCGTGCAGCCCCTGAGCGACCGTGGGTCGTAACCGCTATGAGGGTATCCGGCTTGCTCTCAGCCTCTGCGATGACCTTAGACGCTACATCCCCTTCTTCAACGCTGAACGTCACATCAACGCCAGCATCGGCCAGGGATTCCCGGACCTCGGTCAGATACATCTCTGCACGTTTTTTAAGCTGGAAGGCCAATTCTATGAAGGGTCCACCGGGCTCATTGCCGGAAGCGGTGGAGACCATGCGCGCCGTTCGTAAGGCACTGCCATCGGAAGAACTCATAGCTGTGTCGGCCTGCGATCCACTGAATCTTGCAGGAGTGCTTACGCCGGGGCAGCGAGTACCGGCCCTCATAGGCAACCGTGTGGTGTTCCGTGACGGCGTACCTCTGGCGTCACTTCAGTCTGGCGATGTAGTCATGCACACAGATCTGAGTCCAGAGGACGAAGCCGCCGTACATCGAGTGCTCCAACCAAGACACGCTTCAGCTACAGACTACCTGTCTCTTATAGCTGCAAAAGTAGCCGGCCCCAAATAGCTTCTCTTGACCACGATATATCCGCATAGTACAGTTTTATTACCAATTGAGACTTTATCTCAGGAGTGGTGTGTGGTTGACAGGAGCGCATTGGCGTCGGTCCTGCAGTTAGGTTTCTCCCGAGCAACCGGCCCCCGCAAGATCGTGGTTGAGACCGTGGTCGCATGGGAGGGCCATTTCTCGGCGGAGGAGCTTTGCCGCAGCTTGCCACAGGTAGGCAGAGCAACGGTCTATCGGACGCTGGCCTCTCTGCAAGAAGAGGGTGTGATCTGTCGATTGATGATCGATGGAAGAGCGCCACGGTACCTTCTAGGAGGAACCCAGCATCACCATCACATGGTCTGCACACAGTGCGGGGCGGTCCAGGACATAGCCGCTTGTGGTGTTGATGACTTTGTAGACACGGTTGCAGAGCGATTCGGGTATGAACTGGATGGCCACCGACTGGAGATTTACGGCCGATGTTCAACATGCGTAGGTGGTGAGGGAGCTTCCAGCTAGGAACCCCCTTTTTTAATCCTTAGTGAGATGGTGTCTCAATAAACTGATTTTATAGCTGAATGGATGGTCCTCAGATAGCATCATGGTAAAAATTCTCATGCTGGTCGTTCTAGCGACCATTGCAATAGCCGCCGCTGCGTGCGGTAGCTCTAACCAGGGCTCCAATGACGCTGCGGTAGCCGTTGTCACTACTAACAACATCACCCAAGACTGGGTCCAACGCGTAGGAGGAAACAGGGTGGAGGTCTTTAGCCTGGTGCCTTCAGGGGCGGATCCCCATGCGTTCCAACCTGGAGCAAGGGATGTGACCCGCGTAGCGGACGCAGACGTGGTGTTCAGCATTGGCCTGGGGTTGGAAGAACGATGGTTGCGAGATCTGCTGGACACAGCCTCGTCAGGCTCTGGAGCGGTAGTAGCCTTGGGTGACGCAACGGACCCCATCTCGATCGGCAGTCAGAGCGGTGATGTAGAGGATCCTCACTTCTGGTTCGACCCAATGCGTGTGAAGCTCGCCGTCGCAGAACTCGCCCTGACATTGACCGCATTGGACCCCGCAGGTACCGTAGCTTACAGGGACAATGCCATCGCGTATCTCGGTGAGTTGGATGAGCTCCACGACTGGGCGCAAGGAATACTTGATACTGTGCCGCCGGAACGAAGGGTCCTAGTCACATCACACGATACGTTGGGATACTTTGCTGCGCGGTATGGCTTCAAGGTCATCGGCACATTGATCCCTGGCCTGTCCACTGCTGAAGAGACGTCTGCGAAAGACCTGGTTGATTTGGTAGACGTCATAAAAGCACAGGAAGTACCCGCAATCTTCGTCGAAAACACAACAAGCGACCGATTGGCCAATCGCCTTGCGGAGGAGGCCGACATCGCTATCGTAAGCAGCCTATACACAGGCTCGCTGAGCACCGACGACCCGGATGCAGACACATACCTGAACATGATGCGGGCAAACATCACCACCATAGTAGAGGCGTTACGATGACAAACACTATTGAAAACGCTCTGATTATGACCGATGTGATGGTGCAGTTCGGCGAAACGGTCGTTTTGGAGAACGTCACTGCCTCCCTGGCGGCAGGCACCCTTGTGGGGGTCGTTGGACCTAACGGCGCCGGGAAGAGCACCCTGTTCAATGCTATTGCAGGCCTTATTCCCCTCCAGGAAGGTGAGATTCTTGTTCACGGTCTTCCGGCCGGTAAGGTACGAGGCCGCTTGGCCTACGTCCCTCAAAAGGAAGACATCAACTGGCGGTTCCCCCTTACTGCAAGGGAAGTCGTCCTGCTTGGCCGCGTCCATAAGAGCCGACGACTCAAAAATTCAAATAGTAATAATCGTAACCTTGTTGACGAGTGCCTCCATCGCGTAGGCATGTGGGAGCTGCGCAACAACCTGGTCTCAGATCTCTCCGGTGGGCAGCGTCAACGGGTGTTTGTAGCCCGGGCTCTAGCGCAGGAAGCGGACATACTCATGCTAGACGAGGCGTTCAGCGGTGTGGACTTCGCATCGCAAGAGGCCCTCGTGGGAGCCTTGCGTGAACTGCGCGATGAAGGGAAGACAATCCTTCTAGCCACCCATGACCTGACCAGGCTCTCAGAGCGATTCGACACGGTGCTGTGTATCAACCGTCACATCTGCGCCTTTGGCCCGCCGGACACAGCCTTCACTCCGGAGGTGCTTGAAGAACTCTACGGTGCCCACGGCGTCTCCTTTGCAGAGGGAGGGCACATCCATTGATTGAAGTTTGGGAGAATATCTCCGAACCTCTGCAATACAGCTTCATGGTTCGCGCTCTCATCGTATCGGTGCTTGTAGGCGTCACCTGCGCGGTCCTAGGCAGTTATGTCGTCATGCGGGGACTTGCGTTCATGGGCGACGCCCTCGCACACGCCGTACTCCCGGGTGTGGTCATTGCGTTACTTATTGGATTCAGTCCCTTTGCGGGAGCAGCAGCCGTCGGCATTGCTGTAGCAATAGCAATCGGCTACCTGACGCGTCGAACCGGCTTGAGCGAGGACACCACGATCGGCATCCTGTTCGCGGGCCTCTTCGCCCTTGGTATCACAATACTCTCCGCGTCTGACGGTCTCAGCGTGAATCTTGAAGATTTGTTGCTAGGTCAAGTGCTCGGCGTATCTACCACTGATGTGTATGTGACTCTGGGGATGGCAGTGCTAGTCTTGGGTATCCTCACCTTCTTCCACAAGGAGCTGGTCTTCACCAGTTTCGACCCGGTTGGGGCGGAGGTGATCGGCATTCCCACCAAGTTTCTCTCCTACCTTCTCCTGGTGCTGCTGGCCCTGGTCATCGTCATTGCACTCCAAGCTGTGGGGTTGATCTTGGTCATGGCGATGCTCGTGACACCCGCGGCCACAGCCTTCCTGCTGGTACGCCGCTTCATGCCCATGATGGTAGTCGGTGGAGTGCTGGGAGGCGTGTCGGCCATTGTGGGGCTCTACCTGTCCTTCTACTTCAACATCCCTTCGGGTGCCGCGATGGTGCTCGTAGCAACAGGCCTCTTCATTTCGGCAACCGCTCTGCGCCGTCGAGTGGTTTAAGCCTCGCTAGTTGCGCCGCCGCTGAAGAACGTAGGCACCAAGTATGAAGGCAGGAATCGCCAGCACCGCCAACCCAAATATCGCCACCATCACCTCCGGCTCAAACCCAAAGACGTGATCCATCTGTTCTTGGATCCATTCCATCAACGTAGGATCCCCAGGGGCTTCGTGATGCAGCGGGATAGTAAGAGGGTTCATAGTCAGCTAGCCAGAGGGGGACGCGTTCGCAGGGTCTACGGGGCGGTACCTGACAGAATACCTTCGTTCTTGGATGGAAAAGCTGATAATACTCGCAAAGACCAATAGGATTCCTGCGACGATGAAGGGCACATCGTATGAACCAGTCAGGTCTCTCATGATGCCGCCGAACTGGATACCGATAGAGCCTCCTACCTGATGCGAGAGGAACACCATACCGGTCAACGTCCCCACCCTCTTCAGGCCATACACATCAGCAGTCAACGCTGTGGTCAAGGGCACGGTAGCAATCCAGGAAGACCCGCCAACAACCGCAAAGAACCACAATCCCCATTGCCCCGGGAGGAAAACAAGGCAGACGTACCCCAAACTCCTAATGGCATACACAAATCCCAGAAGGTTCTTGTTTCCCCACTTGTCCGCCAGGGGCCCTACAACCAGAACGCCTACGGTATTCATTGCGCTGAGGAGTCCGAACGCCGATGCTGCAGTGCCCTTTGAAAACCCTTCTTCCACAGCATTGGGGACAAAATGGAACGCCATTATCAGCGTGGTGAAACCACACACAAAGTAGGTGGCGCACAGCTGCCACATCGGCGGCGTACGGAACGCGTGTCGCCACTCATCTACTTCCAGTGGTCCTACGGCGCGCTGTGGTCGCGTTGAACGCCCATCAGCTGACTCCTCTTCACCATCCGGAAGTAGACCCATCTCTTCCGGATTGTTACGAAGCATCAAAAAGGCCACAGGGAAGACCAGTAGCAGGATCATCAACCCCAGTACAATCCAGGTAAGACGCCAATCAATCAGAATGATCAGGTACGTAGTAAAGGGAACAAGAATCAGGCCCCCCACTGAGGCGCCGGCAGACGTGATAGATATTGCTGTGCCACGTTTGCGTTGAAACCATTTTGAAACCAGAGCTGCCCCGGTTGTTATAGAACCTGCGCTCATCGCAATGGCCATGAACACGCCAAAGATGAGCAAGAAGTACAGGAAGTGGAACGTGAGGGAGAGGAGTGTGACCATTAACCCTATTGCCACAACACCCCAGAGAATCAGCTTTCTCCCACCAATCTTGTCATACGCATTGCCTAGGAACGGCTGGCTGATACCGTTTACCAGGATGCCCAATGCCCCGGCGAATGAGATAAGGCTGCGGCTCCATCCGAACTCTTCGCTCATGGGGAGAACAAAGACTCCCACGCCGTTCCTCGCACCCATGGTCACCATGATGACGAAGAATGTGGTGGCGACAATAAACCACCCGTAGTAAATGTTTTTCGAGCCTGGGCGGTTCATGAGTCGTCACCTTTGGCGGAGATTTGGAGTAGGCGTCAGGCTACCATGGGAAATCCTCCCAAACAAGAATATCGGTTTCAATTGCCCAAAATCGCAACATATCGTCGCAATCCCACATTACACCTGAGCATTCCGCAGCCAAATACAAGATATAGCCAACATCGTTCAAAAGTCCGTTGAAAGTCGGTCGAATTAGCCAAAAAAACAAGTTGACAGGTCGGCCGCATCACAATAAACTGCGTCGAATCCCAAACATTTATTGCGTTTTTCGTTTGGAATCTGTTGCTAGTAGGGAACAAATGGCACTTCAAGTGACCGGAGGCCCCGCTAAACAAAGCGGGTCATCAGGACAAACTCGGGTCAGCGTCAAGAATCTCTGGAAGGTTTTTGGCCCTGACGAGAGCGCTGATTGCGCTACGCGATTTGCAGGCCTCTCTAAGCCTGAAGTTCAGGCGAACTACAATGCGGTCTTGGCCCTCCAGGATGTCAACATTGATGTCATGGACGGCGAGACTTTTGTAGTCATGGGCCTCTCTGGAAGCGGGAAGTCCACGCTGGTACGGTGCCTGAACCGGCTCATTGAGCCAACGTGCGGCTCAGTCTTTGTTGATGATGAGGATGTCCTTGGCTATTCCGACGCCGATCTCATCGAATTTCGCCGCAAGAAGACTTCCATGGTCTTCCAGCAGTTTGGATTACTACCCCATCGCACAGTATTGGAAAATGCCGCCTGGGGACTTGAGATTCAGGATGTTCCCGTACAAGAGAGGGAAGAGCGAGCCAAGGAAGTCCTTGAGATGGTAGGCCTGAGTGGGTGGGAAGGATATAGGCCATCTGCCCTTTCCGGTGGGATGCAACAACGGGTTGGATTGGCCAGAGCGCTAGCATCCGAACCAGAAATCCTCCTCATGGACGAGCCTTTCAGCGCTCTAGATCCCCTGATACGTCGAGACATGCAGAACGAACTTGTCCGACTTCAAGAGCAGATGCAGAAGACCACCATCTTCATCACCCATGATTTGGCGGAGGCAGTTAAACTCGGCACTCGCATTGCCATCATGCGCGATGGGGCGATTATCCAGCTTGGTACGCCTGAGGAGATTGTTTCCAACCCCATTGATGACTACGTAGCGGAATTCACCAGAGACGTGCGCCCGTCCACGGTCCTGACCGTTGGGTACGTCATGGATAAACAAGAAGAACAGCTTACAACGCCTACTATCAGCAGACCTGATGCGGAAGTCGCATCGGAACAAACAGTCGATGAGGCGCTTTCCCAGCGGTGGGACACTACCGGGGAACTCCCGGTGATGGATGAATCCGGCAAGGTCATCGGCGTAATCGATCGAGATACGCTGCTGAAGGCGGCCTTTCAACAACCAGCTCTTTCAACTGAAAGTGGTGTGACGTTGCACCCGGCATTATCCGCAACAGATGCAAAAGCAACTCCTTCATCCGCTTCTGCTCCCAAGTCGGCACAGCACAACTATATGCAGGCGTTGCCCAGCCCTCTGCAAAAACTGGCATCTCTGCCAAATTGGATTTGGCTGGTGTCCCTGTTACTAATAGGTAGCATTGTTCCCTTTGGGGGAATTGCCAATGTTCCGGATAGTCTCCAAATCGGCCATGAGTTCTCTAGATGGGTGAACAGCGTGGTAGATTGGTTAGTGATCAATGGGGATCCACTTTTTAGCGCCATCAACGTTGGGCTACTCAAGTACGTGTTACTTCCTTTGGAAGATTGGTTGCTGAGTCTGCCATGGTGGCTGGTGGTCGTTGTAATCGCCATACCCTCCTATCGGATAGTTGGTCAGGCCTTTGCTGTTCTAGCAATAGCTATGTTGCTGATGGTCGTTTCCTTGGGCATTTTTGAACTGGCCATGTCCACCCTTGCACTAGTCATCGTCGCAACAGGGTTGTCCGTTGTGATTGGAGTCCCCACCGGAATCCTGGCGGCTAGGAACGTCCGATTCGACATTGTTCTGCGTCCCGTATTAGACGTCATGCAGACCATGCCCAGCTTTGTGTATCTCATCCCCGCGCTCATGCTCTTTGGCCTTGGGAAAGTTCCGGCAATCATGGCAACGGTCATCTACGCTGTACCCCCTATCATCCGGTTGACCAATCTGGGTATCCGGCAAGTAGACGGCAGCGTCATCGAAGCAGCGCGGGCCTTCGGTTCCACGGGTAATCAACTGTTGTTCAAGGTGCAAATTCCTCTGGCGATGCCCACCGTCATGGCAGGCTTGAACCAGACCATTATGATGGGACTGGCCATGGTGGTTATCGCCGCCATGATTGGTGCCAAGGGCCTGGGCGTTGAAGTCATCAACGGCATCGCAAGACTGGATGTGGGTCGCGGACTCATCGGCGGGCTTGGCATCGTAGTAATGGCCGTGATCCTGGATCGAATCACCCAAGGCCTAGGTAAGGCCCGATAACGGGCAAAGTTCATTAAACTAGCCTATCTACCGGCCAACCCCTTGGCGGGAAGTAGAAAAAAAGAACCAAAGCAAGGAGGAAAGAATAGCAAGGCAGGTAGCAGAAGTCACCTCTTTAATGAAGGAACTTCCACACAACTTAAATATATAAAAATCGGAGGCTAACTAGAATGAGAACCAAATTATTGCTCATAGCAGTCCTGGTAGTCGCACTCGTTGCGGCAGCTTGTGGCAGTGACGATAAGGAAAAGGCCACAATCCTGTTCGCGGATACCCAGTTTGAATCCCTATGGATTAACAATGCTATCGCCACGTTCATCATCGAAAATGGCTACGGCAACCCGGTAGAGACCGTAGAACTCACCACGCCCGGGATGCAGTTGGCTCTCGCCAATGGCGACATTGATGTGATGATGGAATTGTGGCAGCAGAACTTCATTGAAAACTACAATGAGGAAATAGCCAAAGGCAGTTACACCAACCTGGGAGTGACCTACGAGGGTGGCCCTCAGTTCTTCATCATTCCCCAGGCCACAGCGGATGAATACAACATTAAGACTATTGATGACTTGAAGCAGAACTGGGAACTATTCAAGGACCCCGAGGACTCCAGCAAGGGAGAGTTCCACAACTGCCCCATCGGCTGGCAATGCGCCGAGATTAACCGTGCCAAGATTGAGGCTTACGGGCTGGATGAGTTCTACAACATCAAGTCCGGAGGCGCGCAAGCAGCCTTGGACGTAGCCTTGGTTGGCGCCCAGAAGAAGGGTGATGCAGTTCTCGGTTACTACTGGGCCCCCACCTCCATAATGGGAGCCTATGAGTGGGCCATCATTGAGGAACCCACATATACCGCGGATTGCTGGTCAGAAGTCTCCAAGGGCCAGCTAGACGCAACGTATACACCTACTGAAGCATGCGCCTATGAAGTCCTGCCTGTAGATAAGGGCGCAAACGAAGGCCTGGAAGACAAGGCTCCTGATATCTTCGAGATGCTGGAGAAGATGAACGTTGGCCTTCAACCCATCAACGTCACAGCGGCATGGGCAGTAGATGCTGACATCCAGGGTGACTGGGAACAGGCTGCCATCTATTACCTTGAGAACTACGAGGAACGGTGGACAACTTGGATGCCTTCCGACGAAGTCGAAAAGGTGAAGGAAGCACTAGCAAACATCAGCTAATAACGTAGCTGAACAACAACGTCATCGCGAAGAAAGGGTGGCCTTTAAAGGGCCACCCTTTCTTGTGCTTTCACCCAACATCCGTTGCGTATCTACTTAAGCGAGGAATTCGCTGGGGGCATACGCATCACCGAAGCGTAGTAAGATATTGGCCGCGCACGGCATCTTAAACGCACTGCGACGGCGGCGTGCCGCAATCGAAAGGGGAGTCACAATGATCGTACTCATGGTGGGTATTCGCATTAAGGAAGGTCACAAAGACGAGTTCATGAAAGAGATGATGGGTGACGCCATCGGCTCCAACCGCGACGAGCCCGGATGCCTGCGTTTCGATGTCCTTCAGGACAATGAAGACCCGAACCTCATCCATCTCTACGAGGTCTACAAGGACGAAGCAGCCTTGGAGGCCCATCGGGAGGCGCCCCACTACAAGAAATGGCGCGAGGCTGTACAGGACTGGCGTGAGGGCGAGGCGACACGTTCCGTTTGCACCAACGTCTACCCCGCAAACGCTGACTGGCGGTGAGCCTTAGGCTCTTCTGCTCCTGACGGTACCTAAGGATGGACTCACAGCTCATGCCATTTACCTAACCCGTCAGGTCATGTGGGTCCAGGGCTATGCCCTAGCGAAGTCGGTGCGGTAGAGTGCTTCAATGCGCTCTATCGCCTCATCGGGCAACGGGCCTTTGGACGTCCAATCCACAGCCTGTCGGAGGTACGCCTGCTTGGAAAAGCCCATTAAGGCGCAGGATACCTCTTCCTTGGTAAGGACAAAGCGCAGGGCCGCTTCTGCCAGACTATCCACATAGTCCTCTACCAGGAAGTTCAATGACTCTGCGCGCTTGAGGTTGTCAGTCCAGGTATCGCCTCCGCGTGATGGGCTTGTCCGTCCGGTCACACGACCCGACAACGATCCCGCAGCTAGAGTCCCATACGTCACCACGCCCATACCTAGGGAAGCAGCGTATTCAATTGAGTTTCCGTGGTCAGCGCCTACAAAGCTCTTGGGAGCTTCGCGAGCTTCCGTAGGATTCAGGATGTTGTACTGGGCTTGCAGGCAATCAAACTGCCTTCCCGCGATAACACGTCGTAGCGCCGCTGAATCGCCGCCGGAGGTACATATTCCCAGGAACATCGTCTTCCCCTGCTTCTGCAGCCCCTGAAAGGCCTCAAGCACGCCCCCCGGACCCATCACATCCTCCACGGAGACACGCTGAACTCTGCCGTTGGCTATGACCCGATCCGGGCCTATGCGATTGTGCAGGTAAAGGATGTCCACGCCTCCCATTTGAAGTCGAGAGAGGCTCCCTTCAAGGGACCGGGTTATGGTTCCGGTGATGTCAGCCAGATCGGGCTCGGTCAACTGGACTTTGGTGCCGATGATGGGTCTGGCCTTCAAGTCACGAAAGGCCAGGCCGAGGTTGGTTTCCGATAGGGTGTCCCCGTAGTGGGCAGCCGTATCGAAGTAGTTGATGCCCAGCTCCAGCGCACGGGCAACCGAAGTGCTGCGCTCCTCGGCGGTCCCGGACATCATGAGGCCAGCGTTATCGCCACAGCCAAACCCTACCTCGGAGAGGTCGATCTCTGTCTCACCTAGTGGTCTGTATTCCATGCGTGCTACCTGCTCCCTATACCGAACTTGATTGTCTGTATCCGAGTTGATTGACAGAAATAAAAATTCTCGTTTTCCCGGCTTGGGGGAAATTTGTGTCAGCTACGGAACGACTTGATTGTTTGAAGAATGAGCGACTTCCGCCCGCTCTGACGTGACTCAACCCCCAAAGCATAGCAAAGCTGGGGGGGTCGCCGCTAGCAGGGGCCGTCGGAGTCTGAATGCGCGAATTTCCCCAAAGATTCACGCATGCGCCGTGGTTTCTTTTTTGGACTCCTGTTTTGCTGCAGGAAATTGCGGTCGTGGCAAGGTTCGTGTATGTTTGGCCGTGCATGACTGGCACCCCTACGAAATCAGTGGCAAATAACGCTGATGACAATGCTGCGGGCCAGGAATTTTTTGGATAAAGGAGCGAACCATGTTCAACGGAATGAAAGTCATTGATATCCACGGGCACCACTCAACGCCCGCAAACTTCCGGGGGTACGCGTACAACCTCATCGCCCTGCGCAGCCCACGTGGCAGCAAGCTGGAGATATCTGATGAGGCTATGGGCCCGGCTCTTGAACGACATCTGCGAGTGATGGACGAGCGCAACATCGATATGCAGTTCATCTCACCCAGGCCGGTCGCAATGATGCACTGGGAGCAGCCCCTGATTGTGGATCACTGGACTCAGACCACAAACGATGTAATCGCCCAGACGGTGCGCCTGCATCCAGACAGGTTCCGCGGGGTAGCTCAGCTCCCACAGGTGGGCATCGACTTTGCCGACGACACGTCCAACTGCATCGCCGAGCTGGAGCGGGCGATCAACGAGCTTGGGTTTGTAGCTGCTACGGTAAACCCGGACCCGGGCGGCGACCGCAGGGCCCCTGGCATGAACGAGGCGTACTGGTTCCCCCTGTACGAGCGCGCGGAGGCCCTGAGCGCCACGCTCATCGTCCACGCATCCATCAGCAGGGACCCACGGGTGCAGATCCTACCCCACAGCTACCAGTACAACTTCATGACGGAGCAGACCCTGGCCACAGACCTGCTGCAGCAGAGCGATGTGTTTGAGCGATACCCCAAGCTTCGCATCCAGGTCTGCCACTGCGGAGGCTCCGTGAGTCGCTTCATCCCCAACGCCAAACCCTCCGGAGAGGCCGGCGGTGGGCAGGTTGGCATGAGCGCGAGGACGGAAGCTGCCCATGCCGATGAAGGTAAAGACCTGAGCAACAACCTCTACTTCGATACCTGCTCCTACGATAAGGACTACCTTGCGGTGGCGTTCAAACAGCGGGGTGTGGATCAGATGATATTCGGTTCAGAATCACCCGGGAGCGGCACGGCAGTCCAGAACCCGGACACGGGCCGCCCGTCCGACGATATGATTCCAGTGATCGATAGTATCGACTTCCTGACGGACGCGGATAAGAAGAAGATATTCCGCGATACAGCACTGAAGGCGTTCCCACTCTACAAAGAGTAATGTTGTAATGTAAGCCGACAGAGGCGAAGAGGGTCGTTGCACTGCAGCGGCCCTCTTTTTAGTTAGAGTCCGTAGGGGAAATAGGACAGGAACTCTTTGGATGCAACTTCTTTATGCATCATGTCTGTCAGGAGCTTCCCGCTCTTCCAGAGGGGCTTGTCGCGCAGGGTGACGATCCCAATCTCCCTACCCGGGACGATTCTAGATAACGAGACAATGTTCAGCCTGGTCTCATCCCATGGGTCAATGGCAAACTTGGGGCCTAACGCTATGCCCAGACCCAAGGCTACATAGGTTTTAACGCTGGTGAGGCTATCAAGGGACAGGACGGGCTTGAATCGCGTCCGTTCCTTTCGGTACCGATCCAGGCTTCCACCGTTAGCCGGAGGGCCCGTTCTCCACGTGATGCGAGGCCATTCCTCTATTTTGGCCATGGAGAGGTCCTCTTCTTCAGCCAGTGGGTGTCCCAAGGGCAGGACAAGCGCCAGGTCAGACATGAAGAGGCTGTTATAGGCGAATCCCCGGGAAATAGTTACCTTGGGTACGATAGCAAAATCAGCTTCCCCGGACTCAACCATGTTCAGAACCGCGGTCCTATTACCCGCCAATAGGTTGAGTGTGATCTGTGGATACTGGATTCCTGCCGCCAATACCAGGTACGGAAGGACATGGGCTGTAAAGTCATGGGTTGCCGCAATGGAGACGGTACTCTCCTCCAGGAGCTCCGGTGAGTTTGGTGAGAGTTCCAAGATGTCCTGCACAAGGGGGCCCGCCCGCTGTGCAATGGCAGTGCCGAACTGCGTGAGTTGGACAGGCCGCCTGCCTCTATACACCAACGGCTCTCCCATCTCTTTCTCAAGCGAGGCCAGGTGTCTGCTGGCTGCGGGTTGGCTGATACCAACGTGGTCGGCAGCCTTGGAGACGCTGCCAAGCTCCGCAATGGCGCACAGTACCTGGAGGGATTTCAAATCCATTCGTAGCTCCTCGTTCGGGGTTATTCAAGAATTGCATAGTGCATGCCCATGCCCATATATCAAACATGACGTTAGCGGATTTTGCCATAACGTGTCCGTCTAGGGAATTATATACCAATTATGAATATTATGTGATACATATTTATTCTTGACAGTACTATTGCAAACGTTCAGAATCCTTTCTGTGGTTGATGGAAGGATTCCTTCGGGGAAACGTCAACTGCTGGAGGGGAGGGAATCACTCATGATTCTCTCTTCAAACAAATAGCCCCCCTGGTACTAGACCCCCACTTTAAAGCGGGGGTCTAGTAATAAGAGGGGGCTTTATTTATGCCGGAACCCTTTGCCCGGCTGTCTTTCCAGGTGGCGCGCACAGGCTGAACATCGGCGGCAATGGTCCAACCACCTTTGTAGACCACCCGGCCTGTGTGGTCGATCACCCAGCTCATGTTGGATATGCCGCCGTATTTGCGATGGGCATCGCCATCAAGGGCATCGACGAGATGGACACGGGGTGAATCGAACATGCCTCGAAGGTCACGGGCATTCTCCAGCTTCTCCTCATAGGATGTGGGCGCTGGCCTATCGTCATACCAGTCCGGGTGGGCCTCCCGGGAGTAGATGAAGACGAAGTGGGCTTTTCCGGCGTAGTCACGTGCCATCTGATCCATGAGCGGGAACTCCGCCCGGCAGGGGCCTCAGGTGATGGAGCCGAACTCCAACACTATCGGCAGACCCTTGAGGTCAGACAACGTTGTCGTCCCGCCGTCCAGGTTCTCCAAGGTGAAGTCAGGCGCTTCCGTGCCTGGCATGGCGATCTCTTTGAAGAGATCCTGTTCACCTGCACCGCGTCCGGACTCTGTGAAGTTGTACTCACGGCCTAGAAAGTCAGACATGCCTACCCCCCGGTCCCACGACTACTCGTACGTGGGTTTCTCTACCCTGCGTTCGATGGCGTACTCACCACCCATGGCATCCGGCACATACACGGGTTTGACGGTCAACGAGCCTGTAATGCCCTCGTCCTCGCCGGCAGAAGCACCCAGCAAACGCCACTCGTCTGTGGGCGACATGACCGCCTCTTCGGATCGGATAGCGTTGAAGGGGATGTCGGCAACCAGGGCTGGAGTCCAGTACCGACGGAGCAATTCACCCATGGGAGTGCCCGGGCCAGTCTTACACATGAACTCGTTGTCTTCTTTTGATAGCATCACAGCCTTTTTGGTGGTTATTAGCAAGCACTACAGAAAATACTACATTTAAACTACAATAGCTGATTTAGCTACGGACTACTTCGCCCTCACC
>Ga0209402_10003535_pt1 | contig 14879 bp, 10 predicted proteins | sample ArcticOcean_MG_C_3_FD_187437 | JGI IMG/M metagenome (GOLD analysis project Ga0209402, IMG submission 187437) | Marine microbial communities from western Arctic Ocean - ArcticOcean_MG_CB8_126 (SPAdes) (version 2) | ecosystem: Environmental > Aquatic > Marine > Oceanic | place: Arctic Ocean... | reverse complement strand
AACGGTACAGGCATATAACCATCAGTCATATGACCGTAGCCAGTTCTCGACCCATGTTGAGGCTGCACTAAAGGTAGCACTGGCAAGAATCAAAACCCGATCTTTTCTAATCACCATAGTGATGACTCTGGCTTTTGGCGCGGTTGGTTTAATGATATGGGTCGGTGGCCAAGATGTAATTAACGGAGAAATGTCCGCGGGGGAGCTGACAGCTTTTGTGGTTTATGCTGTGTTAGTAGCATCTGCTGTCGGCGCGATAAGTGCGGTTATTACCGAGCTTCAAAGGGCTGCGGGAGCACTAGAGCGGCTGATGGAGTTGCTCCACGCTCATAATGAAATCGTCGCACCGGACCAAGCAAAAGCCTTTTCGGTAAAACCTGAGGGTGCGCTGGAACTGAAGGAGTTGAGTTATTCTTATCCATCTCGGCCCGAAATTATGGCTTTAGATAAAGTTATATTGAGCGTCAAGCCAGGAGAGAATGTTGCTTTAGTTGGTCCGTCGGGAGCCGGGAAATCAACTCTTTTTGATCTTATCCTTAGATTCTATGACCCTGCTGCAGGCAGTGTTTGTCTGGACGGAATTGATATACGTGAGCTTGATCCTCTTGAGTTACGAAGTCATATCGCAGTTGTTTCCCAGCAACCAGCCATGTTTACGGGAAATGTTTGGGACAATATTCGCTATGGGCGTCCCGAGGCATCTGACGACGAAGTTAGGATGGCAGCTGAGGCCGCTTATGCCAGTCATTTTATTGATGAATTGCCCGATAAGTACGATAGCTTTTTAGGTGAGTCAGGGGTTCGGCTATCCGGTGGACAAAAGCAGCGGCTGGCTATTGCGAGAGCGATTCTCAAAGACCCGGAGATATTGCTGCTTGATGAGGCCACGAGTGCTCTTGATGCCGAAAGTGAGTATCAAGTGCAACAGGCATTGGAGCGGTTGATGGAAAATAGAACTTCGTTGATCATTGCCCATCGGCTGGCTACCGTCATGAATGTTGACAGAATTGCTGTGTTGGATCACGGCGAATTGATCGCTCAGGGCTCCCACAGAGAGCTTATGCTGAGCTGCCCACTTTATGCCAATCTCGCTCAACTTCAGTTTGGTGAGTCAGATTCAAAGCCTAGCCTAGTCGCTATTGAAGTATCCTGAGTTCCGCCTAAAATATTTCAAGATAATAATTTAAGTAAGTAATATAAACCTATGATATATAAAACTAAATAAATGGATACGTTTGCGGAAATCCGGCCTTATAACGATGATGAAATCCGGCCGGTCCTCGATAAATTAATCGCCAATACAGAGTTTTTGGATGGCGTGGCCAGCTTCTATGCGCCACGATTAAGTCGTTTCTTTCCAGGTTTCACCCAAAATGCTGCGCGTAGCAAACTCGAAAAACAATTAAAAGATGTGTCTACAGTATCTGCAATGCAAGATGTTATTGCCCAGTACATGGACAAGATTATCGAGGATACGACAACTTCGTTGACTCACTCTGGCATGGAAAACTTAAAAGAAGGTCGGGCTTATCTGTTTATGTGCAATCACCGGGATATCACAATGGATCCCGCAATCGTAAGCTATATGCTATACCAAGCCGGCTACGAAACATTACAGACCGCCATTGGGGATAATCTGTTAAAGAAGCCCTTCGTCTCTGACCTAATGAGATTAAACAAGAGCTTCATTGTGAAACGCTCCTTAAAAGGCAGGGAGCTTTTACAGGCACTAACATTACTGTCTCAATATATTCATCGCTGCATTCAAAATAGCAATAATGTCTGGATAGCTCAAAGGGAAGGGCGAGCAAAGGATGGAATTGATAAAACTGATCCGGCATTGCTAAAAATGCTTGCTATTAGCCAAAGAAAACTTCCTCTTAGTGAGAGTCTTGCTGATTTGCATATTATACCGGTGGCAATGTCCTATGAGTACGATGCCTGTGATGTGCTCAAAGCGGAAGAGCTTTGGGAGTTGGAGTCAACAGGAAGTTTTACCAAGACTGAGAAGAGTGATATTCAAAGTATCGTAACTGGGATGATTGGTTTTAAAGGTGATGTACACGTAGCTTTCGGTACTGAATTAGAATTATCTAGCGACAAGCCAGAGAAAATTGCGGCAGAAGTCGATAGACAAATACTGCAAAACTATAAACTCAGGGACATTAATTTCTTAGCGCTGGAGCGTTTAAGGCAAAATGGGATGATCCCATTACACCAGCTGAGCAAAGAAATTGACGGAATCGAGATAAAGAAACGGTCTAGAAAGCTTTTTGAAAAAAGATTAAAAAGCATTGACCCTAAGTTGCATAAACAGTTGCTGTTTAGTTATGCTAATCCTGTGCTCGGAAGATATTCGGGGTAGAGGGTCAATAGGTCAACAGCTTTTTAATTGCACCATCCAAACGCTGAACTAATTCAGTTTCTGCCGGCTCTTTCAACGGTCCAAGGCAATAACTTTTCAACTCTGCTTCCTGTGCGTAGCGTGTATTTTCTTTGTTGTCTGGCTTCATCTTTCCAAAGCCGTTCTTTAATTGGTCGAGTTGGATTTGCATTCTCAATGCTTGATCATTTTTTGGTGTATCTATATTAGCTCTAATTTCTAACTCTATGCACAGCGCTCGCACTTTGTTTTCACAGTCAGCTAATAAAGTTTGAAAATCATTTTGATTGTTTGTATTTAATACTTGATCTAGACGGGCTTGTAATGAGTCGTCATATTCACTTAGTTTGCAAGATTCGAGCTTATTCCAAATTTTGGTATCAACAGAGTTTTTGCAAGTTATGAACTGGTCATCATCTGCAGCAAGCAATAGTTCGGATTCTATCGCTTTGAGAAAATTTGATTTGGAGGTTAAAGACTCGATTAATAATTGTCGCTTTTTATCGGGAAGGCTCTTGAATCTAGAGTCGATTTTCCGCTTCAGCCCATTAAATTGATCAAGAAATCGTGTGCGAGATTTTTTAAGTTGAGGATTGAGGCTGGTAGTAAATTCCTGAGCTATTGCTTGGTAGTCATTGCGGGACTTTCTGAAATCAACATCATTAAGAGAGAATATTTTCTCCAAGGACTTTAGTAGTTGGCTAAGTATTTTTTCATTTTTTTCAAGCTTCTGTTTATGTTCGCTAGATTCTTGGTTGCGCTTTTCAAATATTTTGTCACATGCACTGCGAAAATCTTCCCAGTATTTTTTGTCTTCTTTGAATGAGGTAGGACCCAATTTTTTCCATTTCTGTTGCAAATTTTTAGCTTCAGTCATGGCTTTCTGTCTGTCTTCTAATGCTATTAAAGCATTAGCATGATTAATGCATTCTCTCTTCTTGTCGCTGTTATCCCGAAGAGCATTCTTTCTAATCTTGCGAAATTGATTCACCGCTGCGTAGTATCGCTTCTGCAGCGTCTTGATTTTAGATTGTTCGATAGGAGCGTATTTTTTCCATTCAAGATCACCGTTGCTAAGCAATTTGTTTAGGGTCGAGATGTTGACTGATTCTAGTGCGATCTCTTTTAGTTCATTTTCAAGCCGATCACATATTCCCCTGCGATTCTTTAGGTTTTCAGCCATCTGGAGTTTTCTTTTTTTGAAATGTTCTTTGCAGGGCTCGTAGGCCTGGTCTGAAAGTTTCTTAAACTGTTTCCAAAGTGATTCGTTCTGGTTTGACCTGCCAAGAGACTTCCACTCAGAATGCGATTTTCTTATATGCTTAGATTTATCAGCTGCATGCATCTTGGAATCGATCAGGTGCTTCATATGCTCTATAAGTTCTTTTTTCTTTTCAGTAGAGGCGAAGGTTTTCCAATCCCTTAACTCGTTAAGTTTATCTTTGTAAGCGTTAGATGTTTTTTGCAGTTCAGAGTAAATTTTTCCGCTTGTGTTATTAATATTGCCTTGGATCTTATCCCAAGTCGGAAGTGCATCGCGGGATTTACCATCATCGAGGGCTTTCTTCAATAGCTCGAATAACGCGGTGGTGCTGGATTGAAGCTGTTCTTGGTGAATCTTGTTCTTATGTAATTTCTCTTTTATAGATTCACCTAATGCGTCAAGTCTTTCGTTGGTGCTTTCTCCAGGGTGAGCTTTTATTTTCTTATGACGGCCGATAGCATTGCTTAGAACCTTTAGCCTGCTTGTGTTCTGGTGGGTAATTTTTTTTGATTCCAGTTCTAGCTCATCTAGGCTTAGATCTAATTCTTCTTCTTTTATTTCTTTTTTGGAAGGCTTAGCATTTGAGTTTTTAGTTACTGATGGTTTTTTATGCCTGCTCTTGCTTTCTGTTGAGGGTGTTACTGCATCGGTTAGTTTCTCTATAGATGGTATGAGAGATTGGTTCACTTTTAGTTGTTTGGAATTAAGCTCAGGTTCAGCTGGTGGCGCAGGTTTCTTGGGCGTCTTAGAGTGCTGTAGTGATTGCTCTGCAACTGCTAAGAGTTTTTTGGCTTCGTTATCCTCATCGGAGCAAAGTCTTTGATCTAATACTTTATACACAGTCTTATCTTTGTTCTTAACTTTTTCTCTCAATACTTTAAGTAGTTTCTTGTCATGGATTTTAATTGCGGCATTTTTCCTAACATGAACACTGATAGCGAACAAACACAGATCTGCGAGCTCTTCGGCTTCATTAATGACCGAAAGCGCTTCATTACCAGCAACTTTACATTTAGCTAATAGGCCTACTTGCTTAATCTCCGTTGGAGACAATTTCCTTATTTGTTCTATCCGCTCAGTATCTTCGTAATTCGAGGGAATTTTGCCGGAGAGGATTTCCAGTAATTGCTGAGTTGCTGTCGCTTTGACTAATCCGGACGATTTTTTCAATCTGTGCAGATCGCCGAGGCTAAGCAAACGCCTGATAGCGGCGCAACGCACAGATTCGTCCGCATCATTCTGAGCGATAAAAGAGAATTTGGCCTGTGCATCAGGACTATCTTCCAGGATTTTAGAAATGATAAGCACTCGACCTTCTGGTTTTTGCATATCCCAAGTGTTGTCTATTGGGAAATTCGCTTGCGTACTTGGAGTTGTTGCCATGGACTACATAACCGGCTAATTAAAAATCTTCTATACAGAGTCATAATATTAGCAGAAGTTCTTTCTTTCGAGACAGTAAAGTTTTCAACATTCGAAATTGCACAATATTCGTTCATTCTTCCTTAGTTACATAAGTTTACTAATATCAGCCAGATGATTATTAGTAAAACCGAGGGTTTATTCATTCAGATGCTATAATCCCACAAGCGCTTTAACTATATGTAACCAGTCCCCCCAGGATCCTACTGAATGCTTGCCGATGATGTAAAAGACCGAATTCAATCGGCCTACCGGCAACTTCTTGAGTCTCGTGAGCTAACTCCGCGCTACGGTCAACGGCAGATGATCGCTGAGATAGCCAAATCCCTCAGTGTGCTGGCTGTCGAAGATGATTCCGACCCTCCTATTTGTGTGGTGGAGGCCGGAACTGGAACCGGAAAAACCCTTGCCTATGTGCTGGCAGTTCTGCCCCTTGCTCAAGAACTTGGCTACAAAGTGGTTATAGCAACAGCTACGGTGGCCCTCCAAGAGCAAGTTATGCTTAAAGACTTACCGGAAATATCAGAAGGCTCAGATTTGATCTTCGATTATTCTCTCGCTAAAGGACGAGGGCGCTATCTTTGTTTGTCAAAGCTGGACATGTTGTTGGAAGGCAATGGCAGCATGCAAGCTCTTATGGATCTGTATGGCGAAGAGTTTGACGATCAGGGTCTTGGTGACCAGAAGCTTTATCAGGACATGCTCGACGAGCTTAGCGCAGGTAACTGGGAAGGAGACAGAGACGATTGGAAATCCCCGCTGCTAGATGCAGATTGGAAGCCTCTGACAGTTGATCGCGGACAGTGCTTGGGTCCGAAGTGTAGTCATTTCAGAAATTGCTGCTTCTATAAAGCTCGTGATTCTATGGATAAAGCAGATTGCATCGTCAGTAATCATGATTTAGTGCTAACCGACCTTGCCCTTGGTGGCGGAGCAATACTTCCCCATCCGGAAAAATGTATTTATGTATTCGACGAAGCTCACCACCTTCCTTTCAAGAGTAATAACCATTTTTCTGCTTACACTCGGGTGAAAGCTACCTCTGCTTGGCTTGATCGGAGCCAAGCGCTGCTGCTGCGAATGTTGAAAGACGATTTTATTGATGGCAATCGGCAAGATTCACTGCAAAAGCTCATTTCCGCCACTATTTTGGAGTTAGAACATGCTTGGCTCTTGTTAGAACAAACTTTGGAGTCGCTTGAGCACGTAGATAGCTATGAACATCGTGCTAAACATGTTTTTAAGCTTGGGGTGGTGCCAGTAGAAATTCAAGAAATGGCTTCTAATCTTTCCAATCAGTTTAGCCGTCTGGCAAAAGCTTTCCAAGATATTAATGATGATCTAAAGGGTGCGATGGAGGAGGGTGGTGATGTTAGTAGAAGGCAGCTGGCCGAGCAATGGTTTCCATTAGTAGGTAGTTTAATAGGAAGAGCTGAGGCGAACCTAGAGCTTTGGCTTAGTTATGCCGCAAGTGATCCACCAGGTAAGCCTCCGAGTGCACGCTGGCTAAGTTTCAATGAAAATGACAGTTTTAAAGATATCGGTCTTTCCTCTAGTCCGGTGCTAGCTGCGGAGAATTTACGAGAACGTCTATGGCAGAGTTGTGCTGGTGCGGTATTAACTTCAGCAACCCTCTCTGCTCTTGGTCAATTCGATATGCTGAAAATGCGTGCTGGGCTACCGGAACATACTTACTATTTAAGCATACCAAGTCCATTCAATTTTGCGAGTGCAGCTAACTTGGTGGTGCCGAGAATGAATTGTGATCCGAGCGACTCGGAGAGGCACACTGAGTTAATAGTCTCCGCTTTGCCAATTCTGTTAAAGAAGGATTGCTCTGCCTTAATGTTGTTTTCTAGTCGGCGACAAATGTTGGATGTTATGCAGAGGCTGCCGCGAGAATGGCGAGACTTGATTTTATGTCAGGATGATTATCAAAAGTTGCAATTGCTTAAGTATCATCGGCAAAGAGTGGACAAAAAAGAAGGTAGCCTAATATTTGGCTTGTCGAGCTTTGCAGAAGGGGTGGATTTGCCCGGTAAGTACTGCACTCACGTGCTTATCGCGAAGATTCCATTCGCAGTACCAAATGACCCGATTGAATTGACCCTTTCTGAATGGATTGAACAACAGGGAATGAATGCATTTATGACGTTAGCAGTGCCCGATGCTGCCTTCCGCCTGGTGCAAGCTAGTGGGCGTCTATTAAGAAGTGAAAACGATACCGGGCAGATTACATTATTTGATGAAAGAATAGTTAACCGGCGCTATGGCAAGACAATTCTTCAATCGATGCCTCCTTATAGGCAAGAAATTTTTCAAGAAGAGATTAGTTAAAGAGTATTTTATCAATCACTTAAAATCTCCGCAGGAATACAGTTAGGTGAGGTTCTCTGACCTCTGTCGATATACGTGTCGCCGTTTAATCTATAACAAAATTTCCTGAACCTTGCTGATAATCGATAAGTACTATTATTAGTTTTGAGTTTATTCGACAAATATCTATTTCTTGTGACACGATGCTGAGTAAATCTGATTTTAAATAATCATTCAGAGCTAGATAACATTCCCCAATAACTTTCACTCGCTATTGGAGGGTGGTGAGTAACTAATCAACGAGGTTTTTGCCTAGGGAATGCCTCCGCTAGATTTATTAGTACGCTAGGGTAATAAGCAAAGTTTTTAATTACCTTTTTAGAAGAAAGGATAGTCTTGAATAGTCTGAGTACCGGTTATAGCAGTTAAAATTTAAAATTATTTCCTGAATTTTTTCGGGCGTGTAAAGTGATACGCTGCAACTGTGCCGAGTATTAGGCCGGCAACTGTGGATAATAATATGTTATTTAATAATGTACCTAGGCTAAATCCAACAATTAATCCTGTAGTAATGCACAGGGCGTAAGTATCTAGAATAGCTGTTTTCTTAGATTTTTTTGACATGATCTACCTTTAGAGTTCTATTTTTTAGTAAAATTTCTTATTCAACTCTACGAATCGTGTAGATTACTGTGCTTAGACGGGTAAAGCGTAATGGATCGACAGGGTAGTTGCCAATTCTATCGGCGATATCCATACCCTCTACTACTTGGCCGATTACTGTGTGCTTGCCAGTAAGATAGTCAGCATCGATTAGGTTGATAAAAAATTCAGGGCCATTCTGGTCAGGGCCACTATTAGCCAGAGCAATTGTCCCTCGGCTCACTCTATGGCTTGGCATATCGTTTATATAGCGATAGCCCAAATTCTCATAAACTTCTTTCAATGTCATGGCACCAAGTCGGTCTAATACTTCATATTGTCGGGCGACCAGATCGGCTTGAGTTTCTATATTCATCTCAACATAAAGTGGTCGAAGAATTGCAGAGTCGAAATCAATTTTTTCGTTGATACTGAGAATCTCATGAAAGCTACCGTCCGGATTTAACACGAGAGCCTCATCCAGACCGAGAAAGTCGGCATTTATTTCATCTTGGAGCAGTTCTTCTGGCCCTCCAAGAGGGCTGTAACTGGGACTTCCAGACTGAATTACGAAACCTGGAATAACTCGGTGGAAACGCATGCCGTCGTAGTACCTGGGTTTAAAAGTGGTATTCGTCGATTCATCAATAAGCTCGATTTTGCCTTCGGCAAGAGCAGTGAAGTTAGCAACATTATTTGGGGTTTCGCGGGCAAACAATTCTATAAATATTTCACCTTGAGATGTAGCCATGGAAAATAATGGATTGCTAGGATTCTCCATGGCTTGGCGAGCGGTGGTTTGATCTGCTAGCACTGAATTAGCTAAAATTAGTCCGAAATAAAAACCAATAATAGTTTGGAAGGCGCGGATGAAGTGGCTCATGAGTATATCCAGCTATAGTAATAACAGATGATCGCTGGGGAGGTTTTTGGAGATCCATATTGCGAGTTTGTGGCGCATGTTCGGAATATTTTCATCTTTGCCAGCAAGAGGCTGAATTACGGCATCTTTTACTAAAAGAAGATAAATGGCGCGAACTTTCATATCTATGTGATCGGTGGATTCAAACTTCCCAGCACCACGAGCTTCAAAATAACGAGCTCCAACCCGCAACGCTTCTTTCAGCAACTCATTCTCGTTTTTTATCTTTTTCATTAGTGTGCCTTTTTAGAACATTGATTGTAGGGTTAAAGTTACGATCCATGCAATAAATGCCGAAGCAAGCCAGTTGTTTTTACTTCAGCTTGCTGAGAATTTCTCAAGATCAGCCGGAGTATCGATATCCATAAGAATTGCGGAGTCATTCACAGCAACTTCATAGAGGTATGCAGGATTATCAAAGGCTATTTTCTTGCCTCCGCTATCCCCTGTTAGGGCGATTAGCTCGGGAAAGAATTTTTTTCCAAAACCAACCGGATTGCCCGGCTTGGTTCGATAGTTTGGGATCACAATCCGCTCTGACGTAAGTGAAGAGGCTAAAGTTGAGTACGTTGAAGGGAGAATGAATGGCATATCCGCTAAGCAAACAAGACAGGCATCCCAATCTCTTATTTGTTGAATACCATAGCTAAGGCTGGAACCCATACCTGATTCTGCGCCTTTAAAGATATGAAGAGAACTATCTGTGCCTGCCTTGATTGAGAGAAGCTTCGCTACTTCAGGACGAGTAACGATAATGCTGTTAGGAATGGCAGTAATAATGTTCTGTAAGGTCTGGCTGAAGACGGTTTTCCCATTAGCAAGCTTCGCGCACAGTTTTATTCCACCAAAGCGGGTGCTGAAACCTGCTGCTAGGACTATTGCGCCAGTTCTAGGATTCATATTCTTAGGTGGGGGTTTAGATTCATGGCGCTATTTCTGAGGAAATGGTCATTGCCGCTGAGCACGGTAACGATGAGGCGTTAGTATTAAAGTTTTAACTGAACTCAGCGTTAGTGAAGTGATTTATCATTTTTACGTACGGGATCAGACTCGTGCTGACTAATTTCTACAACGAAACTCTCTTTCTTCTCGCTTGGGCTCTTGCTCAGTGGTTTTTCAGTGCCATCGGGAGAAGTTTTCACATCTGCTTTACTGCAAAGCATTTCTTCCTTTTCTAGAATTTTTTGTTTTTCAATTTGAGCCTTGAGCTGTTCACTCAAATGTTGACGAAGTCGATTCACCACACTAGTCATTACCTCAATAGTTTGACTCAACTGATCAAGGGTGATTAGCGTATGCTCGGAATCGCTCTCTAGCTGCTTGTTATCATTCATCCCTTATGCCCTCTTTACCCAATTTTTTGCTCTGAGGCGTTGCTAAATATTTTCAACTATTCCTTCCACGATCAAGAAAATAAGCACTCTAATAAATTAATCCCAGGAAAGTGCTCCGCCTGTTTGGTATTCAATTACTCGTGTTTCGAAGAAGTTCTTTTCTTTACGCAGGTCCATTATTTCTGACATCCATGGAAAAGGGTTAGCGACGCCTTGGAATTGTTCTGGCAGACCTATTTGTACTAAACGGCGATTGGCAATGAATTGTAAATATTCTTCCATCATTGCTGCGTTCATGCCCAATACCCCACGAGGCATAGTGTCTCTTGCATACTCGATCTCAAGCTGTGTGGCCTGAAGAATCATTTGAGTTGCCTGCTCTTTCATTTCATCTGTCCACAGCTGTGGGTTCTCCAACTTAATCTGATTGATCATGTCGATACCAAAATTCAGATGCATGGATTCATCCCGCAAGATGTACTGAAACTGTTCAGAGGTGCCCGTCATCTTGTTACGACGGCCCATAGAAAGAATTTGAGTAAATCCGCAGTAGAAGAAGATACCTTCTAGGCAGCAATAGAATGCAATGAGGTTCTTCAATAAATCCCGATCGGCTTCCAGTGTGCCGGTGTTGAAACTTGGATCACTTAGAGCCTGAGTGTACTTTAAACCCCAGGATGCTTTTTTCGCGACAGAAGGAACTTCGTGATACATATTAAAAATCTCGCCTTCATCCATAGCTAGAGATTCAATACAGTATTGGTAAGCGTGGGTATGGATGGCTTCTTCAAAAGCTTGTCGCAAAATATATTGGCGACACTCTGGATTAGTGATTAGCCTGTAAACAGCGAGCACTAAATTATTTGCGACTAATGAATCTGCAGTAGAGAAAAACCCCAGATTTCGTTTAACGATTAAGCGTTCATCTTCAGTTAAGCCGTTTGGATCCTTCCAGAGGGAAATGTCAGCGTTCATATTTACTTCTTGTGGCATCCAATGATTGGCGCATCCATCAAGATATTTTTGCCAGGCCCAGTCATACTTAAACGGTACTAGTTGATTCAAATCCGCCCGACAGTTAATCATGCGTTTGTCGTCAACTGCCACTCGTGTGGCAGCGCCTTCTAGTTCTTCAGTACCGACTACAATATCCAGCTTAGCAAGATCATTTATCGCTTTCTGTAAGGCATCAGCATTTTTCTTTTCATCTGCAGTGTTAAGATGGTTCTCATAATTCGCTGCTTTTTGCGCAGTAGTTTTAACTGGACCGTCTCCTGTTAAATCCTTGGCTGGGGCTACTGTTTCTGTTTGTATTGGTGCCGCTGCGGCGGTGATCATTTTCTCTGTGTCGGAGGAAGGAACGCTAATGCCTTCTTCTTGATTGAACTCATCCCATGACAACATAGTTGTACCTCAACATCTTTAAACTTATAGTAATTAAACTAACTAATTCTCAATTAGCAATTAGCAATCTTTGTTTTATTGACAGGCTTCACAATCAGGATCATCAATCGAACAGGTCATTGGTATTTCTGCTGCTTCATTCGAAACTGCGTTCAAGCTAGTGTCTGAAATTGTTGATTTCTCTGTTGTAGTGGCAGCTAAAGCGCGCAAGTAATAAGTAGTCTTTAGCCCTCGTAACCAAGCCATCCTATAGGTGATATCCAGTTTCTTGCCGCTGGCACCAGCCACGTATAAGTTGAGTGACTGCGCTTGATCGATCCACTTTTGTCTACGACTCGCTGCGTCCACTAACCATCGCGGTTCTACTTCAAACGCGGTGGCATAAATATCTTTTATCTCTTGTGGTACGCGATCAATTTTCTGGACACTCCCTTCGTAGTACTTCAAATCATTAACCATTACGCTATCCCATAAATCGGCTTTCTTAAGATCATTTACCAAGAAAGGATTCACCACGGTAAATTCACCGGACAGATTAGATTTCACGTACAGATTTTGATATGTCGGCTCGATGGATTGAGAAACGCCGCTGATGTTTGCGATAGTCGCGGTTGGGGCTATCGCTAGCACGTTAGAATTGCGCATGCCGTTTTTCTGAATGCGGCTTCGAAGTCCATCCCAGTCAAGGCGCTGCTCCATGTTCACATCAAAGAAATCATCACCTCGTGCTTCTTGGAGAAGCTTGAGTGAATCAATAGGTAGCTTCCCTTGATCCCAAAGAGAGCCTTCATAAGACTGGTAACGGCCGCGTTCTTCAGCTAATTCAGTAGAAGCCTGAATAGCATGGTAGCTGATCATTTCCATGGAAACATCAGCGAATTCAACTGCCTGTTTGGAAGCATATGGAATGCGTTGTGTATACAGCGCATCCTGAAAACCCATGATTCCCATGCCTATTGGTCGATGTTTCAGGTTGGAATTTTCTGCCTGTGGAACCGAGTAATAATTGATATCAATGACATTGTCCAGCATACGAACAGCGGTAGTAATGGTCTTCTTGAGTTTTTCTTGGTCTAGTCCATTTTCATTGACGTGATTTACTAGGTTTACTGAACCAAGATTACACACCGCGATTTCTTCCTGACTGGTATTCAGGGTGATCTCTGTGCAGAGATTTGAAGAATGGATTGTGCCGATATGCTGCTGTGGTGAGCGGACATTACAGGCATCTTTGAAAGTGATCCAAGGGTGGCCAGTTTCGAAAAGCATCGAAATCATTTTCCGCCAAAGATCAGCAGCCTTGACAGTTTTATAGACTTCAATTTCGCCAGCCTTTGCCAGGCGTTCATATTCTTCGTATGCGACTTCAAATTCTTTACCGTGTAATTCGTGCAAGTCAGGAACATTATTCGGTGAGAACAGAGTCCAGTCCTGCTCGTTAAAGACACGTTTCATGAAAAGATCTGGAATCCAATTTGCTGTATTCATATCGTGAGCACGGCGACGATCGTCTCCAGTATTTTTGCGTAGCTCTAGGAATTCTTCGATATCCATATGCCACGTTTCTAGATAGGAGCAAACAGCACCTTTGCGTTTGCCACCCTGATTTACCGCAACAGCAGTATCGTTAACCACTTTCAGAAAGGGTACAACGCCCTGTGATTTACCATTGGTACCTTTAATGTGCGCGCCTAAAGCTCGTACTGGCGTCCAGTCATTTCCTAGACCACCAGCCCATTTCGAAAGCATGGCATTGTCACGTATTGCTGAATAAATTCCATGTAAGTCATCTGGAACCGTAGTGAGAAAGCAAGAAGATAATTGCGGCCGTAATGTTCCTGAATTGAACAATTGTGGAGTAGACGTCATATAATCGAAGCTGGATATTAAGTTGTAAAATTCTATTGCCCGTTCTTCCCGATTTTTTTCATTTGACGCCAGCCCCATTGCAACGCGCATGAAAAATACCTGCGGTAATTCAAAGCGGACATTGTTGCTATGGATGAAGTAGCGGTCATAAAGTGTTTGTAGTCCAAGGTAGGTGAATTGCTGATCACGATCAGCTTTAAGGGCTTCGCCCAAAACACTGAGGTCATACTCGAGTAGGTGAGGAGAGAGTAGATCCAGTTCTACACCTTTTTCTATATATGGCTTTAATGTGGCCGCATAGCGGTAATGCATTTCGGAATGTGTTGCTGCATCAGTGATGCCGAGAAAACCCAGTGCTTCTGAGCGAAGGGTGTCCATCAACAGGCGAGCAGTAACATAGGAGTAATTTGGGTCTTTCTCTACCATAGTTCTGGCAGTCATCACCAAAGATGTGCGGACATCGTCCATCTTCACGCCAGGGTAAAGGTTCTTTATCGTTTCAGCGTATATGTTGTCGCCAGATACCTCCTCCAAGCCTTCACATGCCTCGGTGATAATTGTTTTGAGACGTTGTGTATCCAGAGGGCCTTGAGTGCCATCCTCAAAAGTTACTGTGATCTCAGGATGATCAGTTTTTTCCGATTCCTGCTTTTGTTCTCTTAAGCGCGTGTGCTCTGCACGGTAGATAACATAGCTTCGGGCTATCTTATGCTCGCCAGTCCGCATGAGCGCGAGTTCAACTTGATCCTGAATATCTTCAATGTGAATGGTGCCGCCAGAAGGCATACGACGGCGGAAAATGTCGGTAATCAGGCCACCCAGTTGCGCAACGGATTCATGGATTCTTGTAGAGGCCGCGGCATTACCGCCCTCAACAGCCAAATAGGCTTTGGTAATGGCAACAGAAATCTTAGACTCTGAATAAGCTACGACTGCGCCGTTTCGCTTAATTACTCGCAATTGTCCTGGGGCTGTCGATGTGACACTTATCCCATCGTCATTACGGGGAGCTGAGGTCAGAAGAGAGTCATCTGTTGTTTGTACATCTGTCTGCATTGTGTTCTCCGAATTTGGTCTTTACTACTACCGTTCTATTTATTTTTTGGCTTTCGAGCGGCCTTTTTTGGCTAATAGTTTTGCTATCAGCACTTTTATTTCTATTCCTTGGTACGGTTTGCGTTCAATCTTCATTACCAACCCAGTAAGACCCATTGGGCTCTAAAGTGCTCAGTCCCGACGATTTGATCTAGGTAGCTGGGTTATTATCTAGATTTCTGCCAATGGCTACTGCTGTTTTCGTGGTGGCATTTCTAATTCTCAGTT
>Ga0209402_10003533_pt1 | contig 14882 bp, 13 predicted proteins | sample ArcticOcean_MG_C_3_FD_187437 | JGI IMG/M metagenome (GOLD analysis project Ga0209402, IMG submission 187437) | Marine microbial communities from western Arctic Ocean - ArcticOcean_MG_CB8_126 (SPAdes) (version 2) | ecosystem: Environmental > Aquatic > Marine > Oceanic | place: Arctic Ocean... | reverse complement strand
ATCTGTTGTTATACTCACATTATTGATTTTTGATCGGATTCGGTTGACAAGGTTACGGTACTCTTCAACGTTGTATGTTCTACGCATTGATTTAAGTATGGCATCATCTCCAGCTTGAATGGGCAGATTAATATGTTCACATACTTTAGGTAACGCTGCCACGGCATCAATTATTTGATCACTCATGAACTGAGGATGAGAAGTAAGAAATCGTATTCTTTCCAATCCCTCAATAGAATCTAGCCTGTATAGAAGATCTGATAAGTCGACTTGAGTTTCAAGGTCGTGACCATATGCGTCGACTGTCTGGCCCAACAAGGTAATTTCCTTGACTCCACGATCTACAAGCATTACTGCTTCATGGGCAATTTCGTTAATTTGTCTACTTACTTGACGTCCTCTTCTGTAGGGTATTATGCAGAATGAGCAAAAAAGGTCACACCCATGGATAATTGGTATGTATGCTCTAGTGTCGATTTTTGGAAGTAGTTGCCCTACACAGCCTGCAGGGTCAATTCCAATCCGTTTGCCTATTAGCTCTAGCAATGGATCGTATTCTTGCGGTCGCATGAATACGTCAACATGGGGAAATTTTTTCTTCAGAAGTTTTGTATCTGGGCCAACCATGCATCCCATTAATGCGATAATTTGGTCAGGCTTTTTAAGCGGTTTAAGTGATGTAAGTTGACCTGTAACCTTATCTTCTGCACTTTGTCTTACTACACAAGAGTTCAAAACAATTACATCTGCCTCGTCTGGAGAATTTGTAGAAGATAATCCTAATTGAGTTAACGCACTTTGCATTCTTTCGGAATCAGCAACATTCATTTGGCAACCGATAGTCCATAGGTGAAATTTTAATCCGTTAGATTTAGTGCCTTCAAGTACCAGTTGCTCTGTAGTTAAATTTATATTTAATTCGGTTGTCAATTTTCTTTATTCGTTTCCTAACTATTTGTTAATGGCGGAGGGACAGGGATTCGAACCCTGGAGGAGCCTTTTGAGCCCCTAAGCACTTAGCAGGCGCCCGCACTAGGCCACTATGCGATCCCTCCACTTTGGTACATATCTAATACTCAAAATTATAAAGTATTAAACAATAATTATAATGATACTATATTCAAAGTTAAAATTGTGATTTATTTCATATTAAATATATTCACAAGTGGAGATTTATCCACCCATTCCTCCCCAAGAAGATCCATCTTCAAAAAATTCTTTTTTCCAGATAGGGACATTTTCCTTTATCCTGTCAACTATTGTCGAACAAGCGAGGAATGCTTCTGCGCGATGAGGGCTTGCAACTACAATTACAAGACTTACTCCCTCAACTTCAACTTTACCTAATCTGTGTGCTACTAATACATGATCTACATTTATTTGTTGGCAAATTTCTTGAACAATTTCTGCTAATGTATTTTTTGCCATTTCCTCATAAGCTTCATATTCAAGATGTTTTACAATTTTTCCATTTGAATTGTTACGGGTGATTCCTTCAAATGTGACGATTGCTCCATTTTCTGGGCCCCTTAAAAGATTTACTAATGTAGTTGTCTCAAGTGGGTCATACGTTAATATAATTTTTTGTAAATCCATAGTCTATTTTCCGCCACTTACTGGTGGTATGAGTGCGAGCTCATCTTCATTTTTTAAAATATGAGTTTTCTCTACATATTTCTGATTAACGGCAAACATCGACACATTTATTATTGAAGATGTTGCAGGATAGAGCTCTTGTAAATGAAGTAGCACATCTTCAACTGATGAATTATTTTCTATTTTAATACTTAGTATTTTACTACCAAGAATTTCCCGGAAAATTGCAAATGAGCGAACTACTATAATCACTGATTTATAAATATCTTAAATAGTTGAAGAGATTTTTATTCATTAATTATTTTTTTGTAAGTTCTTTTTTGATAAAACTTGCTATATCCTGAGTGTTGGATCCAGGACCAAAAATTTCACTTACTCCATTGTTTTTTAATTCTTGTCTATCACTTTCTGGTATTATTCCGCCGAGGACAATCATAACATTTAGACCTCGTTCTTTAAGAGAGTTAATTATAGGTGGAACTAACTCATTATGTGCTCCAGACAAGATAGAAAGCCCTACAACGTCTACATCTTCTTGCGCAGCAGCTTCTACAATCATTGCTGGCGTCTGTCTTATTCCTGTGTAAATAACTTCCATTCCAGCATCGCGTAAAGCTCTTGCGATAACTTTTGCCCCTCTATCGTGGCCATCTAAGCCTGGTTTCGCTACTAATACTTTTATATTATCGCCAGTTGGCATAATTTCCTCCTAATAAGTATAGATTTTTAATAAAATCTATGGTTGAACTAATTCAATAAGGACACCTTTGGTGGCTCGTGGATGCAGGAACGCAATCGTACCAGAGAGACCATGTCTAGGCTGTTGATCTACTAATTGCACTCCTCTCGTTTTTAATATTTCTAAAGCGTTCTCAATATTTTCAACTTCGAGTCCAATGTGATGAAGGCCTTCGCCTTTATTTTCAAGAAATTTTGCAACGCCAGTGCCCGATTGAACAGGTTGTATGATTTCTAGCTGAGTACCTCCTATTTTTATAAGACAAGCCTTTACTCCCTGGTCTTCAATATCTTCGACAGGCCCGGATGTAACTCCAAAAAGATCCTCGTAGAATGATATCGATTCATTTATATCTTTTACTACGATTGCTGTATGGTTAATGTGCTTTACGGTACAGGTTTCATTTGGCATAATTTCCTCCATTCATTTTTCTTATTGTACAAGTATTTTTTGATTAAATTAAGTATCTTTTAGAATTTGTCGAGCGATAATGAGGCGCTGAATCTCTGAAGTGCCTTCATAAATTTCTGTAACCTTTGCATCCCTATATGCTCTTTCGGGATAGGATGGCTGGAAATAACCGTAACCACCATGTATTTGAACAGCCTTATCTGCACAGTAAGAGGCACATTCAGATGCAAAGAGTTTTGCTTCTGAAGCTTCTTTAGTGTATTGAAATCCTTTATCTTTTAGTTGACTTGCATGTCTTGTCATGAGTCTTGCAGCGTCAATTTTGGTAGACATATCTGCAAGCATGAATTGTATGGATTGAAAGTTAGAAATAGATTGCCCAAATGTTTCACGAATTTTAGAATAATTTAGTGCGGATTCTAGTGCTCCTTGAGCTATTCCTACTGCTTGAGCAGCTACTGATATTCGACTTGAATCCAATACAGCCATAGCAATTTTAAACCCATCGCCATCTTTTCCCAGTAAGTTCTCTTTAGGGACCGTTACATTTGTAAAGAAAATTTGAGATGTATCAGATGCTCGAAGTCCCATTTTACCTTGCATGTAATGACTTTCAATACCATTACTTGAGGATTTTTCAATTATAAATGCATTGATTCCTTTCGTTCCTTTTTCTTGATATGTCTTTGCAAAAACAACGTATATTTCAGCAAGACTTCCATTTGTAATAAATATTTTAGTGCCATTAACTGTATACTTTTTTTCCTTAAGGTAGGCAGTAGTTTCAATTCCCGCTACATCACTTCCAGTAGCCGGCTCAGTAAGACAAAAGGCTCCTAAAGATTTCGCATTTACCATATTAGGTAGGAATTTCTCTTTCTGTTGCTCACTACCAAAATGGTGAATTGCATACATTGCTAATGAATGATGTGCAACGTATGTTACGCTCGAGGCAGCACACACTCGTGCTATTTCTTCAACTACAATGGAAGATTGCTGAGAGTTTCCTCCTACTCCTCCATAATTTTCATCAATGCCAATTCCGTAAATACCCAAGGTAGCCAAATCGCTTATAGCTTTATAAGGGAATTTTTCAGTACGATCATTTTCAGCAACCATAGGGGCGATTTCGCTATTAGCAAAATTCCTAATAGTTTTTTTAAGTATTAGTTCTTCTTCTGTGTATAACATCTCAGTCATGATAATGCTTGATTTAGCCTTTCAGATAATGAAGAAATCTTAACTAGATGCTACATACCAGCTTTATGCTCCATTTCACCAAAATTTGCTCTGAAAATATCAGAGATTTCACCAATAGTACAGTAAGTTTCAACACATTCCATTATTGCAGGGATAGTATTTTCATTAGATTTAGTTACTTTGTCTAAGTTTTCTAAAGCTTTTTGAGCACGATTTTGATCTCGCGTTTTTCTAACATCTTGTAGTCTATCAACTTGTGATTTGGTTTGTGCGGGGTCAATTCGGAGAATGTTTCCTGAATCGGGAGCTCGATCATTAACAAATTGATTTACCCCTACTACTACTCTTTCCCCTGATTCTACAAACTGTTGATGCTTGTAGGCTGCATCATGAATTTCTCGAATTTGGAAGCCTGCATCAAGGGCTGCTAAAGCTCCACCCATTTTGTCAATTTGATCAATATATGCAAAAGCTTCATCTTCTAGTTTTTTGGTTAAATATTCTACGTAATATGAACCGCCAAGTGGATCTATCACATCAGCTACGCCACTTTCATTACCAAGAACTTGTTGCGTTCTTAGAGAAAGTTCAACTGCTGCTTCGGTAGGCAAAGCAAGCGCTTCATCTTTTGAATTTACATGCAATGACTGAGTTCCGCCAAGGATTCCAGCTAACGCTTGAACTGTGCATCTTATTATATTCACATCTGGCTGCTGAGCAGTGAGTGTTACTCCAGCTGTTTGTGTATGGAATCTTAATGTCCATGAACGGGGGTTCTTTGCTCCAAATCGATCCTTCATAATTTTTGCCCACATTCTTCTAGCTGCTCTGAATTTTGCAACTTCTTCGAAAAGGTTGTTATGTGCAACAAAGAAGAATGAGAGTCTAGGGCCAAAACTATCAATTTCAAGGCCTCGTTCGAGTGCGGCTTTGACGTACTCTATTGCATCTGCAAATGTAAATGCTAGTTCCTGTATCGCTGTAGCGCCAGCCTCTCGCATGTGATATCCACTAATACTTATTGTGTTAAATTTTGGCATATTATTCGAACAATATTCAAAAACATCGGTAACTAATCTCATTGATGGGGTGGGAGGGTATATGTAGGTGCCACGTGCTATGTATTCCTTGAGCACATCGTTTTGTATGGTGCCGTCTATTTGATCTTGTGGGACACCTTGTTTTTTAGCAACTGCAGCATATAAACACATTAATATTGAGGCTGTAGAATTTATTGTCATGGATGTGCTGACTTTATCTAACGGAATTCCTTCGAAAAGAATTTCCATATCTCTAAGTGAGGATATTGGTACGCCTACTTTACCAACTTCACCTAACGACATTGGATGATCTGAATCGTATCCCATTTGAGTTGGAAGGTCGAAAGCTACAGATAATCCCGTTTGGCCTTGCTCAAGAAGGAATTTGTATCTTCTATTTGATTCCTCAGCTGAAGCGTAACCAGCATATTGACGCATGCTCCATAATCGACCACGATACATTGTTGGCTGTACGCCTCTTACGTAAGGATATTCACCTGGATACCCAACATCTTCGTTGTAATCAAAACCTATTTCATTTAAGTCATCTGGGCCGTACACCCAGTCCTGATCAATTCCTGATTCAGTTGTGAATTTTTCTTTTCGTGTTCCTCTTGCAGCAGCAGGATTTAATGTATTTTCTATCCATTCATTTTTATTATCTGACAAAATAAACCTTCCTTTTTGCATTTTATCTCATGATCTCGAGTAGTGTAATATCTAGATGTTCGTAGTGTCAATTAGTATGTATGTGATTTATTATAGTATTCGGGTAATTTTATTTGTTAATTGTCAGTAATTAGAAATTGTTAGATATACTTACTATTTTTTGGAGGTTTTGTAATGGATGAGCGAATTATTGATCAAAACATTCAGCATGATGATAGCCCATTTGATCGTACACTACGGCCAAAAAGTTTATTGAATTATATTGGACAACCTAAAGTAAAAGATTGGCTTTCTATAGGAATGAAAGCTGCGAAACAGCGATCTGAACCATTAGAGCATTTCTTACTTTATGGTCCACCTGGGCTAGGGAAAACAACTTTAGCTTTACTGGTTGGGCATGAAATGGATGTTCCAGTTAAAGTTACTTCAGGCCCGGCAATAGAACGACCAGGAGAGTTAGCTGCCATTCTAACGAGTTTAGATGAAAATGGGATACTCTTTATAGATGAAATCCATCGATTAAGCCGTGTGGTTGAAGAAGTTTTATATCCTGCTATTGAAGATTTTGCTATTGACATTGTTATAGGTAAGGGGCCAACGTCAAAAAGTTTACGGCTAAATCTAAAGCCATTTACCCTCATAGGTGCTACTACTAGATTTGCAATGGTAAGTGCCCCATTGCGAGATAGATTTGGGTCAGTGCACCGGTTGGAGTTTTACGACGCAGATGCGCTGAAAGAAATTTTATTTAGGTCTGCAGAGCTTTTAAAGTTAAATTTTCATGATGAAGGCTTAAAAGCTATTGCTATACGTTCAAGAGGAACTCCACGTATAGCCAATAGACTATTAAGAAGAGTAAGAGATTTTGCTGAGGTGAAAGCTGACGGTGTAATTACAAGTGAAATAGCCGCAGAGGCTCTTCGAAGACTAGAGGTCGATAATTTGGGATTGGATAATGTTGATTATAAAGTTTTAAGTGCGATCATAGAGAAATTTAATGGTGGCCCAGTTGGTATTGAAACAATTGCAGCTTCAATTAGCGAAGAAGCTGACACTGTTAGGGATGTCTATGAGCCGTATTTGATGCAAATGGGTTTCATTGAGCGTACCTCGCGCGGTCGCTTGGCAACGAGCCTAGCTTATAAGCATTTAGGGTTACAGGATTTAAGGTCAAATAACTCCAATGAATCACTTCAGTTTCCTTTGGAAAATTTGAAATAATTTAAGCTGTAATCTATTTTCATGCTTTATGTGAAAAATATGTTTGTACAAGCTCAAAATATTTTCCCCTTTTTTTAATTAGATCGGCGTTGGTTCCTTTTTCGGCGATACTTCCTTCTTCTAAAAATATGATCTGGTCAGCTTTGCGAATTGTACTTAGGCGATGGGCAATGATTATTGTGGTTTGAAAAGAAATAATGGTTTCCAATGCCTTTTGCAATAACTGTTCAGTCAAGCTATCAATATTTGCTGTAGCTTCATCAAGGATAAGAATTTTTGGTTTGCTAATTATTGCTCTTGCAAAACTAATTAACTGTCTTTGCCCCAAGCTAAGATTTTCTCCACGCTCCTCTAGCTTGGTGTTATATCTCTGGTTTAGTTCATTAATAAATTCATGCAAACCGAGCAATTTACATGTATTAATGACGTCAACCTCAGTTAAAAATTCTCTGTTGTAAATGATATTTTCTTTAATAGTTCCAGAGAACAGGAATGGATCTTGCGGAACTATTGCTATGTGTTTTCTTAATGTAGTTAAATTAATTGAATTAATATCAAGGTTATCTATAAGAATATTTCCTTTAGTAGGTTTATAAAAACGAGCAATCAGATTTATAAGAGTTGTTTTTCCTGCTCCTGTTGATCCAACGAATGCAATTGTTTCGTTAGGTTTTATATCTATGTTGATGCCTTTTAGGACTTTAACGTCTGGAGTGTAATGGAAATGTAAATTTTGTATTGAGACCTGTCCTGTGAATTCTTTAATTGATTTTTCTACTAAAGAATTGGAAATTTCTGAATCTGAAGGAGTATCTAAGAGTTCAAATATTCTGACTCCAGATGCCATGGATCTTTGAAGTTGAGTGTATTGCATAGTTAGATTCCGTATTGGATCGAAAAATCGTTGGATGTATAGAACAAAAGCTACTACGATACCAAGTTCAATCGTTCCATTTGCAAGAGCGCTGCTCCCAATTATAAGAGTTATTGCAATTGCAGTTGATGTTGATATTTCCACAATTGGCATGAGTCCGGCTGAGAGTTTGGCTGATTTTAAATTTGCTTTTAAATGAGTGTTATTTAATTCTTCAAAACTATTCATATTATGATGTTCTCTATTTAGCGACTGAACAGCTCGGATTCCAGAAATGTTTTCTTGAAGGTTTCCGTTTACGTATGAAATAGCTTGACGAACTAATATAAATGTGCCCCAAGAGAATCGATGCCAAATTATTGCAATTATGCTTAGTAAAGGAATGAAGAATAAAATAACGAGTGACATTTTTAAATCAAGAAAAACCATTGCAATAATGATGCCGATTAAGCTTACTAAGTCAGCTATTCCACTTACTGAGATACTTAAAAACTCTTGTAATTGAGATACATCATTTTGCGCTCGAGACATTATTCTCCCTACTCCTGTCCAGTCATAAAATGAAATAGGAAGTACTTGAAGCTGCTTGAATATGTCATTTCGTAAATCACATAATACTTTTTGGCTTAATATTGATATACTCATCATGTGAATATAATTCGTGACGCTTCCAATTAATACGGCAATTAGAAATAATATTGCAAGCTTAGCAGGCTCTCCTTCATTCTGTTGTCCTGGAGATGCTAGGGAGTCAATGAAGGATTTTATAATCCAAGGTTGGGCAACATTTGCTAAAGCATAAATGAACATTGTTGCTATACTCAGAAATAATTCTCGTAAGTAAGGTTTACTATAGAGCAGAAGTCTAATTATAATGTTATAGTTATAACTCTTATCTAGATTTTCCTGAAATGAATTCAAATTACTCGTGCTATTGCTATGCGAATGGCGATACATACTTTAAATATCCCCACTATTAAATTGAATCTGATACATATCGCTATATAGTCCTTTTTGAGATATTAAATCCCTATGGTTTCCGTTTTGCACTATTAAGCCTTTAGATAAAACGAATATTTGGTCTGCTTCCAATATTGAATTCAGTCTGTTAGTGATTATGAAGACGGTACGACCTTGCATTACTTTTTTTAAATCATTTTGTAAAAGATTTTCTGTAGCAGCATCTATGCTTGAGGTTGCGTCATCTAGAATTAGGATCGGTGGGTTTAAAAGAAGCGTTCTTGCTATTGCCAAACGTTGTTTTTGCCCTCCTGAAAGGGTTATCCCTCGTTCGCCAATTTGAGTTTCGTATCCGTTTGGAAGTGAAGTAATAAAGTTATCTAATTGTGCTATTGCTGAAGCATGCTTGATCTCATCAATAGTTGCATTAGGTACTCCATAGCTAATGTTTTCACCAATTGAGGCTGAAAACATAAAAACGTCTTGCATTACAAGTCCTATATTTTTACGCAATGATTTTAAGGTTATTTCTCTAATTCCTATTCCATCTATTTCAATTGAACCATTTGTTACATCGTAAAATCTAGGTATTAGATGAACTAAAGAAGTCTTACCACTTCCGGGGCCTCCCAATAAAGCAATTTTTTCTCCCGGCTTCGCTTCCAATGATATATTGGATAATACTTTATGTGATTCGTCGTATTCGAAAGAGACATTTTTGAAAATTATGTGCCCCTGTACATCAGTTATTTTTTTTGCTCTTGGACTATTTCTTACTGGTGAAGGTGTATCTAATATTTCAAAAACGCGATAACCCGCAGAAGTGGCTCTTGAAAATGAGTTTAATATCCAACCAGACATTCTTATTGGCATTTGTACAATCCCTAAATAGAAAATGAAAGAGGCCAATTCTCCTTGCGAAAGTCTTTGTAGTAAAACTTCTTGGCTTCCGTACCATAAAATTAATCCAATGGTGGCACTAAAGAGGAGTACATTAAATACTGTGTTTGAGCTTTGAATACGACTCCCTGTAATGGAAGAAGCTTTTATTAATGCTGTAATCCTTTTGAATTTCTTTTTTTCAAAATTTTCTGCGCCAAAAGCTTTTACAACTCTAATTCCAGATAGGTTTTCTTGTAATATCGTAGACATTATCCCATTGGTTGTTTGAATGAATGTCCATATTTTTCGCATTTTCTGGTTTACAATTGTGGACCTGACTACTATTATCGGAATAACGATCATACTTAGTATTCCTAAGCGCCAATTTGTGATAAGTAATATGCAGTACGTTCCTATAAGGATCAAAATTGTCTGACTTACACGCAAAAACCCTACTTGGACAAACATTCTTATTGCCTCTACGTCAGCTGTACATCTTGACATAAGGTCTCCAGTTTTATTTTTATCGTGAAATGTAAAACTTAATTCTTGAAGTTTTTCGTAAAGGGAATTTCTAAGAATATATGCAGTTTTTTGCGAAATAAGTTCAGAAAAAAATGATTGCATGTATGCAAAACCACCTCTAAATATGCTAATTATGATGATGGTGAGGCTATAGAAAATTATGCGCTTCGTGTCACCTGAAGTTAATACGCTATCAATAATGACTCCAAGCAACCAAGGTATTATCAAGTTGAGGACATTATTAAATATAAGTGAAGTGTACAGTGCCCCAATATTAATTGGACTTGTAAAAGTAATTTTAGCTATTCTTTTTATAATCAGTGTCTGCATTGTCATTATTTTGATACCATCTTGTTTGATATTCGTCAAATTTTTGAATTTATGATTTACTGATTCTGAATGGGGTAAGTATGAGAATTTTATTAACTAATGATGATGGTGTAGATGCTCCGGGTTTGTGGGAAGCCGCACGTGCAATTTCTTCTTTAGGTGATGTTGTAATCTCTGCTCCTGATCAGGAACAAAGTGGTAGCAGTTCTGCTATTTCACTGAATCGCCCCCTAAGAGTTAAAAAGGCGAGGTCAAGAATGCCAAACGTGACTGCCTATGCTGTCCAAGGGACGCCTGCTGATTGCGTCATAATTGCTTTGGAAAGATTACTTGATTCTAAAGTAGATGTTGTGGTTTCAGGGATAAACCCAGGGGCAAATTTTGGTGAGGATATTCTTATTTCTGGAACAGTTGGTGCAGCTATACAAGGGCATCTTCGAGGAATACCATCTATTGCTATTTCTGTGGCTGCGCTTCGTGATGTAAAATATCGTACTGCTTCGTTAATTCTACACGATATTCTTTCGAATATGCCTTTATGGTCAAATATTGATACTTATGAGGATAATGAATTATTGGATATGAATAAACGCCCCGTTTTGCTTAATGTAAATCTACCAAATTTGCCAAAAAGTAGACTTAAGGGGTCAGTTGTTACGCATATGGGGCGACGTGCATATGGAGATTCGGTAACGGATGGTGACGATGGTAGAAAGGCATGGTACTGGATTGGCAGAGAACGCCTTGATTGGAAAGAAGATAAGGGTTCTGATGTGTGGGCAGTAAGAAATCGATATGTGTCAATTACTCCATTGCAAACTAATTTAACTGCTCAAAATGCCATTTCTTCATTAGTGGATCTGATTGAAGTACTTTAGCAAATTTTGATAAAATTATTACCAATTAGTGTTTATTTTATTGTGGAAAATAATGTCTGATTTTGAAGTTGTTTCTAAATTTGATGTTACTGGTGACCAACCTAAAGCTATTGATGATCTTTGTAGAGGTATCGATTCTAATTATGATTATCAAACTTTACTGGGGGTTACCGGAAGCGGTAAGACCTTTACGATGGCTAAAGTCATCGAAAGATTACAACGGCCAGCCTTAATTATTGCCCATAACAAGACTTTGGTGGCACAGCTGTACGAAGAATTTCGTGAATTTTTCCCCAATAATGCAGTTGAGTATTTTGTTTCTTACTATGATTATTATCAACCTGAGGCATACATTCCTAGGACAGATACATTTATCGAGAAAGATTCGTCAATAAATAAGGAAATTGATCGGATGCGACATTCGGCAACAAGGGCTCTTTTTAGTAGAAGAGATGTACTGATAGTTGCCTCAGTTTCTTGTATTTATGGTCTGGGTGAACCTGAGGAGTATTATCGAGCAATTGCAAATGTAAAAAAGGGTGAAAAGAGAAGCTTAAGAAATTTAATAAATGCTTTGATTGCAATGCAGTATGAAAGAAATGATTACGATCTTAACAGAGGAACATTTAGGGTTCGAGGAGATACAGTTGATATAATTCCTTCGTACGATGATTCTGTTTTAAGAATATCAATGTTTGGAGATGAAATTGATGATATTTCTCATGTTGATTATGTGACAGGAGAAATAATAGAAAAATTTGATTCCTTAGAAATATATCCTGCGAAGCACTTTGTAACGTCCAAAGAAAAAACACAACTTGCTATTTCTAGTATTGAAAATGAATTGACTTCCCGTCTTGAAGAACTTAAAAGTTCAGGGAAAATTCTAGAGGCTGCACGGCTAGAACAGAGAACATTATTTGATTTAGAAATGATGAGACAAGTCGGCTACTGTTCAGGTATAGAAAATTATTCCCGACATCTATCTGGAAGAGGAGTTGGAAGTACTCCATGGACATTAATGCATTATTTAGCAGAAGATGTATTGATTTTTGTTGATGAATCTCATATGACTATACCTCAAATTAGAGGTATGTATCAAGGCGATATGTCTAGGAAAAATACATTGGTGCAACACGGATTTCGTCTTCCTTCTGCATTGGATAATCGACCATTAAATTTCAATGAATTTGAGTCATTAAACAACCAAACAATTTACGTATCAGCAACCCCTGGGCCATATGAATTAGGGCAGAGCAAGCAAATAACTGAACAAATCATAAGGCCAACGGGTTTGATAGATCCAGGAATTATTGTTCGACCAACTTTTGGCCAAATTGATGATTTATTAGCTGAATTAAGATCTAGAATAGATATTGGGCAGAGGACCTTGATTACTACTCTAACAAAAAGAATGGCCGAAGAGTTGTCTGAATACCTCGTAGAGTCGAATATTCGTGCCTGTTATTTACATTCTGACATAAATACATTTGAGAGAAATGGGATATTACGTGATTTAAGATTAGGGGTTTTTGATGTTGTAGTAGGAATTAATTTGCTACGAGAAGGTTTAGATTTGCCTGAAGTAAGTTTAGTAGTTATTCTTGATGCTGATAAAGAAGGTTATCTACGTTCAAACACTGCTTTGATACAAATGATTGGTAGAGCAGCTAGGCATGAAAATGGTTTAGTTATAATGTATGCAGATAATAAAACTGCATCTATGGATAAAGCAATTTTTGAGACTAATCGAAGAAGACTGATTCAAGAAAATCATAATGTAAAATATGGAATTACTCCCGTAGGAATAAAGAAGGAGGTTCGAGATACAGGCATATATAAATTAAGCGTTCTTTCAGATGATGTTACAGTAGTAGATTATGTAGGGATGCCTCGAAATGCCTTAATCAAAGTATCAAAAAGCATGCAAAAGGAAATGAAACAGGCTGCAGAGAAATTAGATTTTGAACAAGCAGCCCAACTTAGAGATCAAATAGGAAAAATTCGTTCATATATTGAAAAAATAAAGAGCTAATAATGGAATTTTATTTATTGATTGATATATGTTTTCTTTAAAATATAGTATTTGGAATATGAAGATAAAAAATGGAAGGAATAAAATATGCTTCTTCAGGTAACAAAAGAACAGGTTATTGATGCTTTACGAGATGTTTATGATCCTGAAATACCAGTAAATGTTTGGGATCTTGGGTTAATTTATGCGATGGATATTGATGATGAAAATCAAGTTTCCATAACTATGACCTTAACAGCTCCAGGATGTGGTATGGGTCCATACATAGCTCAGAATGCCGAATGGAGAGTTGCTGAAATTGATGGCGTATCTGATGTTCAGGTTGAAATGGTTTTTGAGCCACCTTGGAGTGCTGAAATGTTAAGTCCTGAAGGTAAAATATTACTTGGGCTAGATGATTAAGGATATTTGAATGACTAATCTTCACAAACCCACACCCCAAGAGCAAGCTCGACTCGATTCTATTCGCCGCCAATGGCAACAGAAAAAAAAGATTCAAGATCATATGGGTCAGATAAAAACCAAAATAGCCGTTTATAGTGGTAAAGGTGGAGTTGGAAAAACTACTGTTTCGGTAAATTTGGCAGTAAGCTTGGCAAGTCGTGGCAGTAAAACTGGGATATTTGATGCTGACATAGACTGCCCTAATATAGTTGAAGCTATGCAAGCTACTGAAGGTCCAAAATATACAGAAGAAACTTTTCTCCCTAGTGAAATGTGGGGGGTTAAAATTTTATCTATGGGGTTTTTTCAGGAAAACCCTGAGGATGCAATTATTTTTCGTGGACCGATGATTCATAATAGCATAACTCAATTTTTGGAAGGAACTGATTGGGGAGAGCTTGATTATCTTATTACAGATTTACCTCCAGGTACTTCCGATGCAGCATTGAGTATTATGCAAAATATGCCTGTTGATGGATTTGTGGTAGTAACTGCCCCACAAAGTTTGGCAAGACTAGATGCTAAACGATCAATAAATATGATTCGTAAAATGAATATTCCCATTTTAGGAATAGTAGAGAATTTTACAGGTGATGTTTTCGGAGAAGGTGCGGGTAAGGAAATATCTAAAGATATGGAAATTCCATATCTTGGTTCATTGAGTATGTCGGCAGATTATCGTGATCAATCTAAGCCCACTGTATTGTCTAGTTCCAGTGTTAGGAAAGAGTACGATGTTATAGTGGACAATCTGATAAAAAATATAAGTTCTAGATAATGAATCGACTATCTGAATTTAAGAATGCTCCTGTCAACCAAATAATTACCGATAAGTTTCCTGTTATGACTTATCCGTCAGGAAAAGCTCCAGACGTCAATTTGCAAAATTGGAGATTTTCGGTATATGGATTAGTCGAAAAAGAAATTCGCTGGTCTTGGGATGAATTGATGGACTTTCCTCAAGTATTAACTACATCTGATTTTCATTGCGTTACTCAGTGGAGTAAATTTGATAATTTGTGGGAAGGTATTCAATTTAGTTCGATAGTTTCTCAGTTGAAACTTTTGCCTAATTCTA
>Ga0209402_10003524_pt1 | contig 14918 bp, 13 predicted proteins | sample ArcticOcean_MG_C_3_FD_187437 | JGI IMG/M metagenome (GOLD analysis project Ga0209402, IMG submission 187437) | Marine microbial communities from western Arctic Ocean - ArcticOcean_MG_CB8_126 (SPAdes) (version 2) | ecosystem: Environmental > Aquatic > Marine > Oceanic | place: Arctic Ocean... | reverse complement strand
ACATCAAAGGCTTTAACAATTTCCTTATTTGGAACTTTTCCAAAGCACATATGGAAAAAATTTTCAGAAAAACTAAACTTTTTCTTTGGAGTGATAATTTTTTTTCCTTTTCTAAGTCTATAAAAGGCAGCTAGTGCTGTTGGAGTTTTTGCCAAAATTCTAATTGCTTTTCTCAAATTAGCTTTAGGAGAGTTGTCTTTAGTTTCTTTATCTTCAAGACCCATAACGCTGACAACAGTTCTTGCAACATCCATAGGATGAGATTTTTTAGGTATTTGTTTTAAAATGTTGATTAAATTTTTTGATAAAGTTATTTCTTTAGATAGCTCTTTTTTAAATTCTTTCAGTTGTTTTTTATTAGGTAATTCTTTATTTAAAATTAAGTATGCAACCTCTTCAAACTCACATCTAGCACATAAATCTTGAGCGGCGTACCCCCTATAAGTAAGAGAGTTAATCTCTGGCATAACTTTTGAAATTTCAGTTTCATCAACAACTATACCTAGTAAACCTTTTTTTATATCATCACTCATTATTCATGTCCTTCCGTACTAAAGTTATAAATTTTTTCATCTAATGAGTTGTATTTTTCATACTCCACCAACTCATAAAGTCTTTTTCTAGTTTGCATTTTATCAATAATATTGTTTTGATGTCCATTCACAAATATGTCACGAAGGCCATCTTCTACATTTTTCATAGCTAATCTTTGTGTTGTTACGGGATAAATTACGATATTATATCCAAAATTTTCTAATTCTTTATAATTAAATAACTTAGATTTTCCAAATTCTGTCATATTAGCTAATAGATAACACGATAGTTCTTTTCTAACTTTCTCAAAATCCTTCTCATCTTGAAGTGCCTCTGGAAAGATGATTTCAGCACCAGCATCTATGTAAGCTTTACATCTATCAATCATTTTATCTATTCCCTCAACACCTTTAGCATCTGATCTTGCTATAATTTTAAAATTTTCATCTTGTTTAGCAGCAACACACTCTTTAATTTTTTTAACCATTGCTTCGGTTGAAATTAATTCTTTGTTATCTAAGTGACCACACCTTTTACGTTCTACTTGGTCCTCTAAATGCACAGCAGATATTCCAAATTCTTCAAAAGTTTTAATAGTTTCTTCACAAGATTTAAAACCAGTGTCGATATCAACAATTGTAGGTAAGCTGGTTACTCTTGATATCAAGTACGATCTAGTACTCACATCTTGCAATGTAGTTAAGCCTATATCTGGAAACCCTAAGTCGTTTGCCATAACCCCACCTGATACGTAAACAGCATCATAACCAATTTCCTCAATAAGCTTTGCGGTTAATGGATTGTAAGCACCTGGTACTCTTAAAATTTTATTTGATTTTAATTTGTTAACAAAGTCAGCTCTTTTTTGACTTGGTTCTTTCTCTACAAAATGCACTAAAAAATTCCTTTTTTTGTATTTTTCTTTATTTGACTTCTTTTTACCTGAATATTCAATTTATTTAATTCACCAGCTTTTAAATTTTTAAGGTTTTGAACTACTTTTAAGAAACGTGCACTTTCTTTTTTATCTAAAATACCATCCGTTAAAGTTAAAAACTTATTTATATAATTTTGTCTTTTAAAAGGACGTGCCCCATATGGGTGAGCATCTGCTCTGTCTAGTTGTTCTACAATTTTTTTACCATTATTTAAAGTAACTACAACTTTTGCACCAAAAGATTTATTTTTTGGATTTGGATCGTGATATTTTTTAGTCCATTTTTTATCTTCAAATGTAGTGATTGATTTCCAAATTTTTATAGTACTTTTTCTATTAGCTCTTTGTTTTGTGTATGATTTAACATGATGCCAATCAGCATCTTCAAGTGCTACTGCAAAAATATACATAATTGAATGATCAAGGGTTTCTCTGCTAGCCTTTGGATCCATTTTTTGTGGATCATTTGCACCAGTTCCTATTACGTAATGAGTATGATGACTTGTGTAGATATCAATTTTTTTAATCTGATTTAAATTTTGAATTTTCTTATTAAGTTTTTTAGCAATATCTATCAATGCTTGTGATTGATATTCTGCAGAATATTCTTTTGTATAAGTTTCTAATATCGCTTTTTTTGGTTCTTTCTTTTTAGGTAGTGGCACATTATACAAAGCTTTTTTACCATCCAGTATTCTAGCTAAAACACTGTCTTCTCCTTCATAAATTGGACTTGGTGCACCTTCACCACGCATTGCTCTATCAACTGCTTCGATTGCAAGTTTACCTGCATGTGCAGGGGCGTATGCTTTCCAGCTAGAGATTTCACCTTTTCTAGATTGTCTTGTAGATATAGTTGTATGCAACGCTTGTTGAACTGCTTGATAAATTGTTTCAGTATTTAACCTTAACATTGTTCCTAAACCCGCAGCAACACTAGGTCCTAAGTGTGCAATATGATCTATTTTATGTTTGTGTAAACATATACCTTTAACCAAATTAACTTGAACTTCATAACCTGTGATAATTCCTCTTAATAAATCTAAGCCACTTTTTTTAGTTTGTTGAGCAACACTTAAAATAGGGGGAATATTATCTCCTGGGTGACTGTAGTCTGCTGCTAAAAAGGTATCATGGAAATCGAGTTCTCTTACTGCTGTCCCATTTGACCAAGCAGCCCATTCGCAATCAAATTTTAATTTTGAATCAATACCAAATAAGTTTGCACCATTTTTTTTAGGGTGTTTAAGAGCCATTTCTCTAGAAGAGATAACAGCTTTTCTATTTAAAGAGGCAATAGCAACTGAAGCATTATCAATAATTCTGTTAATAACCATTTCAATAGCCACCTTATCTAATTTAGCGTTGTCTGAAGCTATTTCAGCAATTTTCCATGCTAATTGGTTTTTTTTAGGTAAATTAATTTTTGATGGGTAAACTTTAACTTTATGTGAAATCATTAGGCCTCCTTAATTATGTGGCCTTATTAATAGTAAGAAAAAAAATTAAATCAATCTTTTAAGTAAGTTGAAACTATTTTTTCAACACCAATAAAGTCTTTTATTAAATGATTATGGTATATTTCATTGGTATTTTTTTCTGTATACCCATTTTCTAATAAAATAACTGGAATTGCAGCTGCTCTTGCAGCATTAGCATCCGTTTCACTATCACCAAACATTAGTGATTTTTTTATATCTCCACCTAAAATTTCAATTATATTAGTTATGTGCCTAGGGTCAGGTTTACAATAATCAAAAGTATCTGATCCCGCTACATATTCAAAGTAATCATAGATTCCTATTTTTTTTAAAAGATCAATTGCTAAGTGTTCTTGTTTGTTTGTGCATACTGCCATTGAAATATTTTTTTCTTTGCACCATTTTAAAAACTCTTTAACACCGTGAATAAGTGTACTTTCGTTGATAATATTTTCCCCATAGAAGCTGACAAAATCCTTAACCATTTCAGCTTTAATTTTTTTATCATCAATTTTAGCAAATTTTTTTTTAGTTTGACCCCATATAGATCTACCAATCATAGTATTGGCACCTTGACCGACTAAATTTCTAATATCTGCTGTAGATTTAGTAGGATAACCATACTTTTTCATTACATGATTGTGAGCATTCATTAAGTCAAGCGCTGTATCGACTAAGGTGCCATCTAGATCAAATAAAATTGTGTAATTTTGAGTCATTAATAAAGTATTTTTAAGAAATAAATTGTGAATTAAGATATCTATACACTTAATATAAAAATATTTCCAGATGAAAGAAATAAATTCAAAAAGCAATCAAGAAAAACTTCGTAAATTTTTTATTAAGTCCGGAGTAAAGATGATTGGTCCTGAGACAATTTTTTTTTCAAAAGATACAAAGATTGGTAAAAATGTTACCATTAACCCATATGTTGTCATCGGCCCAAAAGTTAAAATCGGAAATAATGTAATCATAAATTCATTTTCACATTTAGAAGATTGTAAAATTAAAAATAAAGTTGAAGTAGGACCTTATGCAAGATTAAGACCTGGCACTATTCTAGAAGAAGGTTCAAAAATTGGAAACTTTGTAGAGGTTAAGAAAAGTACAATTGGAAAAAAATCAAAAGTTAATCATTTATCATACATTGGTGATAGCCAATTAGGAAAAAGTGTTAATGTTGGAGCTGGAACAATTACTTGTAATTATGATGGTGTAAAAAAAAGTAAAACAAAAATTAAAGACAATGTATTTATAGGCTCTAATTCATCTTTAGTTGCTCCAGTTATAATTGAAGAAAATAGCATTGTTGGAGCTGGCTCTGTAATTACAAAAAATGTTAAAAAAAATTCGTTGGCTTTAACCAGAGCCCTACAAGTCGAAATAAAAAATTACAAAAGAAGACAAAAATAATATGTGTGGAATTATAGGAATAGCCAGTAATAAACCGGTGTCATCTGCAATCATTAATTCACTTAGAAAATTAGAGTATAGAGGTTATGACTCTGCAGGTATTGCAACCCTATCAAATGGAATATTAAATGAAGCTAAATCTGAAGGTCGTGTTGATATTTTAGAAAAAAATCCAGCTGTTAAAAACATGTTAGGGTCAATTGGAATTGGACATGTAAGATGGGCAACCCATGGAGCGCCTAATACTCTTAATGCGCATCCTCATTCATCTGAAAATGTATCGGTAGTCCATAATGGTATTATTGAAAATTCTACTCTTTTAAAAAAACATTTGATTAACATGGGGCATGTATTTAAATCCCAAACCGATACAGAGGTAATAGTTCATTTAATCACAGAATATTTAAAAGAACTTAACTTGAAAGATGCAATTATTAAAACTCTTAAACAGCTTCATGGAAGTTTTGCCTTAGGTGTAATTTTTAAAGATCAACCTGACCTTATAGTGGGAGCAAGAAGAGGATCACCACTTGCAGTCGGTTATGGTCCTAATGAAAATTATTTAGGATCAGATTCCTATGCTTTAAAATCAATGACTAATAAAATTTCATATTTAAATGATGGTGAGTTTTGCATTATAAAAAAAGACCAGGTTGATTTTTTTGATGAAGAGGGATTAAAAGTTAATAAAAAAGTTTTAGAATTATCTTCTAAAGAACAAGATCATGACAAAGGTGACTTCAAGCACTTTATGGCAAAAGAAATTGAAGAACAGCCGACAACATTAAAGAATTGTATAAACGAGTATATTGATGCAATTAACAATGACATTAATATCTATAATTTTCCATGGAATATAAAGGAAATTTCCTCAGTTACATTAATTGGTTGTGGAACGGCTTATCACTCTTGTTTAATGGCAAAATATTGGTTTGAAGAAAATACTACACTTGATGTTACAATTGATATTGCCTCGGAGTTTAGATATCGAAAAAATAGATTTAAAAATGATAATTTGTATATTTTTGTTTCTCAATCAGGTGAAACTGCGGATACATATGCTGCACTAGATTTATGTAATAAAAATAATATGAAAACTTGCAGTGTAGTTAATGTTATAGAAAGTTCTATTGCAAGGGATTCTAAATTTGTTTTACCTATTCACTGTGGTCCAGAAATTGGTGTTGCATCAACAAAAGCTTTTATGGGTCAAATGCTTGTACTTTATATTTTAGTATTAAAACTAGGAATTTTAAGAAAAGATTTAGATAAAGATTTATATTTAAATAAGATTAAAGATTTAAAAGTATTACCTAAATTAGTTGAGCAAACTTTATTAACTGAAAGTAAAATTCAAGCAGTTTCCAGTTCATTTACTGATGCTAAAGGCGCGATGTTTTTGGGAAGAGGTTTTTCTTATCCAATAGCATTAGAAGGGGCGCTTAAGTTAAAAGAATTAGCCTACGTTCATGCAGAAGGGTATCCAGCTGGTGAGATGAAACATGGTCCGTTAGCGTTAATTGAAGATGGAATGCCAGTAGTTGTTTTGGCTCCAAGAGATAATTATTATAAAAAAACAATTTCCAACATGCAGGAAGTCATAGCAAGAGGTGCAAAAGTATTATTGATCACCAATAAAAGTAAAGATGAAGTTTTTTCAGAAAATATCTGGGAAACTATATTAGTTGAGAACGCCAATGATGACTTGTTACCATTTTTATTAACAATTCCTTTACAAAAATTAGCTTATTATTCAGCTCTGAAAAAAGGCTATGATATTGATAAGCCAAGAAATTTAGCAAAATCAGTTACAGTTGAATAATAACAAAACTCTGCTACAACACTCCTAGGTTGAATATGAAAAATTGGAAAATAAATAGTTGGAGAGATTATCCTGTTAAGCACATTCCGGAATATCCAGATAAAAAAGAATTAGATGGGGTACTTAATAAGATTAAAGATTTCCCTCCTTTAGTTTTTGCTGGTGAGACAAGACATTTAAAAGAACAATTAGCTCAAGTAGTTGATGGTAATGCATTTTTACTTCAAGGAGGAGATTGTGCAGAAAGTTTTGCAGAATTTCATCCTGACAATATTAGAGATACATTTAAATTAATTCTGCAAATGGCACTTGTGTTAACTTACTCAGCATCTTTACCTGTTATCAAATTGGGAAGAATAGCTGGACAATTTTCTAAACCAAGAAGTTCGCCAGTTGAAAATATTGATGGAGTAGAATTACCAAGTTATTTAGGTGACAATATTAACGGTATAGAATTTAATGAAAAATCAAGAATACCTGATCCAAAACGATTGTTTAAAGCATATTCTCAATCAGCATCTACTCTTAATCTTATAAGAGCATTTTCACACGGTGGTTTTGCTGACCTTAAAAAAGTTCATACTTGGAATTTAGGTTTTATCAAAAAAACACCTGCTGGTAAAAAATTTAAAGAATTAGAAGACAAGATTGCAGATGCGTTAGCTTTTATGGATGCATGTGGAATTAATTCTGAATTTAATAGAAGATTAAAAACAGTAAACTTTTGGACATCACACGAAGCGTTATTACTTCCATTTGAACAATCTATGACAAGAGTAGATTCTACCACTGGTGAATATCATGCTACGTCTGCTCACTTTGTTTGGATAGGGGATAGAACTAGGCAGTTAGATGGTGGACACGTTGAATTTTGTAGAGGAATTGAAAATCCTATTGGAATTAAATGTGGACCAACTCTTAAGAGTGAAGATTTAATTGATCTATGTAATAGAATTAATCCTAAAAATGAAAAAGGTAAAATAACTTTAATTTCAAGATTTGGACATGAAAATGTAGATAAATTTTTACCAAAATTAATTAGAGCAATTAAAAAAGAAGGTTTAAATGTAATTTGGTCATGTGACCCAATGCATGGCAATACAATAAAAGCAACATCTGGATATAAAACTCGTCCCTTCAATAATGTTGTTAATGAAGTAAAAAATGTTTTTGAATGTCACCAAAGTGAAGGAAGTTTTGCTGGAGGACTGCACATTGAAATGACAGGTCAAGATGTTACGGAATGTACGGGTGGTGCTCAAAAAATATCTGATCATGATTTATCACACCGATATCACACTCATTGCGATCCAAGACTTAATGCTAATCAAGCTTTAGAATTAGCTTTTTTAATTTCTGATGAAATTAAAAAAAATGCCTCATATTCTAAAAAAAATATTAAAGTCGCATCTTAAAAGATTGTATTAAATACAATTTCGTTTAAATTTTAGATAATGAAACCATTAGAAAAAGCACAATTTATAAGCAATTGGATTAAAGATTATGTAGAAAAGATGCCTAGTAAGGCGCAATCTTTAGTCATTGGAATTTCTGGTGGTATAGACTCTTCTGTATCAAGCACCTTAAGTGCAATGACAGGTATAAAAACAATTGTATTATCAATGCCGATTAAACAAAAATCAACACAGCATGATTTAAGTTTAAAACATCAAGAGTGGCTTGTTAAAAACTTCAAAAATGTCGAAGCGCATACTGTAAATTTAGATAAGTTGTTTGAAACATTTGAAAACACTTTGTCTAATTTTGATAGTGAATTTGGGATGGCTAATTCAAGAGCAAGAATTAGAATGACTACACTTTATCAAGTAGCTGCTGCCAACAAAGGTATTGTAGTTGGTACTGGAAATAAAGTTGAGGATTTTGGAGTAGGTTTTTACACTAAGTATGGAGATGGAGGTGTAGATATTTCTCCTATAGCTGATTGTAATAAAACAGAAGTTTGGGAAATAGGTAAATCACTCAATATACTAAAAGAGATAAATGAAGCAGCTCCAACAGATGGATTGTGGGAGGATGGAAGAACCGATGAAGGTCAATTAGGCCTTAAATATGCAGAATTAGAAGAGGCAATGAATAATGTTAACTCGATAAATAGAGAGAAATACGAAAAAATAAGAAAGATGAACCTTCATAAAATGGAACCAATCCCCGTTTGCAAGATTCCCAACTAATCTTATAGATTCACAAATCTATAATTAAAGTATAATTCTAAGATAATGAACATGGATATTTATTTAACAAATAACCTAAGCAACAAAAAAGAAAAATTTGTTCCATTAGATAAAGAAAACATAGGCATGTATGTTTGTGGTCCAACTGTTTATGATAACCCACATATTGGTAACGCAAGACCCCTTGTTATTTTTGATATTTTATACAAAGTTTTAAAATCAAAATATGGATACAAAAAATTAAACTATGTAAGAAATATTACAGATGTTGACGATAAAATAATTAAATCATCAAAAGAAAAAAATATTTCAATATCTGAATTAACCAACAACATTATCAAAGATTTTAATGATGATTGTAAGTATTTAAATTTAGACAAACCAAATCATCAACCTAAAGCAACAGATCATATCAATCTTATGATTGAAATGGTTTCGTCTTTAATAGCTAAAGGTTTTGCTTATGAGGCAAACAATCATATCTATTTTGAAGTAAGTAAATTTTCTGATTATGGAAAGTTATCAAATAAAAAATTAGAAGATTTAATTGCTGGTTCTAGAGTTGAAATTTCAGAAAATAAAAAAAAATCAGAAGACTTTGTTTTATGGAAACCTTCTAAAGATGATGAACCTTCTTGGGATTCTCCATGGGGCAAAGGAAGGCCTGGTTGGCATTTAGAGTGTTCAGCAATGTCAAAGAAATATTTAGGAGATGTATTTGACATCCATGGTGGAGGAATTGATTTACTTTTTCCGCATCATGAAAATGAAATTGCACAATCAAGATGCGCAAATGATACTAAAGTTTTCGCTAATTATTGGATCCACAATGCATTCATTACTATGTCCAACGAAAAAATGGCTAAATCAACTGGCAACATATTAAAGATAAAAGATTTTAAAGAGAATATTGATGGTCAAGTTTTAAAATTTGCGCTTATGAGTGCTCATTATAAGCAACCGTTAGACTGGAATGAAAAGCTTTTAAACGATTGCCAAAATACTATTGATAAATGGTACGAGATTTATTTAGAGGCAAATGATAAAATAGTTTTAACTGAAGATATTTTATCTCCGTTATATGATGATTTAAATACACCAGGCTACATAGCAAAGCTACATCAACTTTATGACAAAGCTTTAAAGGGCAGCAAGGAAGATAAAAGCTTATTTGTTTTAGCTTGTAATTTCATAGGTATTTTAAACAAAACAAAGGAAGAATGGGTAGAGTTTAAAAAGAAGAAATCATCCATTAATGAAGCTGATATTTTAAAACTGATTGAACTTCGAAATAAAGCAAGAGAAGATAAAGATTATAAGCAGGCTGATTTAATTAGAAATGAACTTTTGGATAAAGGTGTTTTAATAGAAGATAAAGATGGTAAAACAATTTGGAAACTTAAATGAGTAAAGAACAACTTTTTATATTTGATACAACGCTAAGGGACGGTGCACAAACACAAGGTGTAGACTTTTCTGTAGATGATAAAATGAAAATTGCTGCTGTTTTAGATAATTTGGGTGTCGACTATATAGAAGGAGGTTGGCCAGGAGCTAATCCTACAGATACTGAGTTTTTTCAAAAAGAACATTCATTTATCAATGCTAAACTAACATCATTTGGTATGACCAAAAGAACTGGCAGAAGTGCCGATAATGATCCAGGATTATCCGCACTTTTAAATTCAAACACACCAGCAGTTTGCATTGTGGGTAAGACTTGGGATTTTCATGTTGATATAGCTCTTGGTATTTCTAATGAGGAAAACTTAGAAAATATAAGAGAGACGGCCAAACATTTTGTTAAAGAGAATAAAGAATTTATGTTTGATGCAGAACATTTTTTTGATGGATACAAAGCTAATTCAAGTTACGCTTTATCCTGTCTTAAAGCAGCATTTGATGAGGGTGCTAGATGGATAGTTTTATGCGATACCAATGGGGGTACTTTACCTCACGAAATCACAAAAGTAGTTACAGAGGTTGCTAAAGTTATACCTGGAAAAAACTTAGGCATTCATGCGCACAACGATACCGGTAATGCTGTTGCTAATTCTTTAGCTGCAGTTTGGGCTGGGGTTAGACAAGTGCAAGGAACTATTAATGGTTTGGGCGAAAGATGTGGCAATGCAAATTTGATGTCATTAATTCCAACCTTTTTTTTAAAAGATGATTTTTCTTCTAAATTTCAATTTAAAATTAAACCAGACAACATTAAAAATTTAACTCAGTGCTCTAGATTGTTAGATGAAATATTAAATAGAAAACCTAACAAGCATCTACCTTACGTCGGAGCGGCTGCATTTTCTCATAAAGGTGGCTTACATGTATCGGCCGTTCAAAAAGATCCAAAAACATATGAACATATTAATCCAGAAGAAGTTGGAAATTCTCGTAATATTGTAGTGTCAGACCAATCAGGGAAATCCAATATAATTTCAAGATTAAAAACTATTGGTATTGAAATAGAAGAAAATGATCCTAAAATTAAAAAACTTTTAGATGAAGTAAAAGACAGGGAGTTTATTGGTTACAGTTATGACGGAGCTGACGCATCTTTTGAATTATTAGCTAGAAGAATTATTGGTAAAATACCAAGATATATAATGATTAAAGAATACGATGTTTCAGTTAAAAAAGATTCATCTGGAGCAATTATTTCATCTGCAAAAGCACAGCTCGAAGTAGACGGAGAAAAAATTATGTGTACTGGCGAAGGTAACGGTCCTGTAAATGCACTGGATAATGCTATCAGACAAAATGTGGATAAATTAAATAAATATTCAAAATATTTAAAAGATCTCAAATTAGTGGATTATAAAGTTAGAATTTTAAACACAGGCACAGAAGCGATTACTAGAGTTTCAATAGAGAGTACTGATTCAAAAGGTAAGAACTGGTTTACGATTGGTGTGTCAGCAAATATAATTGATGCTTCATTTAAAGCCTTGGTAGATAGTTTGGATTATAAATTATTTAAAGATAATGCTCCAGCAAGTCTTTAATGTCATTTAATAATATCTCATTTATTTTGCATCAGCCCCAATTATCTGAAAATATAGGTGCATGCGCCAGAGCTATAAAAAATTTTAACTTTAAAAAACTAGTTATTGTTAAACCTAAGCCAATTTTCCCAAATGATAAAATTCTAGCAACCTCTGTTGGCGCAAAAGATCTAATCGTTAATGCAAAGGTACATACAACTTTAGAATCTGCTGTAAAAAAAGTAGATTATGTTATTGCAACCTCTGCAAGGTTTAGAAACAAAAACATTAAACATATAAAATTAGAAGATTTAAAAAAAATTGATTTTAGCAAAAAGATAGCTTTTTTATTTGGTTCAGAAGCATCTGGTTTATCCAATAATGAGATTAGTTATGCAAATTATACTATGCAAATATCAACCAACCCTGATTTTAAATCATTAAATTTATCTCATAGTGTTATTATTATTGCCCACACAGTAGCTAGCATTATCAATTTAAAGGGTGCTAAATACTCGAAATCAAAAAAGGTAACTTTAGCCAGCAAGAAGGATGTGCAAGCTATGACCAATTTATGTATTAGTAAATTAGAGGAAAAAAGCTTTTTTAAACCTCTAGAGAAGAGGCCTATTATGCTTGAAAACTTAAGAAGTATTTTTTCCAAAATGGAGCTATCCAAGAAAGAAACACGTATTTTGTCCAGCGTATTTGCTAGTTTAGCCAAAAAAGGTTGATTGACAAAATAATGAGTAAGTTTATAACCCCAACTATCAAATGACAAAAAGAATAAGTTCTAAACACAAAATAGATAGAAGGTTAAAAATTAACCTATGGGGTAGACCTAAGAGTCCTTTCAATAAAAGAGATTATGGACCTGGACAACACGGTCAAGGTAGAAAAGGAAAACCTTCTGATTACGGAATTCAGCTACAAGCTAAACAAAAATTAAAAGGTTATTACGGTAACATTAATGAAAGACAATTCAGAAATATTTACAAAAAAGCTGCAATGCAAAAAGGTGATACTGGTGAGAATTTAATTGGATTACTTGAAAGAAGACTTGATTCAGTAGTTTACAGAGCAAGATTTTCAACAACAGTATTTTCAGCAAGACAACTTATTAACCACGGCCATGTAAAAGTTAATGGTAAAAAAGTTAATATTTCAAGTTATGTTGTTACAGAAGAAGATACGATTGAAATTAGAGACAAATCTAAACAGTTAGCCTTCATTGATATTGCTTTAGCAAACAAAGAAAGAGAAACACCTGAATATATTCAATTAGACGAAAAGAATAAAAAAGTTACTTTTGTAAGAGTACCTAAGTTCGATGAAGTTCCTTATCCAGTTATTATGGAACCAAATCTAGTAATTGAATATTACTCTAGATAATAAATATTTATTTTTTAAAATTAATTCCTTTATCCTCAAGAACTTTCTTGAGCTCACCGTTTTCATACATTTCTTTAACGATGTCACAGCCGCCAACAAATTCACCTTTAATGTAAACTTGTGGAATAGTAGGCCAGTCACTGAATTCTTTTATACCTTCTCTTAAAGATTGGTTTTCAAGAACGTTGATCCCTTTATAATTCACTTCTAAAATTTTTAACATATTTGAAACAGCCATAGAAAATCCACACTGTGGAGCATCAGGAGTTCCTTTCATAAATAAGCAAACTTCATTATTAGTAATTTCGTTATTAATTAAATCTTTAGTTGGTTGGTCCATTTTTATTGCTCCTTTGTTTTAATTGCTAAAGCGTGCAGTTCATTTCCCATTTTTCCTTTAAGGGAATTATACACCATTTTATGTTGCTCAATTTTGCTTTTTCCTTCAAATTTACTTGAAGTAACTGTTGCTGAGTAGTGATTGCTATCTCCTGCTAAGTCTTGAATTTCTATTATAGCATCGGGTAAAGCTTCTTTAATAAGTGTTTCAATTTCTTTTATATCCATTGCCATTTTAATTATTCATGTAGTTAGTTAACCAAGTTGTATGTGATTTAATTAAATCGTCAATTGATACTTTTGTCTTATCATCGATAATTAGATCATTTTCATTTATGGTTCCTAGTTCATCAAAATGCACAGAGTTCTCTTCAAGTATTTTGGTAACATTTTCAAGATCATCTTTACTAATTTCTATAATATATCTACCCTGGTCTTCGCCAAACAAGTATTCAAATTTATTAATTAAATAGTTAGGTTTTTTAAGGGTTACTCCTTTTTTACCTTTAATGCACATTTTGGATAAAGCGGTAATAATACCACCTAGTGACACGTCATGAGCCGCTTTAATAAGTTTTTTATCAATAAGTTTTAAAATTGTTTCACCATTATTTTTTTCATTAAATAAATTAATCTCTGGGGGAGGACCATTTTTTTCATTTAAAATATCTCTAGCAAATAAACTTTGGTCTAAGTGTCCTTCAGTTTTTCCTATAACTAAAAGAATATTATCGGCCTCCTTAAGTTCCATTGTAACCATGTTTTTATAATCTTTAATTAAACCAACACCACCAATTGCTGGAGTAGGTTTAATTCCTATATCTTTAGTTTGATTGTAAAAAGAAACATTTCCAGAAACAACTGGAAAATCCAAGTAAGAGCTAGCTTCTCCTAAGCCTTGAACACACTCAACAAATTCTCCCATATTTTCTTGATTTTCAGGGCTACCAAAATTTAAACAATTAGTAATTGCAATTGGTTTTGCGCCAACTGAAATTAAATTTCTCCAACTTTCACAAACAATTTGTTTTCCACCACTTAAAGGGTGAGCCCAACAATATACCGCTGAAGAATCAACGGAGGCTGCAACTGCTTTATTGGTGCCATGAACTCTAACAACACCTGCGTCTCCACCAGGTTTTTGAATAGTGTCACCCATAACAGTGTGATCATACTGTTGCCAAATCCATTCTTTACTACATACATTGGGATTAGATAAAATCTTGTGTAAAACATTAACTACTTTTAAAGTTTTAAATTCTTCTTTTTTAATTTTAATTTTTTTTGGTAATTTAGCTTTCTTCCATTTACGATCATACATCGGTGAATTTTCAACTAGTGTATTAACAGGAATATCTGCTACTTTTTTTTCATCAAAATAAAGTTCGATTTTTTTACTTTTTGTTGTTTTACCAATTACCGCAAAGTCTAAATTCCATTTATCAAATATCTTTTGAGCCATTTCTTCTTTGCCCTTTTCTAAAACAATTAGCATTCGTTCTTGGCTTTCAGAAAGCATAATTTCATAAGGGGTCATATTTGCTTCTCTACAAGGAACTTTATTTAAATTTATCTCAATTCCTAAGTTTCCTTTTGAAGCCATCTCAATACTTGATGAGGTTAATCCTGCAGCACCCATATCTTGAATTGCAATAATCGAGTCTCCTGACATTAACTCTAAACAAGCTTCTAATAAAAGTTTTTCAGTAAAGGGATCTCCAACTTGAACGGTTGGTTTTTTTTCTTCAATTTTATCATCAAAAGAAGCAGATGCCATACTAGCACCATGTATGCCGTCTCTCCCTGTTTTTGAACCAACATAAA
>Ga0209402_10003521_pt1 | contig 14926 bp, 14 predicted proteins | sample ArcticOcean_MG_C_3_FD_187437 | JGI IMG/M metagenome (GOLD analysis project Ga0209402, IMG submission 187437) | Marine microbial communities from western Arctic Ocean - ArcticOcean_MG_CB8_126 (SPAdes) (version 2) | ecosystem: Environmental > Aquatic > Marine > Oceanic | place: Arctic Ocean... | reverse complement strand
AGTTCCGGCAAGCGGCGGATTTCGCTAACCGTCAGGGGGCTTTTGCGGGGTTTGCGCCAGGGCGGGGTCAGAGCCCGGGAAAAGCCTAATTTGGCGGCTTCCTTCAGGCGCAGTTCCCCTTGCGCCACCGTTCGCACCTCGCCCGACAGGCTGATCTCGCCAAACGACACCGCCTCCTGCGGCACCGGCACCTTCATCAGCGAGGACACCAGGGCCGCTGCCACCGCCAGGTCCGCCGCCGGTTCGCCAATACGCAGCCCGCCGGCCACGTTCAGATAAACATCATGGCCCGCCATGCTCAGGTCACAGCGGGCATCCAGCACCGCCAACACCATGGCCAGGCGGTTGCCGTCCCACCCCACCACCGTGCGCCGTGGGGTGCCAGGTGGCGAGGGGGCGACCAAGGCCTGGATTTCCACCAATACCGGCCGGCTGCCTTCCAAACCAGCGAATACGGCGCTGCCGCTAATATCGCCTCCCGCCCCTCGGTTGGCCAGAAACAGTGCGGACGGATTGGTAACCTCCATCAGGCCGGCGTCGCTCATCTCGAAGACGCCGATTTCGTCGGTCGGGCCATAACGGTTTTTCACGGCCCTGAGAATGCGGAATTGATGCCCACGTTCACCCTCGAAATACAGCACGCAGTCAACCATATGCTCCAACACCCTGGGCCCGGCGATTTGCCCATCCTTGGTCACATGGCCCACAAGCAACAAGCAGATATCATGCCGTTTGGCGGCGCGGATCAATTCCTGGGCCGAGGTGCGTACCTGGCTGACCGTACCGGGCGCCGATTCTACGCTATCCACATACATGGTTTGGATCGAATCGATGACCACCACTTTCGGCGCGTCAGGCCCGTCCAGAGTCGCGACGATATCGCGGACCGAGGTCGCGGCCGCCAGGTTTAATGGTGCGCCTTCCAGGCCGAGGCGCCGGGCCCGCATGCGCACCTGGGCCGGCGCTTCCTCGCCGGAGATATAGGCGCAGGCAACACCTTTTTGCGCCAGCCTGGCCACGACCTGCAATACAATGGTTGATTTGCCAATGCCCGGATCGCCACCGATCAAAATGGCCGAACCGGGCACCAGGCCGCCGCCGCAAACCCGGTCAAATTCACCAAGTCCCGAGGCCGTGCGCGGCCCTTCCATCTCGCCATGCTGATCCAGCTTGCGAAAATCCAGTGCCTGGCCTCTGGGCTGGCCCCTACCCTGGCCCAGGCCACGCGGCGGCGCCTCTTGCCGTGCCTCTTCGGCAATGGTGTTCCAGTCACCGCAGGCCGAACAGCGGCCTGACCACTTGCCGTGTGCTGCACCGCAGCTTTGACAAATAAATTGCTCAACTGCCTTGGCCACGTTTCTCCCTCAGCTCACTTCCAGCGCGAAGGGTCCCTCTTCGCGCCCATGAATAAATTGGTCGACAAAAGGATTGCCGCAGTCGTCAATCTCGTCAACCGCGCCGGCCCAGATGATCTGGCCTTTGTAAAGCATGGCGACCCGGTCAGCGATGGTCCGCGCCGACGACATATCGTGGGTTATGGTCAAGGTCGTGGCGCCCAGGTCGCGTACGCATTCGGTGATTAGATTATTGATCACATCGCCCATGATAGGGTCCAGGCCAGTGGTCGGTTCATCAAAAAAAATGATATCCGGTTTGGTAGCGATGGCCCGGGCCAGGCCGACCCGCTTGCGCATACCGCCCGAAAGCGCGGACGGATCGCCGTTCGCCATGTCTTCACCGAGACCGACCTTGGCCAACTTATCAATTGCAATGGCGCGGGCCGCCTCGCGCTCCATGCCGGCCCCTTCGATCAGGCCGAAGGCGACATTTTCCCATACTGTCAGGGAATCGAACAACGCCGCCGATTGGAACAGCATGCCGAACTTGGTCAGGATCCGCTCCCGCTCCGCCCCGTGCAAATCCACGGTCTCCTCGCCATCAATGCGGATGCTGCCCCGGTCGGGCCGCGCTAGGCCCAGGATACATTTCAACATGACCGATTTTCCGGTGCCCGAGCCGCCGATGACCACTACTGATTCGCCTTTGGCGAGGGCCAGGTTCAACCCGTTCAGCACCACTTTGGGGCCAAACGATTTGTGTACACCAGAGAGTTCCAGGCGGGGCGTATCGTTCATGGCAAATATATCACTGCGAAAAGAACGCTTCGGTCACGAAATAGTTCGAAATCAGAATCAGGATCAAAGACGACACCACCGCATCCGTCGTGGCCCGGCCCACGCCCTGGGCGCCGCCCTTGGAGTTAAAGCCGTGATAACAGCCCATCAGGGCGATCAAAAAACCGAATACCGCCGCTTTCACTAGGCCGGAGGTAACGTCCATGGCTTCAAGAAAATCGAATGTATTCTTCAAATAGACAGCGGAGTTGAAGTCGAGACGGTGAATGCCGACTAGATAGCCGCCCATCACGCCAATGATATCGGCGATCAGCACCAGGATCGGCGTGGTCACTGTGGCCGCGACCAGGCGCGGGACCACCAGATAGCGGAAGGGATTGGTCTGTAGGGTGATCAGGGCGTCCAACTGTTCGGTCACCTTCATGGTGCCCAGTTCCGCCGCGATGGCCGCGCCAACCCGGCCGCCCAGCATCAAACCCGCCAGGACCGGGCCCAATTCGCGGGTCAGGCCCACGACCACGATGTTGGGTACCGCGCTTTCCGCGCCAAACCGGGCGGAGCCGAGATAAATCTGCAAGGCCAGGACGGCGCCCGTGAACAAGGCCGTCATGCCTACCACGGGCAACGAGTAGTAGCCGATGGTCATCATCTGCTGCAGGCACAGGCGCCAATAGAAGGGCGGCGTCACGACCGCCGCCAGGGACTTGCCGGTGAACACGGACAGGCGCCCGATCGTCGCCAGGAAAGCCAGGAACACGCGGCCGATAGCGGCAAATGGATTATACATTGCCGGCTTCCCCCGCCCCGGCACCGACATAGAGCCGATCATAACGCCGGCCCAGTGAGGTCAAGATTTCATAGCCGATGGTGCCGGCCCGGCCGGCCACCGCGTCAATGCTCTCGCCACCGCCGCCGATCAGGTTGATTATGGCCCCAGGATGGGCCGCCGCCGGTGGCGCCCCGGTAACATCCAGCGTGATCAGGTCCATGGAAACGCGCCCTACGATTGGTACCAAAACCCCGGCCAGACAGCCTATTCCCTGCCCGGACAACGAGCGTGGATAGCCATCGGCATAGCCCAGCGGAACCGTGGCTATGCGCTGGGGCCCTGTGGCCCGGTAGGTTACACCGTAGCCAACGCTCTGGGGGGTGTCAATTTCCCGCACCTGCAGGATCCTGGCCCGCAGGCGGACGACCTCTTCCATGGGGTTGGGCTGCCCCGGCGTCGGGTTAACGCCGTACAAGGCGGCGCCGGGCCGTACCAGGTCATAGTGATAGCCGGCGCCCAGGAAAATGCCTGAGGAATTAGCCAGGGACGCGGCACAGGGAGCAAAAGCGGCCCGCAGGCAATCGAACAATTGGCGCTGCTCAAGGTTCAGGGCGTGCCCCGGCTGGTCGGCGCAGGCCAGATGGCTGACCAGAAAACGGAGATCGATGCCCGCTAGTCGTTCCGGCGCGGCGGCCAGGGCCGCGGCCTCGGCAGGTGTCAGGCCGAGGCGATTCATGCCCGTGTCCATATGCAGTGCGGCGGCCAGGGGCCGCCCCTGCAACCGCCCTTTGCCAGCCCATCGTTCAAGTTGTTCCGGCGTGTTCAGCACCGGGGTCAAGGCGTGCGCTAGAAACGCGTCCTCCTCGTCCAGCCAGGGGCCATGCAGGATATAGATTGCCGGTTTGGAGCCAAGGATCTGTCGCAGCAACACGCCTTCGCTCAGATGGGCGACAAAATAGGTGCGGCAACCCAGCCGCGTCAGCATTGGCCCGACCCGTTCTGCGCCCAGGCCGTAGGCATCGGCCTTTATAGCGGCCGCGCATTCCGCCGCCCCGGCGCGGTCGCTTAAGATTTTATAATTCGCCGCCAAGGCGGCCAGGTCGATCTCCAGGATCGCGCCAGCCTGGGGGCTAGTGGCCATCGGTATAACGGCCTGCCACCTCAAGATTGCTGAACTTGGTGAACTCCCGCTCGAACTGCAGGCGGACCGTACCGGTGGGGCCGTGCCGCTGTTTGCCGATGATCACTTCGGCGATACCATGGATCTGCTCGGCCTTTTCCAGCCACTTTGCATGATCGGGGGTATCGGGTTCAGGCTGTTTGCGTTCGTGGTAATATTCTTCGCGGTAGACGAACATCACCACATCGGCGTCTTGTTCAATAGACCCCGATTCCCGCAGGTCTGACAACAAGGGGCGTTTGTCTTCCCGCGCCTCCACCTGCCGGGACAGCTGGGAGAGAGCCAACACGGGGATATTCAGTTCTTTGGCAAGGGCTTTCAAACCCTGGGTGATTTCAGAGATTTCCTGTACCCGGTTCTCTCCCCGGCCCGAGCCGCGCAGTAGTTGCAGGTAATCGACCACCACCAGTCCCAGATCGTGCTGCCGCATGAGACGCCGGGCCCGCGTGCGCAGGGCCGAGACGGTCAATGCCGGCGTATCGTCGATGTATAACGGCGCCTGTTCAATGGCCTGCGAGGCAGTCACGAGACGGGAGAAATCATCCGAGGAAATATCGCCACGGCGGATTTTTTCTGAACTGATACGGGCCTGTTCCGCCAATAGGCGGGTGGCCAATTGTTCAGCCGACATCTCCAGGCTGAAGAATGCCGCCACGGCGCCGTCAACGACCTTTTCCCGGCCGTCTTCCTGCCGTAATCGCTTGATGTTATGGGCCGCGTGAAAAGCGATGTTGGCGGCCAATGCCGATTTTCCCATGGCCGGCCGGCCGGCCAGTATGATCAGATCGGAGGGATGCAGTCCTCCCAATTTTTGGTCCAGGTCGACCAGGCCGGAGGAGACGCCGATCATCTGGCCATCCCGTTGGAAGGCCGCGGCGGCCATGTTGATGGACGAGGCGAGGATGGTGTCGAAGGACACTAAACCACGGTCCGCCTGGCCATGTTCGGCCAGCTGAAACAGATCCTGTTCCGCCGTCTCGATCTGGTCGCTGGCCTGCACGTCCACGTCCGCCTCGTAGGCATCGTTGACCATGGCCTCGCCGATTTCGATCAAACCCCGGCGCAGGGCCAGATCAAAGATCGCCCGGCCGTAGTGTTCGGCGTTGATCACGGTCACCGCAGCGCCAGCCAGACGGGCCAGATATTGCGCGCCGCCCACTTCGGCCAGGGCCTCGTCCTGATCGAAGAAGTATTTCAGGGTCACCGGATTGGCAATTTGGCCCCGTTCGATCAACTTCAGAGCGGCGGCAAAAATGCGTTGATGGCCCGGTTCCATGAAATGTGCCGGGGTGAGGAAATCGGTGACCCGGCTGGCGGCATCGTTATTAACCAGGATGGCGCCCAACAAGGCCTGTTCGGCCTCTAAATTAGCGGGTGGCGTGCGGTATCTGGCAGTGGCTTCAAGATCTCCCCCATGAGGGTCGCCAATAATGGCCAGAACTGGGTTATTTGGGCTGTCTGCATTCATCTAGCGGCAATCTATCACGGCAGGAGACGGCTTCCTCCCCCAGATCTCGCCGGCCTCGGAAAAGCTGTGGACAACGTGAGAAAGTATCCCCTGAAATGCGTGGATAACTGCGCTTATGCTATGAAATCATGTAATAATCTCGAACCCCGTCGCCCTGGCGACCGGCCGCATGAAATGTCCGGCCGGATGCAAATATTCCAATTCTTGGTTTAAGCCGCGCGCGAATCGGATTTTGTGCTCTGGCGCACCCGCCGTCTTTCCTCATCAAAGATGTAATCGCGGGTTTGGGGCACCGCGTCCACGCTCTTCGTCAGCTGCACCTGAAAGACCACATGGCCGCCATGGCGGAAGGCGACCTCGCTGCCGCACAAATAAAATTCCCACATGCGGCAGAAGCGTTCATCGAACAGGGCCGCGACCTTGTCCCGGTTGGCATAGAAACGCTGGCGCCAACAGCGTAACGTTTCGGCATACTGCAGGCGGAAGACTTCCACGTCCGTGATGTACATGTCGGCTTTTTCCACGGCGGCGGAAATTTCCGACAACGAGGGGCTGTAGCCGCCTGGGAAGATGTATTTGTTGATCCAGGGATTGGTCGCGCCAGGGCCATCGGCCCGGCCGATTGTATGCAATACGGCCACACCGTCATCGGCCAACAGCTCCCGCACCTTGGTGAAGAATTCTCCGTAGTGGCCAAACCCAACATGCTCGAACATGCCGACCGATACAATGCGGTCGAAGGTACCCTCGACCGTCCGGTAGTCTTGCAGCGCGAATGAGACAAAATCATCCAAACCGGCCTCGACGGCCCGTTGTTCGGATAATTTGTGCTGTTCCGCGGACAAGGTCACACCGTGGACCTGGATATCCTCGTTCTGCGCCAAATATAGCCCCGTGCCGCCCCAGCCGGAACCGATGTCGAGCACCCGATGGCCCGGCTGTAACAACAACTTGGCCGCTAGATGCCGGTTCTTGCGCAATTGTGCTATTTCCAGATCGTCCTCCGGTGACTGGAAATAGGCGCAGGAATATTGCCGGTCGGAATCCAGGAACAGTTCATATAAGTCGCCGGTCAGGTCATAGTGATGGGCGACATTGCGCCGGGCCCGATGGGCCGGATTATATTGCCGCATGCGGCGGATAGCCGCGCGCAAGGGAGTGGTGACCAGATTTTGTAGCCAATGATCCGGCTGCCGCCAGCCGACATTTATCGCCACCAAATTTAGGAAGTCATAAAGCTCGCCGTCTTCTACCGTCAAAGTGCCGTTCATATAGGCCTCACCGGTGTACATCATGGGGTTGGTGAACAATTGCCAGTGTAAGGCGCGGGAATGCAGACGGACTGTCACTTCAGGCCCATCCCAGCGGCCTTGAAAGCGTTGGCTGTGGCCCCGGGCATCTATCAAGGTCAGACAGCCTGTATGCATCAGTCGACTTAAAAACCCGTTTAAAAACATAACAAACCCCCGGAGCAAAATAATGTTTTGACTGTGTCCTTTCAAACGGTACTCACGACCCTCACAAGTGATCACCTGAACATTATCTCAAACTCAGGCAGGAGGCAAAGGTGAATCCGGTTATGACAAGCAATTGTTCCCTGGGTAAAACCGCACAAAATAGGGGCGGCACGGACCTCCGCGCCACCCCTGTTTTAAAAGGTAACCGTAGTTATTAGATGTCTTCGGACTCCGGCGCGTCCCCATCGACCGGAGCGTCTTCGAAAACCTCTTTGGGGCCCCCGGCGTCATCTTTCGCGGCCGTCTCCAAATTACCGGCATCAAAATCGTCGTCCAAATCAGCGTTGGGATCCTCGCCGGCGGCCTGATGTTCCGCCTCGGCCACCGAGCGGGCAACATTGGCGATGACATCAATGTGGACTTCCGGATGCAGATTGACCTGAACCGCATGCAGGCCAAGGGTCTTGATAGGCCGGCGCAAACGCACTTGAGAGCGCTCAATCTTGAAGCCGATAGCATCCAGTCCTTCAACCACGTCACGGGCCGCGACAGAGCCATAAAGGTGCCCCGACTCGCCGGCTTGGCGGATCACCACAAAGCTCGTGTCTGGCATGGATTTGGCCACCCCCTCGGCCTCTGCGCGGCGTTCCAGATTGCGCGCCTCCAATTCGATGCGGCGCGTCTCGAACTGGGCTAGATTTTCCGCCGTGGCCCGCTGTGCCTTGCCCTGGGGCAACAAATAGTTACGGGCGAAGCCATTCTTGACACTGACCACTTCGCCCATCTGGCCAAGCGTTTCAATTCGTTCCAATAGCACGACGTCCATTATTTCTCCTCATCGGCGCTACCGCCGCTTTCGCCGGCGTCGCCGGTACTGTTTAAATTCTTGCCGGCACGCAAGGCCAACACAGCTTTCAAAAAGCCCAGGCCGGCAACGACCACCGGCAGGGGCCATAATAACAAAAGTCCGTAAAACAAAATTAATATCATCGCGCGCGCCTTCCAGGCCCTAAAAAAGCCATGGACGACGCCTAAACCGAGGAGGAAATACGGCACAATGGCGATCGCTGCAAGGGTTTTGCAGAGCATCCCGGTCAGACCACCAAAGCTGGACAACAATAGAGCCGCCACCAACACGCCGATCAAAGCCACGGGCAGCCGGATATCGGTCAGTTTCGGCGTCGTCCGCAGGTTATGGCCGAAGCGGACCAATAGACCCTGAGCCAGGACACCGTTAAAGATCAAACCCAGAGTCCAGGAGACCGCGAAAAATGCCGGTAGATAGTCGGACATGGCCAGCAGCATTTCCCGCTGTTCCGGAACCGTGAACTGTGCCGCGAACGGTTCCGCGACGGATCTCAGGTAGGCCATTGGGCCATCGCCAAACAGGGCCAGGCCGGCCAGGGCCAAAGCCAATCCGACCATCGCCATGCCCGACAGCCACAAAATCAAATGACCGGGCGGATACCAGAGCACCTGGCCGTGGCCATCGTTACGTGACAACAAGGCCTGCCAGCTCAAAACAACAACGGGAAGGCCATAAACCATCATCTGGGTCGCGGCGAATGTCAGTCCGGCGAACGGCGTGCTCAAAACGCCGGCTACAAGAACGGCGATGACGGCGCCCTTGACGCCCAGGCCCAGGCCGACCAGGAACAAGGGCAGGGGCGCGATATAGGCCAACAGCAAGCCGCCAGCGGCCGGCAGCGTAAGGGCGGCCTGCATTAGCCCGCTTGTCAGGCCGGCCACAATAGCAATCAAAATGTTTGGCGACATTGGCAATGGCCGACCGGCAGACGCCTGGCGAGCAATCTAACTGCCCGTCGGGCCAGGAACTCTATTGCAGGACGAAAGGCAACAACGCCAAATTCCGCGCCCGTTTAATGGCACGCGCTAGTTCACGCTGCTTTTTCGCCGATACCGCCGTAATGCGGCTAGGAACGATCTTGCCCCGTTCAGACAGATAGCGCTGTAACAGCCTGACGTCCTTGTAATCGATTTTCGGCGAATTGGCGCCCGAGAACGGGCACGTCTTTCGCCGGCGGTAAAAGGGCCGACGCAAGGGTAGTTGCGAAATTTTGACATCCTGGGACATGACTTATTCCTCAACGCTTTCTGGGCTCGCATCCTGTTTTTCTTCGACGGTGCCATCCGCGTTATTGCGGCTCGAGGGTTCCTGGCGGGGCTGGCTGGCAACGCCCTGGTCGTCACGATCAGGACGGTCGCCACCGCCGCGGCTACCACGCCCGCCACGGGATTGCATCATCGCCGAGGGGCCTTCCTCCAACGCCTCGACGCGTACAGTCATGTGGCGGATAATGTCTTCGTGCAGGAGCATGCTGCGCTCCAACTCTTTAACTGCATCAGAGGGCGCGTCCAGGTTCATCAGCACGTAATGACCCTTGCGGTTTTTCTTAATGCGATAAGTAAGGCCGCGCACGCCCCAATATTCGGTTTTTGCGACCGTGCCGCCATTGTCCGTCACCAGCTTGGTGAAATTCTCGGTCATGGTTTCGACCTGTTGGGACGAAACATCCTGGCGTGCGATGAACACGTTCTCGTAAAACGGCATTGCCTGTCCGTTGCTCCTTCGGTACGGCCCGTGGGATGCCCAGGGACTGTGTTGTCAATACAGCCCCGGATTGTTCTTGCGGGCCGCGTGGATTTACTGAATTGCTAATAAAACTTGCCTATAAGCCCTGTCCAATTCTGCCGCCGCCCGCCCGCAGTCAGCGTTGCCGCTTTCATCAAGGCAGCGGTAACGCCATAGCGGTCCGGCAACCCAGGCAAGGCGCGGCATATATGCACATATGCGGCGAGGGTGCAAGCCGGCTTGACAGCCCCAAGCCACCGGCTATGAAGGATGACTGAATGGATTGTTACAGTAAGGGAGGCGGCCATGGCGCGCGCCATTATATTTCCGGGTCAGGGCAGCCAGACCGTGGGCATGGGGAAGGTCTTGGCCGAGACCCTGCCAACCGCCCGCGCGGTGTTTGAAGAGGTCGACGAGGCGTTGAATCAGAACCTCTCGCGGCTGATGTTTGAAGGACCGATCGAAGAGCTGACCCTGACCGAAAACGCCCAACCCGCCTTGATGGCCATGAGCTTGGCCGTCGTGCGGGTGCTGCGGCGCGATGGCGGCTTGGAATTCGGTAAACATTGCCAATTTGTCGCCGGCCATTCCCTGGGTGAATATTCCGCCCTCTGCGCGGCTGATGCCCTAGATCTGGATGTAACCGCACGCCTGCTGAAACAACGGGGCCAGGCCATGCAACGGGCGGTGCCGGTGGGACAAGGCGCCATGGCCGCGCTGTTGGGCCTGGATTTCGCGGCGGCCCAGGCCGTCGCCCAGGATGCGGCGGAAGGTCAGGTTTGCGATGCCGCCAATGACAATGCGCTGGGCCAGGTTGTTGTCAGCGGTAATGTGGAAGCCGTCGAACGCGCCGTCGAACTGGCCAAGGAACGCGGCGCCAGGCGGCCCATGTTGTTGCCGGTCAGCGCGCCATTTCATTGCGCCTTGATGCAGCCCGCGGCGGACATCATGGACGAAGCCCTACAAAATTCACAGCTGGTCGCGCCGGCGGTGCCCCTGATCGCAAACGTCACCGCCTCGGCTGTGACCGACCCGGCGGAAATCCGCCGATTGTTGGTGGCGCAGGTTACCAGCATGGTGCGTTGGCGGGAATCGGTGCTGTATTTACGCCAACAGGATGTGGACAATCTGGTCGAGGTTGGCGCCGGCAAGGTCCTGACCACAATGTTGAAACGCATCGATAGGGAAATATCGGGCCATGCGGTCGGCGGGCCGGAAGATATCGAAGGTTTCCTTAAATCGCTGTAATTAATTTATTCACCAAGCCGTTTTTGGGAGCCACGAGCCATGTTTGATCTTTCTGGAAAATCCGCCCTGGTGACCGGCGCTTCGGGCGGCATAGGTGGCGCGATCGCGCATCATCTGCATGGCGCGGGCGCCGCTGTCGGACTGTCGGGCACCCGGGTCGATGCGCTGGAGGCGTTGGCGGCGGAGCTGGGAGAACGGTGTGCGGTATTGCCCTTTGACCTGAGTGACGGCACCGCCGTGGGCGCCCTGATCCGCCAGGCCGACGAGGCCTTGGGCGCGGTGGATATTGTCGTCAACAATGCTGGTTTGACCCGGGACAATCTGGCCCTGCGCATGAAGGATGAAGATTGGGAACAGGTTCTGGCGGTAAATTTGACCGCGGCATTCCGCCTGTCGAAGGCCGCCCTGCGCGGCATGATGAAACGGCGCTGGGGCCGAATCGTCAATATCACTTCGATTGTCGGGGTAACGGGCAACGGCGGGCAGACAAATTACGGCGCCTCGAAGGCCGGCCTAATTGGCTTCAGCAAATCGCTGGCCCAGGAAGTCGCCTCGCGCAACATCACTGTAAATTGTTTAGCGCCGGGCTTCATCCAGACCCCCATGACCAATGCCCTGGATGGGGCGCAGCGGGAAAATCTGCTGGCCGGCATCCCGGCGGGACGTCTAGGCACGGTGGCGGACATCGCCGCGGGCGCGTTGTACCTGGCCAGCGAGGAGGCCGCTTATATCACCGGCCAGACACTGCATATAAACGGTGGCATGGCGATGATCTAAGGTTGCTCCTTGATCATTTGACGCCGCTGCATTCGGGGCCTTGGCCTTTGTGAATGTTCATGCTACCAAGCCTCGCCTTTCCCGCTTGGCTGCCAGACCAGCCAGCGTGGTAAAGTCGATCGTAACAGACGATAATTTGCAAACTGGATAGCGCGAAGGAATTAACACATGAGCGATACTGCCGATCGCGTAAAAAGGATCGTCGTTGAGCATCTCGGCGTGGAAGAAGATAAAGTGTCCGAGGGTGCCTCATTTATTGACGACCTTGGCGCTGACAGCCTTGATACGGTTGAACTGGTGATGGCTTTCGAAGAAGAATTCGGCATCGAAATTCCCGATGATGCTGCAGAAAAAATTGCCACCGTCAAGGACGCTATAATATTTATCGACGCCAACGCTTCCTAACCACGCCCCATCGCGGGTCTGTGCCGCGGTCCCCGCGCTAGGAGGGGGCAGGGTCTGTCAGGTTAGGGTTGATTGCGCCGACGGAGGCTGGAGATGAGCGAACGCCGGGTCGTTGTCACCGGAATGGGTCTCGTTACGCCGCTTGGCGTAGGGGTCGACGTTGTCTGGCAACGTTTGCTGAATAGCGAATCCGGCGCCGGTCAGATCAAGAAAATTGACACCACCAACCTGCCTGTCAAGATTGCCTGCGAAGTTCCCCTGGGCGCGGCGGCGCCTGATTTTAACGCCGACGACTGGGTGCTGCCGAAAGAGCAGCGGCGGATCGATGATTTCATCATCTTTGGTCTATCCGCAGCGGAACAGGCCCTGGCCGACGCCGGTTGGAAGCCCGAAGACGAAGAATCGCGCCTGCGCACCGGCGTGCTGGCCGGCTCCGGCATCGGTGGTCTGCCGACCATCGAGGCGGCCGCCATCACCCTGCATGAAAAGGGGCCGCGGCGGATCAGTCCGTTTTTCATTCCCGGCTCGCTGGTTAATCTTCTTTCCGGGAACATCTCGATCAGATACGGCTTCAAGGGTCCCAATCATGCGGTGGTCACGGCCTGCTCCACCGGCGCCCATGCGATCGGTGATGCCGCTCGCATGATCATGCTCGATGATGCCGACGTAATGGTCGCAGGCGGCGCCGAAGCCGCTATATCGCGCCTGGGCATGGCCGGGTTCGCGGCTTGCAAGGCGTTATCCAGCCATTTCCAGGATGAGCCGAAACGGGCCTCGCGGCCCTATGATAAGCAGCGAGACGGTTTTGTCATGGGCGAGGGCTCGGGCATCGTGATACTGGAAGAACTGGAACACGCCAAGGCCCGCGGCGCCAAAATTTATGCCGAGGTGTCCGGTTATGGCCTGTCGGGGGATGCCTACCATATTACCGCGCCGGCGCCGGACGGCGATGGCGGTTTCCGCTCCATGCAGGCGGCCCTGAAACGGGCCGGGCTCAACCCGGAAGACATCGACTATATCAATGCCCACGGTACCTCGACCCCATTGGGCGACGAGATCGAAGTGGGCGCGGTAAAACGCCTGTTTGGCCATTCCGCGAACCAGCTGTGCATGTCAGCGACCAAATCCGCCACGGGCCATTTGTTGGGTGCGGCGGGTAGCGTCGAGGCGATTTTTTCGATCCTTGCCATGAATCAGAACGTGGCGCCGGCCACCCTGAATTTGGATGATCCGTCTGACGGGCTAAATATTGATCTAGTTCCCCATACGCCGAAAGAGCGACCAATCCGGGCCGTTTTGTCGAATTCCTTCGGCTTTGGCGGCACCAATGCATCGTTAGTACTGACCCCGGCGCCGTAGGCTTCGCGTCATGACCCGGCGTCTTTTCCGACTATTGGGTGTTTTTCTGCTGCTTGGCCTGATCGCTGTTGGCGGTACTTTTGGCTGGGGCTACGCCCAGTTCACCCGGCCGGGACCAGCACAATTCGACCGTTCTGTGGTCCTGGCCAAGGGCAGCGGACTGAAGGGTATCGCCGACCGCCTGGCCGAGGCGGGCGTCATCGACCGGCCGCTGGTCTTTCGCCTAGGCGTGCGCCTGGCCGGTTGGGCCCGCAGCCTGCGGGCCGGCGAATTCCAGTTCCCCGCCCAGACCAGCCCGCTTGGGGCCGCGAAAATTCTGCGCTTGGGCATTACGGTGGTGCGCCGGATGACTGTTCCCGAAGGCCTGAGCAGCAATCAGGTCGTGGTCCTGTTGCAACAAACCGAAGGACTACGCGGCGAAATCACCAATGTCCCGGCGGAAGGCACGCTGCTGCCGGAAACGTATCACTTTTCCCATGGTGATGAGCGGGTGGTACTGCTGGCCCGCATGACCGGGGCCATGGACACGGCCCTTGCCAAGCTGTGGCCGCTGCGTGATCAGGGCCTGCCGTTCGCGAACCCGGACGAGGCCCGGGTATTGGCCGCGATGGTGGAAAAGGAAACCTCGCTGCCGGAGGAGAGGCCGCGCATCGCCGGGGTCTTTATCAATCGGCTGCGCCGGGGCATGCGCCTGCAATCGGACCCGACCGTGGTCTATGGGCTGACCCTGGGCCGGGCGCCCTTGGGCCGCGCCTTGCGCCGGGGAGACCTGGACCGGCCTACGCCCTACAACACCTACCGTATTTCAGGCCTGCCGCCGGGGCCCATCGCCAATCCGGGGCGGGCCGCCATACAGGCCGTGTTGCACCCAATCGCCAGCAATGATTTGTATTTTGTCGCGAACGGCGCAGGCGGCCACGTCTTTGCCCCGACCTTTGCTCAGCACCGCCGCAACGTGCGGCGGTGGCGCCGCGCCAATGCCACCCCGCGACGCGAGTGACCTGGAACTGAATTTCTTATATAGTACGCGGCATGCCCCAGAAGGTGAATTGAAGGATTTCAGTACTTTGACTGTTTCCAGCATGACCGGGTTCGCCCGGGCCGCGGGTGGCGTAGGCGCCTATTCCTGGATTTGGGAAATCAAGAGCGTTAACAGCCGTGGCCTTGATCTGCGCTGCCGCCTACAGGGCGGTCTCGACGGCCTAGAATCCAGGGTTCGGGCCGACGCGGCCCAGCGCTTTCACCGCGGCAATTTAACCATGAACCTGGCCTTGACCCGGGTTGGCGGGGAACCCACGGTACAGATCAATACGGGGGTTCTGGAGACAATGTTGGCGGTGGCGAACGACCTGGCCGGTCGCATTAATGCCCCGCCGCCGACCGTGGATGGCCTGCTCGCTCTGCGCGGTGTCGTGGAAACCGTGGAGCCGGAAGAGTCGGAAGAAGACCGCAAGGCACTGGAGGCGGGCGTTATGTTCTGTTTGGAAGAGGCCCTGGAACTGCTGCTCACCGACCGCCGGGCCGAAGGACAACGC
>Ga0209402_10003517_pt1 | contig 14935 bp, 13 predicted proteins | sample ArcticOcean_MG_C_3_FD_187437 | JGI IMG/M metagenome (GOLD analysis project Ga0209402, IMG submission 187437) | Marine microbial communities from western Arctic Ocean - ArcticOcean_MG_CB8_126 (SPAdes) (version 2) | ecosystem: Environmental > Aquatic > Marine > Oceanic | place: Arctic Ocean... | reverse complement strand
CGCATCGTTGTATTCACCTGCATAATAGTGTAACTTGCCCAAGTCAAATTGGGCTTGAAAGAAAGAGGAATCGGCTTTGATGGCGCGGTAGAAATAAGCGCGCTTTTGGCTGTCTTTTTCGAGCAGGCGACCATATAAATAAATGAAGCGCGCTTCTTGTGGGTGTGCGTGAAGATGGGCACGGTATTCATCTTTTAAGGCAATGGCATCGCCTGATTTGAGCAGGGTGCGTTGGTAATTGAGGTGGGCTTGTATGTTACTCGGGTCGCGTTTGATGGCGCGTTTAAAATAGTCGCGTTCAACGCTGTCATCTGCTGCACTGCTTGCTGAAAGAAATAAGCAGGTGATGAGCAGATAAATGAGGGTGGTGATTTTGGAGCGCGTGCTCACTATAGATCTCCAACTTGACAGCGATTTGGATAGTGGTTTTAAAGAGATTATATAGGGTGATTCAAATGGATTCAGATGGTGTCTATCAAAAGACTATCTTTTAAAGTAGAGAAAATTTAATGGAGCGTCAAACAGAGTTTTCACAACTGATTGAGACCATAGATGATGTGCCACGTGATTTGGCCTTTTATCCCAGCACGGTGGCAGATCCTCAGGTTTTGACGGTTGACCAATTGGCCTCGTATAATGCCGTTGGTTATGTGAAAGGATTTCGGGTTTTTGATGAGACGGAAATGGCAGAACACCGTCGTTATTTTGATGCGTTGTTGGAAAAGGTTATATCAGAGGGTGGAAACAGTTATTCATTGAGTTCGGCGCATTTAAAATATGCGGGTGCGTATGATTTGTTAATCCATCCGCGTATCGTGGCCTATGTAAAGGACATTTTGGGCGATGATGTGATTGGTTGGGGTGCGCATTATTTTTGCAAGATGCCCAAAGATGGCAAGCGTGTATCTTGGCATCAAGACGCGAGTTATTGGCCGATGACGCCGTCTAAGACAGTAACGGTTTGGCTGGCCATTGACGATGCCGATGTTGAAAATGCGTGTATGCGGTTTATTCCCACGTCGCATCTGTACGGCCATTTGACGTATCGTTTGAGCGAAGATGATGAAAACAATGTGCTGAATCAAACGGTGGCAAATGCTGAGGAATTGGGCGATCCCATTGATGTGATATTGAAAGCAGGTGAGATTTCGATGCATAATGATTTGTTGTTGCACGGGTCTGAAGCCAATGCGTCGGACAGGCGCCGGTGTGGGATTACGTTGCGATATTGTACAGCAGATGTGCGTGCATATATGGGGTGGCATAATAAGGGTGTGGTGGTCAGTGGCAAAGACAAGGACGGGCTGTGGACAAATCCACCGAGACCTGAGCAAGGAGAATGCTTGTGAAGCGCGCACTTTTCTTTTTTAAATGGGGTGTCCCCCTGTTCTTGATTTTTCTATGCACTGCCTGTGGGCGCAATCTTGAGGTGATTCATGATGGACAAACGGAATATCAAGTGTATTGGGATGAAGACGGTAAGCGATTTATTCGACACGGGTACTTTAAGGCGCTTTATGACAGTGGCAAAACCAAGACCGTTGGGCAATATGAGCAAGACTACCGCGCAGGTGTTTGGGTACAGTGGCATGAAAATGGCCAAAAGCGAAGTGAAATGGATTGGGAAGATGGCAAACCAGAAGGTGTTGTGATGGAGTGGCATGAAAATGGCCAAATAAGAAATAAAGGCATTTGGGAAAATGGGGGTCGGCATGGTCTTTCAACCTGGTGGTATGAAAGTGGCATCAAAGAAAAAGAAGTGACCTATGTTGATGGTGAACCCGATGGTGTGTGGACTTACTTGGATTCAACGGGTGTTGCGTCTAAAACACAGTACTGGAAACGTGGAGAATTTCTTCGCGTCGAAGAGCACGGAAACACACAGAAATAACACGGAAAGACACGGAACCCAACCCATCGACCCTTCCTCCCCTTGACAGGCGAAAAAAACGCGACTATTCTTGTATGACCCTTGCCCCTCTTGACTTTGGAGATTTTATGTCTGAGAAGAAGCTGTATTTGTTAGATGGGATGGCGTTGATTTATCGTGGGCATTTTGCATTGATGCGCAACCCGCGTATGACGTCGACTGGAATGAATACATCAACGCTGTTTGTGCTGACAAATACGTTATTGGATATTTTGAACACGGAAAAACCCTCGCATATTGCAGCGGTTTTTGACACACCAGAGCCGACACATCGGCATAAGATGTATAAGGAATACAAAGCACAACGTGAAGCCATGCCCGAAGACTTGAGTGCGGCTATCCCTTATGTGTTTCGATTGTGTGAGGCGTTTAATGTGCCTGTGGTTCGCATGCCGGGTTGGGAGGCTGATGATGTGATTGGCACATTGGCTCGCATTGCCGAGGAAGATGGCTTTACGACTTATATGATGACACCAGACAAAGATTATGCACAGTTGGTGTCTGAGCATACGTTTATGTGCAAACCTGGGAAAGGCGGCAATAAAGCTGAGGTTTTGGGTGTGGCAGAAATTTTAGAGCAGTGGCAAATTGAACGTGTGGATCAGGTGATTGATGTTTTGGGATTGATGGGTGATGCCAGTGACAATATACCTGGGGTGCCGGGCATTGGGCCGAAGACGGCGCAAAAGCTGATTGGGCAATATGGCAGTGTGGAAGGGGTGCTCGATCATGTGGATGAGCTAAAGGGCAAGCAGAAGGAGAATGTGGAAACCTATCGCGAACAGGCGTTATTGTCGAAGGAGTTGGTGACGATTGAGCTTGAGGTTCCTGTTACGATTGGGTTGGATGATTTGGCGGTGAAGGAAAAGGATGTTGAAAAGCTGAAAGCGTTATTCGCGGAGTTGGAGTTTGAGACGTTGGGGCAGCGTGTGTTTGGCGGGCAGTTTAGCGCGGGTCCTCAGCAAACATTGTCTGGTGCAGGTTCTCAGCAAACATTGTTGTTTGGTGAGGAAGCACCCTTGTTACCGACTGTAGAAGTGGCAAATGAGTATAAGACCATTGCCGATGTGGAACATGAGTACACGTTGGTGGACACACAAGAAAAGCGTGCGGCGCTCATTGCTGATCTGGAAAAACTGCCTTCGTTTTGTTTTGATACAGAAACGACGGGTTTGAACCCGCGCACGTGTCAATTGATTGGCATTGCATTTTCGTGGGCGCCACACACAGGGTATTATGTGGTGATACCTGAAGATGCGGATGAGAATAAAAAAGTATTGGAAGAATTTCGGGGTGTGTTGGAAAAATCGGACAGTGAGAAGATTGGTCATAATTTGAAGTTTGATATTTCTGTGCTGTTGTGGCAAGGGGTTGAGGTGGGGGGCAAGTTGTTTGATACGATGTTGGCTGCTTATGTGGCTACGCCCGATTTGCGGCGTAATATGGATTATCTGGCACAGGCCTTGTTGGCTTATCAGCCCATTAAAATTTCATCGTTGATTGGTGAAAAAGAAAAGGACAAGGACAAGAAGCAGAAAACTCTGCGCGAGGTGCCATTGGCGCAGGTGGCGGAATATGCGGCAGAGGATGCGGATATCACCTTTCAATTGGCCGAGATGTTTCGGCCCAAGATTGAAGAGATGGGACAGACCCGTGTGTTTGAAGAGGTGGAGTGTCCATTGGTGCCCGTGCTGGCACATATGGAATATGAAGGCATTCGGATGGATGCTGATGTGATTCAGGTTTTGTCTAAAGAATTAGAAATTGAAATCAAACATATTCGAAAAACAATTTTTGAGCAGACTGATGGTGAGTTTAACTTGAATTCACCCAAGCAGTTGGGCGAGGTTCTGTTTGATAAGTTGATGTTGGATGCCAATGCACGAAAGACAAAGACGGGGCAGTATCAGACCAATGAGGCAACGTTGCAACGGCTGTCCTATAAGCATGAAGTTGTGGATCAGATTATGAAATATCGCACCTATGCCAAGTTGAAGTCGACGTATTTGGATACGTTGCCCAGTACTGTGTTTCAGGGCACGGGTCGGATACATACACACTATGAACAATCTGTAACGGCAACGGGGCGTTTGCAATCACATGATCCCAACTTGCAAAATATCCCTATTCGGACTGAAAGGGGACGTGAGATCCGCAAGGCATTTGTGCCGCGTGATGAAAATTATACGTTGTTATCGGCTGATTATTCACAGATTGAATTGCGTGTTGCAGCAGAGCTCAGTGGTGATGCCGGGATGATAGAAACATTTCAAAAGGGTCGGGATATTCATACGGAAACGGCGGTTAAGATTTATGGTTTGAGCGAAGATCATGTGACCGATGATATGAGGCGTCAGGCCAAGACGGTGAATTTTGGCATTATTTATGGTATTTCAGCATTTGGTTTGGCCGAGCGGTTGGATGTGTCGCGGTCTCAGGCCAATGAATTGATTATGCAATATTTCGATCAATTTCCGGGTGCCAAAGCGTATATGGATGAGACCATTGCATTTGCTCTTGAACACGGTTATGTCGAAACGATTACGGGGCGACGTAGATATTTGCGCGATATCCATTCGCGCAATGCAACCACGCGCAAGGGTGCCGAACGCAATGCGATTAACTCTCGAATTCAAGGCACTGCTGCCGATATGATTAAGATTGCGATGACGCGTGTGTATCATGAAATTCGAAATCGCAATTTGAAGACGCGTATGTTGCTTCAAGTACATGATGAGTTGGTATTTGATCTTTATAAGGAAGAGGAAGAAGAGGTGAAGGTTTTGGTTGAAGCGGCTATGAAAAATGCCATTCCAATGTCTGTACCCATTGAAGTGGAGATGGGCATGGGTAATAATTGGCTGGAAGCACATTAATTAAAAAACTTGTATGCTGGCATATCACACGCTATTTTCTGCTTGTCGAGGTTTCAAATGGGAGGGAATCGACTTGGCTGATATTTTGGTGATTGAAGACAGTCCAGAAATACGCGGAGTTATTCGTGCAATGCTGGAAAAAGAAGGCCATCATGTGCGGGAGGCCTTCAATGGCGAAGAAGGTGTAGAACAATATCAAGCGCAGTATGCAGATTTGGTATTAACAGATTTGTTTATGCCCAAAAAATCGGGCATTGAAACAATTTCTGATTTGTTGGAGATAGACCCTGAGGCCAAAATTATTGCGATGACTGCGCACGGGTCAAAAGAAAATTACGACTTTTTGAAGGTAGCAATGGCTTTGGGTGCGGTTGCTACGTTGGAGAAACCTTTTTTGAGCAAGGATTTAATGGATGCGGTTGCAAAGGTATTGGAGGGATAGGTAAAAGGCAGGAGAGAATCAAAGGAAAAAGGGAAAACCAGGAGGCAGAATACCCCTTTATCCAGTGTGGCAATGACATTACGTTTGTTGTTTCACTGTTTTTGTGATTTTGAGATAATAAAAAGCGTTCGCTGATTATCAGCGAACGCTTTTTATTTGCCATCTTTGTAAAGATTATTTGCGCGGTAGACGAATGCGAGGAGTTCGGCAATGGTGCGGTAGAGTTCGGATGGGATTTCTTGGTCGAGATCTAATTTGGCAAGTACTGTGACCAAATCGCGGTCTTCTCGAATGGGAATGTTGTGCTCTTTGGCCAATGCTATAATTCGGTCGGCAATGTCACCCTGCCCTTTGGCCACCAATTTGGGTGCATCTGTTTTGCTGGGGTCGTAACCGAGTGCCGCGGCAATGCGACGGAGTTTGGGGTTTTCGGTAGGATCGGGCATGAAAAAGGCAAAAGTAAAAGGGTAAGAGTCCGAACCTGGCATCCCATAAAGCGACAAAATAATTATCAGTCAGTAGGTCTGAATCAAAAGTAAAACGCTTTGGGTCTGTTTTGATTTGCTGAGCTGATTTTAGTCTTTCGGTTCAAATACGGCTTTGCCACCTAAATAGGGACGCAATACTTCGGGGATGATGACACTGCCGTCGGCTTGTTGATATTGCTCTACAATGGCAGGGATGAGTCGGCTGGTGGCAAGGCCCGATGCGTTGAGGGTGTGTGCAAATGCATTTTTGCCATTGTCGGACCGTTTGTATCGAATATTACCGCGACGGGCCTGATAATCGTGTGCGTTGGAGGCCGAGCTGACTTCTTTGTATTCGTTCATGCTCGGGATCCATACTTCAATATCATAGGTTTTGGCCATGGATGCACTGACGTCTTTGGCGGCCAGTTTGGAGACTTGGTGATGCAAACCTAAACCCTGCACGAGTCGTTCGGCTTTGCCGATGAGTTCTTCTAAGGCGTCATTAGAATCTTCGGGACGTGTGTATTGGAACATTTCTATTTTGTTAAATTGGTGTCCACGAATCATGCCGCGTTCTTGGGCACGATAGCTGCCGGCTTCTTTGCGGTAACAGGGTGTATAGGAGAAATATTTTTTGGGAAGTTCATCTTCGGGAATGATTTCATCTCTGTGAAGGTTGATAAGCGCCGTTTCAGAGGTAGGCAATAGAAACTGAACTTTTTCATCGTCATTTTTGAGGAGAAACACGTCGTCGGCAAATTTGGGGAATTGCCCAGCAGCATATCCACAGGCTTCATTTAAAATATGTGGGGGCAAAATAAATTCGTACCCATCTTGCGTGTGTTGATCAATAAAATAATTGAGCAAGGCCCATTCAAGGCGGGCGCCGTCGCCAATATAAAGCCAAAAACCTGTGCCGCCCATTTTGACACCCCGTTCGTAGTCAATCAGACAAAGAGAGGTGACAAGATCGACATGGTCTTTGGGTTCAAAACCGAAGACGGGTAACTCGCCCCAGGTACGAACGACTTCATTTTTATCTTTGTCTCCGGCAATGACATCGTCTGCGGGAATGTTGGGCAAACCTTCCAAAAAGTCGCGGATGTTTTGCTCTACTTGCGATAAGTTGCTTTCGATGGTTTTGATTTGGGAAGAGACTTCTTTCATATCTTGTTGGAGAGATGTTGTGTCTTCTCCAGACTTTTTCATTTGGGGAATCTGTGCGGAAACCTTGTTGCGTGTTTCGCGTAGAACACCTACTTCGGTAATAGATTCTCTGCGCTGTTTGTCCCACTGAAGCAATTCAGTGAAGTCAACGGTGTCCATACGTTTGAGCAGAGCTTGACGCACTGCTTCGGGATTTTCTCTAATCAGGTTAATATCCAGCATGAAAAGCTCCAAGGAAATCACAAATCAAGAAATCAGAATCAACAAATGGTTTTATTTCGAGACTCTTGATTTGTTTTTTATTTTTGAAATTGCTTTTTCGCGCCCATTGCGTTTAAGCAAAGTAATAATGGGTGCGGCTTTGGCAGATTGCATATAGCTGATTACTGTGGCTAAGTCGGTATCTGTTAAGGGTAAGAGAATTTGAACGGCTTCGCCTGGTTCTAGTGGCTCGCACCGACGCGCCAATTGTTTCAATTTTTGGCCTTGTTCTGTTAGGGCTAATTTAAGGCTTTTTTCTAACTCCTTGCGCAGAAGTGCCATTTCCTTTTGTTCTTGTTGTAACTGGCGATATGCTTGGCTGCTGGTTTGCGCAGTGGGTGATGTTTGAGGGGATACTGGTTTTGGTTTTTGAGTTGTTTTGACGACGGTTTGGGTTTCTTTGGGTGGTGCAAGGGTGTCTTTTTGTGTGATTTGTTGCGCAATTGTGTCTGGGCGCGTCACTGTGGTTTGTTTGATGACGCGCGTTTTTGTGGTTTCTAAGCGTTGGCGCGTGGGTTCGGGGCGAAATATTGCGATCATGACGCCCAAAATGATCACAAAAGACCCGAACATAATCAGTATCAGCAAAGTGGCCGGATTGAGTTTCATCGCAAAAAAATGTGTCGTTGTGTGCGGTTAATCACATCGAACCTGAGAGATTATGCCGATTTTAGAAGTAAGTATGGACATTATCGTTTGTAGAGGTTGTAGATCACAACCACTTGAATGACCATAATGAGGGCGGCGAGGAGTGCAAACATTGCATTTTCCCAATGTCAGGATGGCAGAAGTTGCCAAATCAAGGACAATATGAGGTCATTCTAACCACATTGATATAAAAATGACACACAAGATTAAAATTTTTAAATACCAATATTGACGATAAATGATTTAAAAACAATATCTTATTAATATTTTTGTCTTAGGTTGTATTTTTGGCATCAGCTTTGCATGTAAAGTAAGTGTCCATTATTTTTAAACTATCCCGATTTGAAAGGGGAAATCACATGACCAGCACAAATTTAGACAGACGCGACCAATTGGCCTATTTGGCTTTGTATTATGCCATTCACGGTGAAGACTTACGTTCTGAAAAGATTCGTTTGGCATTGCGACAACTAGATAACACCGCATATGTGCCAAATCTTGCTGAACCTGTTGGTGCGTAATAAGGTCTTTCGGATTCAGTTTCTAGCCTGCAACAAATCTAACTTGTTCAAAAAACACTGAGCACGCGTTCTGCAATGTGTTGGATTTGATTGCGTGTGAGTTCAGGATACAGCGGTAATGTTAGAATTTCGTTTGCTGTTTCTTCTGCAACCGGAAAATCACCCTCTTTATAACCCAACTTTTTAAATGCAGGTTGTATGTGGAGGGGAATTGGGTAGTGCACTTGTGCAGCAATGTCGGCTTCTTGAAGTGCTTTTTCAATTGCATTGCGTTTTTGAGTGCGAATGACATAGTATGTATATATATGTCGATTGCCCGCGCGTTCAATGGGTGTTTTTATGTTGGTATTTTCAAAACATGTGTTGTAAAATTGTGCGTGATCGCGCCGTTTTTCTAACCATGTTTCAAGATGTTTGAGTTTCACTTGTAAGATGGCCGCTTGAAGAGGATCGAGGCGATAATTGTAGCCTGATATTTCGTGCTCGTATTTTTCCACGCGACCGTGGTTGGCGAGCATTTTCATTTTTTGGGCCAATATTTCATCTTTTGTGACAATGATACCCGCATCGCCAAATGCACCTAAAACTTTGGCAGGGTGAAAACTAAACGTGGCAGCCGTTCCAAAATGGCCTGCCCGATTTTTTTTGTACTCTGCGCCATGTGCCTGTGCGGCATCTTCAATGACCGCAATTTGGTGCCGATGCGCAATCTCCATAATGGGATCCATGTCGGCAAGCTGTCCATAGAGGTGGACAGGTACAATGGCTCGGGTCTTATTTGTGATGGCAGATTCGAGCTTGGTGGGGTCTAAGTTCATTGTGTCGTCACAGACATCGACAAAAACGGGTTTTGCGCCCGTTTGTACAATGGTTTCAACGGTGGCTATAAAGGTGTTGGGCACCGTGATGATTTCGTCACCAGGACCAATACCAAGTGCTGCAAAGACAAGATGAAGTGCTGTGGTGCCCGAGCTGGCACCCACGCCATAAGGTACTTGGCAATATGCTGCAAAGGTATCTTCAAAGGTTTTGAGGTACGATCCGCCAATGAAGGCACTGTCTCGAATGACTTGCTGTATGGCGTCATCAATTTCTGGTTTGATGGACTGATACTGTGCGTAGAGATCAATGAGAGGAATGGTCATACTTACTCCGTGTCGAGTTTGGCTGTGAGGCCCCGTTGTTGGAGTTCGGATTGTGCTTTTGCAAACCCATCGACGGCTTCTTCATCACGCGCCCATTCAACAAGTTCTTCCATACCGTTTTGGAAAGTGACGCTGGGTTTAAAACCCAGCGTTTGTTTTATGCGTGAGATATCGGCAATGCTGTGGCGGGTATCACCTTCTCGATAGTTTTCTACAATTTCGGGCGTAAGGTGCTCCACACCGAGGATATTGGACAGGGTGAGTGCGATTTGTTCAATAGATGTTGCTTTGCCCGATCCTACATTGAAGGCTTGATAATCCCCGTCTGATTTTTCCATGGCGAGCATATTGGCTTGTACAATATCGTGGACGGAAATGAAGTCGCGAGATTGTTTACCGTCTTCGTAAATGACGGGACGTTTGCCATTTTTGAGGCGGCTCATAAAAATGGCACCCACACCTGTGTAGGGGTTGGAAAGCGATTGACGTGGGCCAAAGATGTTGAAGTAACGCAATGCAACCGCTGGAATTTTGTAGGTATTGCCAATGCTGAGTACCATGTCTTCTTGATGCGTTTTGGTTTGGGCATAAATGGCATAACAAATGCGTTCGGTGTCTTCCGATGTGGGTGTGGCTGGCATATTGGCACTGCACACAGGACACTTGTGTTCCCATTCGTGTTTTTTAAGTTGTGAAGCTGGCCGCAAACCAGGGTGCTGGGTGCCGTGTTCTGGGCAGGCATATAGGCCTTCACCGTAGCTGGTTTGTGAGGCTGCCACAATCATTTTTTCAACGTTGTGTTTGTTATTGGCTAAAATGTCGAGAAAGTTGGCGGTGCCACCGGTGTTGATATCGACAAACTTTTTGATTTCGTACTGCGATTGGCCCATGCCCACGGCTGCGGCTTGGTGAAAGACGATTTCGATGCCGTCGAGTGCTTTTTTAAAGGCGTCGTAATCGCGCACATCACCGTGTATAAATTCGGCATGGGAGTTGGCATAGCTGGGCACGTCACCTGTTGTGTGTACTTGTGGATCGAGACAGTCGAAAATGCGCACTTGGTGGCCGCGCTGTACGAGTTCATCAACAAGATATGAACCGACAAACCCCATACCACCGGTGACGAGGATTTTTTTTGGAGACATGTGGGAAGGCTTTCTATTGGATCATAAAACTATTTGGAACCACAGATGGAGTGGCAGCGTGTTCAACGGAACAAAAAGTGAGCGATACGCAATGCTTGAAATGTTTGATTGGTTATTATTCTAAAGTTTTTCGAACATTATACTTTTCACCTGGCTGAGGGCCGCGGGTGAGCATGTCGGCCAAGAGTCCGGTGCAGATAAACTGGACACCGAGCACGGTGAGTAAGACACCTAAAGTGAGTAAGGGGTGTCGGTTTTGGATGGTGCCCGTTTGAGACCAGAGAAATACGATGAAGCCGTTGACACCCATGCCAAGGACACCAAAGATGAGGCCCATTGTGCCAAAGAGGTGAAGGGGGCGACCCATATATTTTCCGATGTACATGACAGTGAGTAAGTCGAGAAAACCTTTGAGCAATCGACCCATACCATATTTGGTGACGCCAAATTGTCGTGGGTGGTGTTGTACTGGAATTTCACCAACGCGATAGCCTTCGAGGTCGGCTAAGACGGGAATGTATCTGTGGAGTTCGCCAAAAACGCGTACGTCTTTGACGACTTCGTTGCGATATGCTTTGAGACCACAATTGAAGTCGTGGATTTTAATGCCCGAGACACGGCCTGTAACCCAGTTGAAAAATTTGGAGGGCAATGTTTTGCCCATGGGGTCAAAGCGTTTCTTTTTCCAACCTGAGACAAGATCATATCCTTCGTCCAGTTTGGCAAGCAAGCCTGGTATTTCTGCTGGGTCGTCCTGTAGGTCGGCATCCATGGTGATGACGAATTGGCCTTTGGCACGCTGAAAACCTGCGGTGTATGCAGCCGCTTTGCCAAAGTTGCGCCGAAATTGGATGACATGAATTTCGGTGTGTGCTGCATGAAGTTCTTCGAGAACTTGCATGGATCCATCGGTTGATCCGTCGTCGATGAAGATGATCTCATATGTCAAGTTGGTGCCATTGAGGGTATCGCGGATCTTTTCTACCAGCGGCCGCAGACTTTCCTCTTCGTTCAGCAGAGGAATAATAAGCGTGAGATCAATAGGGTAGGTTTGTTCTGAGTTTGCGATGGATTGTGGTTGTGTGTTCATAGGTTTCCAGAAATCAATGAGTAAAAAAAGTGTCTTTTTGTGCCAATTGAGACGTCATGCTTTGAAAGATAGCAAAGAGCTTGTTTTTTGACAAACATCAAGTCTTTAGGCAGATAGGTTGAAGCTGTCAAATGCCTCAATAACGCGTGATGGTTGGATGGTGGCCATGGCTTTGTCATCTCGGGGAATCTCGGGGGGTGGTTCAACAACGATACGGGGATACGTGCCGGGATAAGGTCCCCACATTTGGCTGCTGTTGGCGCCCATAATGGCTATGGTGGGGATTTCTACGGCTGCTGCCATATGCATGGGAAAGGAGTCGATGGTGATCATGGCGCGACACTTTTTGAGCAGACCGGCAAATTGGAGCAATGAGAATTTTCCAATGAGGCTGATGGCTTGGTGTTTCATGTGTGCTTGAACGGCATCAATTTCAACACCTTCTGATGGGCCGCCATTGAGCAAAATTTGAAAACCTTGCTCGGCAATGTGATCTGCCACGCTGGCCCACCGTTCGGGCATCCAGGCCTTATCAGGACGGCCTGATGTGATGCCAAGCACGACTGCGGGTGGTAGGTCGGTGAGGAGTTGATTGACGGGAGAAAGGTCTTCTGATTTGGGAAAAATGCGAAATTGAACGGGCGCTTCGCTGACACCTGCGGCTTGCATGAGTGCCATGTAGTTGTCTACGACATGAACTGTTGGATCGAAATGTACCGTGTTGGTCCACGCCCAAGATGATTTCGCAACATCAAATCCCCAGCGTTTTTTGCCGCTTAAAAGGCGTGAGAATACAGCGGCTTTTGCGGCCACACGAAAGTTGAAGATGTGATCGAATTTTTGTGCGCGTATTTGCCGAATCGCTTTTGGCAATGGTCGCCAAGATGGGTTGCCTGTGCGGTCCAGCCAGGGCAGATTACAGGTGATGATGTCATTGATATCGGGATTGCCTTTGAGGAAGGATGTTGTCCAAGATCCGGCCAAGACACTGATGTGGGCTTCGGGATACGTTTGCCGAAGCGCGTAAATGGCCGGTGTTGTGAGCAGCATGTCGCCCAAGTGATCGGGGCGGAATATGAGGATTTTTTGATTGTTCATGAAAATCGGTGAGACGGCAAATGGCAGACGGCAAACGTGAGTGGTCTATAAATGTGAAATAGAGGATTTAGTCGCAGGGTGTAGGTCAGCAAGTCGCAGGTCTGTATGATTCATGGTTCTGGTTCGTGACTTGAAGACCTGAGACTTGTGACATTTTTATCCTTCATCCTGTGATGGCGAGGGTTTCTTTTTGAATCTTAAAATGTATGTGTCGGGGTTTCGCACAATGTGAATAATATCGAAACGGTCGCGATGGGCTTTAAAGGCTGGGACGAGGTATTCGAGTGTCGAAGAGAATCCAATTTGATCAATGATGACGATGTCGATGTTGTTTTTTTCAAAGTCGGCAATAATGGCATCGGGCGATTCCCAGATGTAACCACCACTTTTTCGATTGGTAATGGCGTTCATTAAGAAGGGTTTTCGGCACGATATTTTTATGTTTGGATCGGTGTTGTTTTTGATCCACTCTCCTGCCTCAAAATAATTTTTCCAGTTGGGTGGAAATTGGCCATTGTGTTTAGAAAGTTCGTGAGTTGCGGCACTGTTGGATGCCAGGGCGATTAAAAAGGCGATGACAACGGCTTTTTGTGTGGCAGATGCGTTGACTTTCTGGACGAGGTCAGAGATGGTGGTTAAGAAAGTGTAAAAGAGAATGGGAATGGCGGGAATGAGAAAGCGAATGTCAGACCAAACTCGAGGCCAGAGCAGGTAGAGTCCTAAATAACAGATGAGGAAGATTGCGGGCAATTGGCGTTTTTGAATGCCTGTGATGATGGCATAGAGCACGAGGCCAGTAAAGATGAGTCCAAGAACAAAATTAGGTTCTGTGACAGTTGATGGTACAAAAACTTCCGGAATAATAAGCAGGCCATAGATTTCGGCGTTGGCGATGAGGCGTTCGATTAGGGTACCAAATGTGAGCATGCCTTCATCTGGTTGATAGGGATTGACACTGAAGAGTTGGTTGATATAGTCGTTGCCACCTAATGCACGGGTGCGAATTTGCCAAGGCAGGGCGAGTAGCAAACTACCTCCAGCAATGATGCCCGCTTCTTTCCATTTTTGATGGATCGCAAAAAAGATCACGCCCGTGCCTACAAGCACTATACCTGCACTGCGAATATAATACGCAGCCATGATGGCGAGAACTGCAAAGAGGAGTGTTTTTGTTGATTCATCTTCATGGGCGCGTTGAAGAAGGATGAGTGCCAAGAGTGCAAATGGCAAAAAAGGGATCTCGGACATCACTTGGTGTGAGAAGTTAAGAAGTGGTGTTGAGGCAAGACACAGAATGGCCACAAAGAACGATAGAGATGCATTTGCATAGTGGCGTATGAATTTGTAAACAAGAGGGATAGAGATTGCGTAAAGGATCACGACAAAGCTTTTAAGGGCGATGAGACTGCTGGGGATGATGGTGTCTACAATGGCTAAGAGGAGGGGGAAACCAAATGGGTATTTGGTGTGTGGTGTGGGTGTGTCACCCAAGGTTTCGGAGAGGCCATACCCGGCGGCGAGGGAACGCCCGAGATTGATAAATTGAGCATTATCGCCACTGAGGGACAAATTGCTATCAAAGAGTAGGACGCCCATGAGCAATCCCAACAATCCCAAGATAGGCAAAAACCACGACGTCGTTTCGAGTTGTTCGAATGTGATTTTAGAGGATGCCTGTTTTGACGCTGGTACGGCTTTGGGTGGTTGTTTCTCTTTTGGTCGATTGGATCGTTTCGCCATGTTTTATTGAGATCCGTTCATAAAAAGGCACGAAGCGCATAGAGCAAAGCGCGGGCAAGGCGATTATGAACGCTCTGCTCTATGCGCTTCGCGCTTTGTTTTTTATTTGACGACGTTTGCGAAAAATTCTTCATATTGCGATGCCACAAGGCGATAATCGCATTTGGCGAGTACGTTTTCACGACCTTTGCGACCTACTTCTGGGTCTACGGGACTGTTGGTGAGTTCGAGAATTTGTTCGGCAAATTTATCTGTGTCGTATTGTGGGATGAGATAGCCACTTTTGCCGTGTTCGATCACTTCGTGAAGCGAGGGCAGGTCAAATGCGACGATGTTGCGACCTAAGGCCATGGCTCCTAAAAGCGAGTGTGGGATGAGGTTGAAGGTGGTGGTGATGACCAC
>Ga0209402_10003510_pt1 | contig 14968 bp, 13 predicted proteins | sample ArcticOcean_MG_C_3_FD_187437 | JGI IMG/M metagenome (GOLD analysis project Ga0209402, IMG submission 187437) | Marine microbial communities from western Arctic Ocean - ArcticOcean_MG_CB8_126 (SPAdes) (version 2) | ecosystem: Environmental > Aquatic > Marine > Oceanic | place: Arctic Ocean... | reverse complement strand
CATGAAAATACGGTTTCAATATTAGATATTTTTCGAACAGCTGAAGATTCAATATTTCTCTTGGTTCCCCAGTTATCTTGATTTCTATATCCTATCAACTCCCAAGTATGTGAAATACCATTAACCTTACTAAAACTACCAGACCATGCTAATGAACAAGCAGCCCCAAATATGCCTCTAGATCCTCTTAATCCTGATGACACAGTCCCTTCTATTGATTCTAAAAGCATATCCTTGGTAACTATGTTACTTACCCCTTGCCAATATAATCCTTCAGGAAGAAAGGAATCTGAAATTACAACACCAGGTTCAGAATCAGGCATGGAATGCTTATGAATTAAATCTAGAACCCTTTCAAGAATTTGCTCTTTATCATATTCTTTTTCTGTACTTTTTTCAAAAATAAAGAACTGCTTGCCATCCAATTCACCTATTAGCTTCTTCGACCCTATACCTTTACCTAATGTCAATGCAACGGCACCATTTCCTCTTGTTTTCCATGGTACATTTGGATTCAAACGAACTAAACGAGGATAATCTACTAAATCAAATTCAGATAATTCTTGAATCACTTCTGTAGCTAACCACGTCGTACAACCTCCTTTTACAGAATCGGTATCGTCAAGACCTATGTGTAACATTTAGATTATTCGAAAATGAATACTCCCTTAGTCCACTGTGGTTGGATATTTGACTCTGTAAAATAGGCTAAATTAATATTCAAATTAGCTGCAGTTCCTGCAGGAATGTATGGCACTTCACCAATTAAACTATAAATCAAAATATCTGTTTGACCTCGTTGGTGGAGTAAATGAAGCAATTTTACAATATCTATTGAAAAATCTGAACTTGATGATTTGACTGAAGTAGACCAATCAATACCTATAGTTATATTTTCTACATAAGCTAAAGCGGCATCTAATTCATTAAATCCTTGTAAATTTCTTAAAGGAAGAATTACACGGCCCCTATCTAGCATCAACAAATCAATAATATCTTCACCCCATGTTAATCCAAAATCTATATAGATTTCATTCTCTGGATTTAATTTTAAAGAATATGGGTCCGGTCGATTTCTAAGTATCCCTCCCATATCCCAAATTAGTGTTGGTTCTACAGTCTCTGGGACGGCCATATCAAGACTAGATGATATGAAATTAATTGTACCTAAATCCCAAATTGGCTTTACTCTTTGACCTTGATTATAAGCCATTGCTGTCCAAACCATTTTTAGGCACGAACATGTATCGATTTACCTCTTTCTAAAGATCTAATATCAACTTAATTTTAGAAGGTGGACCTTCTGAAATATGTAACATATGATAAGAAATCGCTTTAATTTCAACACCATAGCCATGTTTTGACTCCTTGTATATTTCTCCATATATTTTTCCTCTTAATCTATTGCTTTCATCAATGGAAATGTCAAGATTAGTGGAACCAACTATAAAATTCTCAGTATCAAAAAGAAAAATTAAATGTGATATATAACGAACTAATAGATTATCTAAATTGATACCTTCTAAATCTATAATATGGAAAGATTCAGAATCAGGTAAGTTCCCTCCAGTTATTATTTCAGTAAATGCTAAACTAACTTCGTGAAAAGCCCCTGATAAATTCTTATCTTCGACTTCAATACCGGCATCAGCTGTGTGTTCAAAGATTTTTCTCAACTTAGGGTTAAAACGCTTTCTTAATAAAAATGGTAGCGGGGGATGGATTTGAACCATCGATCTCCGGGTTATGAGCCCGACGGGATTTCCTAGCTACCCCACCCCGCTATGCTAAACTAGGATAAATCTGGCTCTGGAGTATCCCACTCTAAATGGGCTTGATATAAAAACTTGTTAGAGTTAAGTCATAAATATATTACTACCAAAAACTTAGTGTGGACAATAGATTAGCACTCGAAGAAATTAGAAAACAAATAGAAGATTTAGAGAGCAATCAAGTTATTTTAATCATAGGAATTGCAGTAATATTGCTTTATCTTGTTCTAACAAAGACAGATAGGTAGAGAAGTAAGAAAAAAATTAGGATTTTACCTAAATTAATTCCATTAGAAGAAGAATATGTAACTGAAATTAAAGAACCCGGAAATCTCGATGATAGTAATAGACTACTAAAGGGTGAAATCATTCAAAATGAGCATGACATCTTGAATGACTTGTTAGGAAATAATGTGCCTGAAAAATTGGATGGATTTAATGAAGAAGATGCAGTTATCTTTAAAGAACAAGAAGAAATAATGTCACTACCTAACCAAAATTTTGGAAATATGAATGAACATATCAATTCAGCAACTGAAAATCAAGAGTATTGTGCCTCATGCAACAAGCCTGTAAAATCTGAATGGAAAGCATGCCCTTTCTGTGGAGAATTTCTTGAAATCTATGAAGATTAACGATTACCTCTTTCTACGGTCCAAAATAGTAACTATTGTCAAAATAAATAATGTTGATATGTAGCTAGGAGCTGGTAATAATGATGAGTCTGTATTATCACTATCATCCCCACTTTTAGTTTGTTCACTTATTGTTAATCGAATGTCAATCGAATTATCAGACAATGAATAAATTGATTCCGACACAGCTTGCTCAAAATCTACCTTGATTTTCAAAATTGTAGAACCCGCGGATGGGTTTGACCAAGTCAATATTATAGGTTCATTACCAAAACCACTGATACCTTGTTCAAGATTGTATTCATCTACGACTCTCTGACCTGCAAATAACTGAACACTAAAAGGTACTGTACTTTTACCTCCGTTATTGTAAACTGTTAATCTTAGTTGTATTGGTTCTGTTGAACTCAAATCATCTTCAGTTAACAAAGATAGGGGTTTACCATTAATCGAAACATCCTCAATATCAACTGCTAAATCTGAAATTCTATCTAAAGGTATGTCTATAATTATATTAGAAGTTAAAGTTGCTGAACCGTCACCAGGGGAAATGGAATCTGCAGTTAAAAGAAGGCCAATAGGGTCGCCCAAACTATTTTCATAATTTAAGGGCCTCAAAACTAAATCTATTTTTTGTATTTGTGATTTATCTATTGTTACTGCAGACACTTCAGTTCCATCAATCTCTATACGTATAGACCAATCGCTACGGGCAGTTGTAGCATCTAATCGGTAAGTATCCTTGTCATTTCCTGTATTTCTCAAATTAATATTAAAATAATAATAACCATCAATATCTAAAGCCTCAGGATCAATATTTATTTTATCAGGTGGTGAAAGAAAGACAACACCATATGTTCTAATTGTAGCATCTAATTTCACATTCTCAGAAACCTCAGAATTACTTGTAGACGTTATAATTATGTTTACATGTTCTTTACTTCCACCGGGTGCTGAGACTGGAGCTTCAATCTTAACTTGAACATAATTGTACAAACCCGTGCCAATATCAAGACTAGACTGTGAAGTTAGAGTTGCATCCCAACTTGAAGGAAGTGAATTATCATCTAATTCTATAGTAAATATATCACGCGTATTGCCTCTATTATATACTAAAAACTCAAAATCTACTTCGCCTCCTTTAGGCAATTGCCCAGATGGACTATAATTCTCATTAAACTCAATTTCTAAACCATATTCATCAACCACAAGCTCATACTCCAACGTTGCAGTCCACATATTCCCATAAAGATCCTTAATAGAAAATTCAATTTCATAAATTCCAGTCACTATATTTTGATCTTCTTGATAATACCAAGTTCCTTGGATATATTTGGCATATGTGTGCTTATCTTTAACTAAAATTGAATTTTTGAATTGACCGCCATTAGAAATGCCTTGAATTTTAATACTAGAACTTTCTGAATCTAAGTTATCGGCACCTAAAGCATTGGAAACATTTACCTTCATAAATAAACTATCTGCACCCATCTCTTCGACACGATCATTGCTAAAATAACCTAAATAATCATCCACAATATCTACATGTCTAACATTCATTATAAATGATGAATCACACGCCACAGTACCTGAATCATTGCCACAACCTCTGCTTGAAGCTGCTTTAATCCAAGCCGTACGATTATCAGTGTCTGGAGCCCATGTAACGCTTGTTTCAAGCTTAAAACCTAGGGTTGTATAAGCTGGAACACCATCAGGGAAATCACTAGTATCTATTGATGATTCTTCTAACTCTATCGTATAATTTCTATTTAGAAAGCCACCAAATCCCGATGTTTTTGTAACTTCATCAACAGATATATTTGACATTCCTTCAGTAGTTGAAATAAAAAGAGTCGTCCTAAACCTAATCTCTTGAACATTTGTTGATTCAACCCATATTATATAGCTTAAAGAATCTCCTAAATTTATAGGCCCTCCAAGATTCATTTCCCATGTAACTAAGGGATGAAATGTATTCTCTTGGCCTGGTTCATCATAAGCTTTCCAATACTTTGGTTTTTCAGATGTTGGTTCTTCTGTAGTAAGTTCATAGTTATCTCCAAAACCAACTTTATCAAAATAAAGTTCAATATCGGCATATTCATTAGCCTCAGCCTGAGAATGACCTGCTGTAATCACAAAAGCAAATGCACAAAGGGCTAGGTATTGCAAGAAACGTTGCATTCTAATGTAACCTTATTACACATGCTATTAAAGTTTCGTTAAAAAATGTATGGATTAACTGAAAAGATTATGGCCATTACTTGTATTAGTAATCTCACCATCATCTGCAATTAACTCTCCTCTTCGATAAACTTTTGATGGAAAGATTGCAGACCAATCTTCAAACGGAGTCCAGTTTGTCTTCGAATGTAGACGATCCAAGTCTATTGGTTTACTATTTTTCATATCGACTATCATGAAATCTGCAGTTAAACCTTCTGAAATACGACCTCTGTCCAATCCAAGACGTGAAGCTGGAGATTCTGACATTGCATTAACTAAACGTTGCATTTCAAGTCGACCTTCAGAAACTTCATTCAACATCAAAGGTATCATCGTCTCAACGCCAGGAAGACCTGAAGGAGGATTATCTGACCTTTTTTCACTAATAGTATGAGGTGCATGATCACTAGCAAGAATTGGAATTCTACCATCTCGAAATGCATTGTACAAAGTATGGTTGTCATTACGAGTGCGTAAAGGAGGGTCCACTTTGCAATCTAATGAATGACAATTATCCAGATTCAAAAGTAAATGGTGGGGGCAAACTTCAGAAGTAGCTAAACTAGGCATATTATTCAATCCATCAGTAGTAGATAAATGGGCTACGTGTAAGTTTGAAGAAGATGGCATTGAGGATAAACATTTAGATTCGGCATTATGCCTATTTTTAGTATGATCTGCCAATTCATTAAGAGGCTCATTGTGCATATGATCGGGATGCTCACAATGTATCACCAGGGGTTTATTCGTTTTTTCCAAAACCTCTCGAGCATTAGAAAAATATTGTTCAGAGCTTATACCATAGGGATATAATTTCCAAAATGCAGAAGGTATTGTATCAAACCATTTTTTATTAGTTAAACCTTCTTCTACATTTACACCAATTCCAAAATCAACGATTGATTTAGAAGATGCTATTGTCTCTTTTTTATTAAAAGTAGAGACATCTGAAGTAAAAGGATCCGTATTAGGCATATCTACAACGGCAGTGACTCCACCACAAGCTGCAGATTCAGAACCACTTTTCCAATCTTCTTTGTGTGTATAGCCGGGATCTCTAAAATGTACGTGCATATCTAATGCACTTGGCAACATAATCCCTTCAAATTTTATATTTTGATCTCCTTTGAGATTATTTTTAACTGCCTTAATTATACCATTTTCAACTCCAATACAGGTCTCAGTTAAACCTTTATTCGAAATCCAAATTTTACCTTCAAAAACGTCCATTATGAGTCTTCCTCTACAACTAAATCAAAGGTTCTCGTATAAACATGTTCGGTTCTACTTATAGCTACCAAATCGAAGCTAAAACCATCAATTGGTTCTTCAGTTGGAGTTACAGATAAAGTTAGATTCACATAAGAATTGGATGTAAGGTTTACGGTTAAATTATGACCTGTTGAATCCCACCATACATAATTATCAAAATCTGTCGAAGATGAATTTAACATAATCTTATCATCATTAATGAATATATATTCTACTTCAAAAACAATAGTATAATTTATTATTTGATCAATACTTATAGTAAGATTATCCCAACCTCCAGATTCACCGGTATTTGTTATTGTAACATTAGTCATATTAGATTCTCCAAAAACAGGATTAAATTCAGTTATATCTGCTTCTATACTTAAATCAAATTCAGATTCAACAGTGTAAATTGGTGATGGAGTGAAAGTTACTACCAAAATTAAAGCTGTTAAAATCCCTATAGCCCACCTTGATTTTCCAAGATTGGATAGTTCTTCAGAAGGTGGAGGGTGTGAAGTACCTAAAAAATAAATTAGAACAGCATAGACTGCCCAACCCGAATAGCGAGGACCGAAGCCAGGAATATCATAAAAAGCCATAAGTACTAAAAGTATGATTACCCCGAAAGAGAGTCCGTTGGCTTTAGGACCTAATAAAGCCCTTGCAATGTGACCTCCATCTAATTGGCCTGCAGGCATTAAATTAAGAGCAGTAACAAAAAAACCAGTCCAACCAGCGAGAACCACTGGATGTGAAAGATAATCTCCACTGGGTGTATAAAATGTACCAGTTAAAGAATACAAAAAATCAAAAAATAATGAAGTACCGAGATAAAGTGAATCTCCTGAATCTACTGGAGCTAAGACTGCATTTTGTTCAGTCAACCAAAAACCAAGAATTGTGACTGGAATGGCAATCAATAAACCTGCAATTGGACCACTCGCTCCAACTTCTAACAAAGCTTTTCGATTTGGTATGGGTTCCCTAATTGAGATAAAAGCTCCCATTGTTCCAAAAGGAAATAACATAGGTGGCATTGGGAGAAAAAACGGTAAAGAGGCATCAAGATTGTTTTTCTTAGCATAGTAATAATGACCCATTTCATGAGCTCCCAATATTGTCATTAGAGGTAATGAAAAAGTCAAGAAACCCATAAAAAATACATCAGGAGTTATCAAAAGTCGAAACCAAAACCAACTCATACCTAATAATTCTGAATCTGAATATGAAGCCCACCACATAGAACCGGCCCAAGTGGTTGTGAAAATTGTAGCTATTAGCAGGTATAAATTCATTTTATTTTTAACATAATCAAAAGAAGGTTGTGGAATAACTACAAGAATTAATTCATCACCTGCTCTTCTCAACATTGGAAAAGCTCGGTCTGCTCCTAAACTATTAACTTTCTTAAAAGCTAATCTTAATTCTTCAAATTTAATTTCTAAATCATCTGGTTCTTGAACATAAAATAAATGTGCACTGCCGTCCCAAACATAATTATCAATATTCCACCCAAATCTTTCTAAAAATTTAGTTATTGTTTTAGACATTTATAATCCAAGGACTCCCTTAGATATTGATGAAATTTCATCTTTTAATTCATAAGGTCCATAAACTGAACCTCTCCAATGATCGAATTGTGCTTCATAGAGACTTGAAATCAGTCTTGATTGGCTGTGTGCAAATGATATCTCCCCATCACTTCTTAATATTTTAGTTTTCAATCCTGACATTACGGAGAATGGAGGTATATCTACGTAAATTTCTGAACTATCTATTCCTAATTTCGAAGCGAACTCTCTCTCATATTCTGCTTTCTTAGACTTTTCTAAACCAGATAATTCGACTTGTTCTTTTGTCATACTAACTGCTTTCTTTACTATACGCCTATTTTCGAAATTACGACACAGTTTACTAGATAAACCACCAGCGTTATTTAATTCCGAAAGAAATTTATGGTCAGTAAAGGTAACAAAATCATCGATTGAAAACTTACCGGATGATATCGCATAATTAGCAGCCCTAGCTAGCATTAATTCAGCACCTCTTGCAAATGAATGGAAATATACTGTTGAATACATTGTCGAACGAGCTGTAAGAAGTGCCTCTATAGCTGGCAAACCTTTTTCTTTAATTACTAAATTAGAATCTGACATACTCATAGTTGCTATTAAACGACTCATATCTACGCCAGTACTCACTCCAGTGTAATGAGCATCTCTAACTAAGTAATCCAAACGATCCCCATCTAAATCTCCTGAAACCAAAGAACCTAACCTGTGATTCCCCAATATTATTTGATTGACTTCATCAGGATCTAATCCCTCATTTGAGATTATATCTGATAATTCAGTATTCAAAATTATTTTTGTTGTTCTAATGACATGATCTTCAACACCTTCTATTTCATCACCTAAATGTGAAAATGCAGTATGACCTAAATCATGTAAAAGACCAGCAACGGAAACTAATTGTTTATCATAAGAATTAAGACCAATTGAATCGGCCATTTTTCCAACGACATGGCAGGTACCCATAGAATGTTCATGCCTTGTATGGTTTGCACCAGGATAAACCAAATTAGTAGGGCCTAATTGTTTTACCCAACGCAATCTTTGATAGGCCGGAGTATCTACTAATTTAACTTCTAACGATGTTAAATCAATGTAATCGTGTATTGGATCTCTTACTCTAACCATCTGTTAGATGACCTGTGTAGGGCTGATAAATAACTTACTCAACAACTAGTGTTCCACCTCTTCTTTATTTAGTTAATTTAAAGGCTGCGGCCCAAAGCTTATAATGGCTAAATTGTATTGTTTTAAAGCTCTATGAACAACTCCGAAAAATCAAAGGAAATAGAAATAGAAGAGTTGACTGAATGTAATGAATGTAAATCTGAACACATTGTTCGAGATTATAAGCGTGGAGAGATAACCTGTAGTAATTGTGGACTAGTTGTGGAAGGGCAAGTCATAGACCAAGGACCTGAGTGGAGAGCATTTGATTCTGAACAAAATGAGAGAAGAGCAAGAGGTGGAGCTCCAATGACAGTCATGGTACATGATAAAGGACTCTCAACTGACATTGGTTGGGGTGGACGTGACATATATGGCAATAATGTTCCAACGAGAAATAGATCCCAAGTTTATCGAATGCGAAAGTGGCAAAGTCGAACAAGAGCCTCAACTTCAGCAGACCGAAACTTGGCTCAAGCATTAAATGAATTAAATCGATTAGCATCTAAAATAGGATTACACAGGCAAGTAAGAGAAGAAGCTGCTATGCTTTATAGAAGAGCTGTGCAAGATAACCTTGTTAGAGGACGTTCTGTCGAAGGTGTTGCTGCTGCGGCACTATATGGAGCATGTAGAAGATGTGAAGTTCCAAGGACTTTAACGGAAATCACTGAAGCTTCAAGAGCATCTAAGAAAGAAGTTGGAAGAACCTATAGATATATTTCTAGAGAATTAAAATTAAACCTACAACCTGCTTCGCCATCTGTTTATATTGTGAGATTTTGTAGAGAATTGGATTTACCGGGAAACGTAGAAAGTGCTGCAATAAATATACTTAATCAAGCTATTGAAGCTGAGTTAACTTCAGGAAGAGGTCCAACGGGAGTTGCTGCAGCCGCAATATATATTGCATCAGTAGTATATAACAAAAGAAAAACTCAAAAAACTATTGCAGATACAGTCGGAGTTACAGAAGTTACTATTCGAAATCGTTACAAAGAATTGGCTAAAAATCTAGATATTGTAGTATACAAGTGAGGTTACTTGAAAGTAAAAAAACGTGATAATAATATTTATCACATAAGATTAGAACATGAGGATGATCTCTACCATTTGAATTTATTATTAGATGAAAATGACACCGTTAGGGCCTTGACTGAAAGAAGAGAATCAAGTCAAACTGACCGGTTACGCTCTGAACGAGGAAAAAAACAAAAAATGAGATTGACTATTCATGTTAATAAAGTCGAATACCAATCATTCGGACAGAGATTAAGGTGTCATGGTCTTATTGCAGTAGGTGAAAGAGATCAAGGATCTCACCATACCTTGATTCTTGAACCTGGTGATGATTTTGACATCCGGAAAGATAATTGGTTAACTCACCATAAAAAAAGACTTCGAGAAGCTGCCCAACCAATAGTTACTGCCCTTGCTATTTGTATTGAAAGTGACAGTATAGTTATCGCTGAATTAAGAACATATGGCCTTCGAGAATTAAAAACACTCAACCGCGCTGGAAGTGGTAAAGTAACTGGAGGTGAAGATCTTAATGAATTTTATATTCGAACTGTAAAACAAATTGTGGATGTTCACATTAAAAATTCTATCATGGTTGTTGTAGGTCCCGGATTCCTTAAAGATGATTTTGTAATTGTTGCTAAAAAAGAAGCACCCGATATTTTTTCAGGATGTGTTGTTGAAAATTCAGGACAAGGAGGAATGGCCGGAATTAATGAAGCTGTCAGCAGAGGTACGCTGCCAAAGGCTGTAGCTCAAATTAAAATACAGGAAGAGATGAATGCTGTAGAATTATTGAAAGATGCAATTGCAAATGATTTAGCAACCTATGGAAATGTACATGTGAAGAATGCGCTTGAAAATGGGGCCGCTGAAAAATTGTTAATCCTTTCTGAAAAAACAAGAACTGAAGAAGGCCGATTATTACTTAAATTAGCTGAAGACAATCGAACTGAAATAGTAGAGATATCATCTCACCATCACGGTGGAGAAATGCTAAACGGATTGGGTAATCTTGCAGTTATTCTTAGATACCGTTTGACATAAATTCTTTTAGAGGGGAGGGTGTAAGAGAGATATGATGCCAGGCATGGGGCGCATGAACCCACGAATGATGAAGAAACTACAAAAGCAATTACAAAACTCAACTGAAGAGATAGATGCTACTGAAGTAATAATAAGAACTAAAGATAAAGAAATATATTTTAATAATCCTTCAGTAAGTGCTATGAATATGATGGGGCAGCAATCATATCAGATTGTTGGGGAACCACAAGAAAGAGGATTGAGTGGAGAAGAAAATACACCTAGCATACCTAATGAAGATATTGAATTAGTGGCAGCGCAAGCTGGTGTTTCAACTGATAAAGCAAGAGAAGCTTTAAAAGAATGCAATGGGGAACCTGCCGAAGCTATAATCAAATTAATGGGTGGTTAAAGTGGACTTTTCTGAAACTGATGACCAAACCATGATAAGAGACATGGTTAGAAATTTTGCTGAAACCGTAGCTGGTCCCTCGTGCCATAAAAGAGATAAAGAACAAATCCCTCCTATTGATGAATTTAAACAGTTTGCAGAATTAGGTGTAGCTGGTATGACTATTCCTGAAAAATATGGAGGTCAGAAATTAGATGATATTTCAGAAGCCATTGTTATTGAAGAATTATCTAGAGTAGATCCTTCATTGGGCGTAATGGTTGCCGTTCATGTTGGACTTTGCTCAATGACTATTACACTTAATGGAAATGAAGAACAAAAACAAAAATATTTACCTAAATTGGCATCTGGTGAACACCTAGGTGCCTATTCATTGAGTGAAGCTGGATCTGGCACAGATGCTGCCGCAATGGTTGCCCGAGCTACGGAAGAAGATGACTGCTTTTTACTAAATGGTGAAAAAATGTGGGTTACTAATGGAACTGTGGCCGATATTTTTGTTCTCTTTGCTAAAGTAACTAACCATCCAGATTATGGCGTTAAAAAACATGGTGGAGTGACATGTTTTATTATTGAAAAGGATTTTGAGGGTTTTAAAATAGGTAAAAAAGAAGATAAGTTAGGGATACGATCCAGTGATACTTGTACTTTAATTCTAGAGAATTGTAAAGTACCAAAAGAAAATATTTTAGGAGAAGTTGGAAAAGGATTTGCTATTGCAATGAATGCTTTAGACAATTCAAGAATAGGTATTGCTGCCCAAGCTTTAGGGATAGCTCAAGGAGCATACGAAGCTGCACTCAAATATTCAAAAGAACGTGAAACTTTTGGAAAACCAATCGCAGCCCATCAATCGATTAGCAACTACTTAGCTGACATGGCTCTGCGAATAGATGCTGCAAGACTACAGGTTTACAAAGCTGCATGGGCAAAGCAACAGCATTATGAAAATGGTGCAACAAGGCATACACTAGAAGCGTCATTTGCTAAACTTAATGCTGGCGATACTGCAATGTGGGTCTCAGAAAAAGCAGTTCAAGTTCTTGGCGGATATGGATATACTACTGAATTTCCGGTTGAACGATTTTTCAGAGATGCCAAAATAACTCAGATTTACGAAGGAACTCAAGAAGTACAGCGATTAGTTATAGCTCGTGAAATCGGAAAGTAGGAGGAAAACTTTTATCAAACACTTTGTAAACTACATTGTAGGTCATTTTGACCATGATAAAAACTGTTGGAGAAAACAATGCGTATAGGAGTCCCAAAAGAAACTGTTGAGAATGAAACACGTGTAGCAATTGTACCTGTTTCTATTCCTAAATTACAAAAATTAGGATTTGAGGTTATTATTCAAGAAGGTGCAGGGGAATTATCAAAATATTCTGATTCTGAATATACTGATAAGGGTGCACAAATCGGAAGTTTAAACGAAGTAATGTCTGCTGAATTAATTGCATCTATTAATATACCTAATTTAGAAATGATGAAAAAAGGACAAATGTTAGCATGCATGGCCGACCCTTTCCGAAATTTAAAACAGATAAAGGAGATTATAGAATCCGAAATAACTTTACTTTCCTTAGATGTAATTCCTAGAAGGCTATCCAAGGGGCAGTCTATGGATGTTAATTCAAGTCAAGATAATCTATCTGGATACAGAGCTGCCTTGATGGGTTCACTGCATATTGCAAAGATGGTCCCAATGATGATGACTTCTGCAGGAACTGTTCGACCTGCAAAATTCATAATTCAGGGAGCTGCTGTAGCTGGACTACAAGCAATTGCTACAGCTAAAAGATTAGGTGCAATAGTTCAAGCTATTGATGTTAGATTAGCAGCCAAACAAGATACTGAAAGTTTAGGTGCAAAATTCATTGATGTACCTGGATGGAAAGACGCTGAAAGTTCAAGTGGACATGCGTCCTTGTTTACAGATAAAGAACTTCAGGAAGCTTTTGATAATGCTTTGATGGATGCCGTAAAAGATGCAGATGTAGTAATAACCACTGCAAGATTATTTGGCACAGATGCTCCCAAATTATTTTTTGGTAACGAGATGAACGAAAAAATGACTAAAGAAATGAAAGAAGGATCTGTAATCGTGGATATGAACTCTGATACTGGCGGGAATATTATTGGCAGTAAAGAAGGTGAGATTGTGGAGAAAGATGGTGTTAAAATCATAGGAATACCTATGCTTTGTAGAACAATTCCAAATACTGCTTCAATGCTCTACTCAAATAATGTCACTAGCTTTGTAACTGTATTAGTTGAAGAAGGAAATCTAGTCATAAACCAAGAAGAACAAGTTTTGACAGGAGATGAAGGCGGTATTTCGGCAGGATATGGTGGAATTCTAATTGCTGAAGGTGGGAACATTCATAAAAATCATACCAAACTAATGGAGGCAATGAAGTAATGGAGCCCATCACGGGAGGTAGCATACTTATTGTATTAATTACGGTATTTGTGCTAGCTATTTTTTTAGGATTTGAACTTATTACAAAAGTTCCACCGACGCTACACACGCCATTGATGTCTGGAGCTAATGCAATTTCAGGAATTACTGTTGTGGGTGCTTTGATTTTATTACAAGATACGCCATATACAAATCCTGGATTTGCTGCTTGGTTGGCTTTTGCGGCATTAGTTTTGGCAACTATCAATGTTGTTGGGGGCTTTGCTGTAACTAACAGAATGCTGAATATGATTGCTGGTAAAAGGGGTGGAAAGTAATGGATAAAGCAATCTGGGATATTGGATATTTAATTGCCTCAATCCTATTCATATTAGGATTGAAAAAATTAGGCCATCCTCGTACTGCACCAACTGGTAATTTATATGGTGCAATGGGGATGTTAGTCGCTATAATCGTCACTATTGCCCAAATGGAATTTAAAGTAATTGATAATTTTATACTGATTGGAGCTGGACTAGCCATAGGTGGACTAATTGGCTATGTTATGGCAGCCCGTGTGCAAATGACCGGAATGCCAGAAATGGTTGCATTGTTTAATGGATTCGGAGGGGCTGCAAGTGCACTTGTTGCTGCCTCTGAAGTTTTTAGAAGAATAAACCAAAATGATCTCCCTGAAAATTTAGATTTATATGTTGCTTGGATTGCAATCGGCCTTTCTACATTAGTTGGTTGGATGACTCTAACTGGAAGTTTACTTGCAATGATGAAACTGAAAGGTGGTGTTGAAATCTTTGGAAAATGGTACCGAACACCTACTTGGGGGCCAGAATGGCTAAACTATGTCAAAGGACTGTTTTTGATTGGAATTGTTGGGTTAATCTACATGAGTATAGAAGAACCTGGAAATCAAGATTACGTGATAGGAATTATCGCACTGTCTTGTATTCTTGGAATTCTCTTTGTGCTTCCAATTGGAGGGGCAGACATGCCTGTAGTAGTTAGCTTATTGAACTCCTTATCAGGAATTGCAGCTGCATTTACTGGATTTATCATTGGAAATAACGTTTTGATAATTGCGGGTTCTATGGTTGGAGCTGCAGGGCTTATTCTAACAAATATTATGTGTAAAGCAATGAATCGACAACTCATTGATGTATTATTCAAATCCTTTGGCGGTTCCGATAAGGAACAAGTAACAAGAACAAAAATAGGATCAGATCCGGATGAAGTAGCCATGATTTGTGATGGGATCTCGAAATGTGTAATTGTTCCAGGATATGGAATGGCCGTATCTCAATGTCAACACCAAGTCCGTGAATTTGCAGATATTTTAGAAGCAAGGGGATGTGAAGTCAAATATGGAATTCATCCAGTAGCTGGAAGAATGCCAGGGCACATGAATGTATTATTGGCTGAAGCAAGTGTACCATATGAAAAACTAATTGAAATGGATGATA
>Ga0209402_10003509_pt1 | contig 14968 bp, 17 predicted proteins | sample ArcticOcean_MG_C_3_FD_187437 | JGI IMG/M metagenome (GOLD analysis project Ga0209402, IMG submission 187437) | Marine microbial communities from western Arctic Ocean - ArcticOcean_MG_CB8_126 (SPAdes) (version 2) | ecosystem: Environmental > Aquatic > Marine > Oceanic | place: Arctic Ocean... | reverse complement strand
ATTATTTCTCGATGAAGATAATCTGGTCAGTGATTCTGCCGTGGCTGTCGCAAGTCAGCAGTCAATCAAGGCTTATATAGATGGTGCTACTTCATTAGGCACACTCACTGCCCTCCAAGTTGATAACATTAATATCAACGGTAACGCGATCACCAGCACCGCTGGAACTGATCTAACAATCACTCCACTTGCTGGACAACAGATAGTGCTTGATGGTGCAATAGTTATTGATGCTGGCGTGGTGACTGGCGCAACGAGCATTACCTCTACTGCGTTTGTGGGTGATATAACAGGTGATGTCACCGGCACAGCCGATGTTGCAACTGTTGCGACGACGGTCACGATAACTGATAACGAAAGTACAGACGAAAGTAATGCTATTATCTTTACTGCTGGTGGTGATGTTGACGGAGGTAATATTGGGCTAGAATCCGATGGTACTCTAACTTACAATCCGAGTACCGGAAAGGTTACGGCTACTGGGTTTGTTGGAAGTGGTGACAGTATTACTGGAATAGAATCTTATTCGCCTCATGGCCTCATTTGCTCAAATGATAGTGATGCTTCACACGATGTAGCGATTAGTGTTGGCGGCGTCCGTGATGCGACCAATACCGTAAACATGAGCCTTGCAGCTATATTGACAAAGAGAATCGACGCAGCGTGGGCAGTTGGGGATAACAATGGTGGGCTGGATGGCACAGAAAGCTCAGGCGGAACCCCCGATGCGAGTACGATGTACTACATATGGTTAATAAAACGTAGTGACACTGGGGTAGTTGATGCGCTGTATTCAGAGTCGGCTACTGGTCCCACTCTCCCAACTAACTACGATTATAAGAGATTGATTGGGGCAGTGCTGACAGATGCCTCTGCGAATATCCTTCCCTTCTACCATAGGGGTATGTATTTTGAGTACGTCTCTCAGTTCTCTGACAACCATGATACTACCATTACGGGTGACACTGAAGAAACAGCGACCCTGAGTGTGCCTCCAAATTCAATAGCTCACATATATGCGTCGCTGGTAAACGATGCGGCCACAGATATATACGCCCGGCTGCATGTTTGGAATGCAGACAGTATTCTTACCACTAGCACATATTTTAGTTGGTCACTTATGTCCACTAACTCAAACCACAATCGCACGGGAGGCATTGGTATGGTCAAGGTTAGTGGCAGCAGTCAGGTCCACTACAAGGCCGTTGAGGACAGCGGGGCAGCACTTGTTAACATTTCAATGATCGGTTTCACAATGCTGACCAGAAACGACCCATAGGAGAATTACGAACATGGCTAAAGGATATTTTGTAGACTGGACAAAGGATTCTCCTGTCGCGTATTTGGTTCTTTGTCAATAAATCCGTGAATAATGAAGAAGTATCAAGCATAAATAGTATAGAATGAACATTCACCCTTATCATTATAACTAGGAGGTTATTATGACAGAAGAAGTACAAGTACCCGCGCAAAAGGAAATCAGCATTGACCAAATTAATGGGATGCTCAGTTCTCTTTCCAGACGCAACACAGCTCTTACAAATGAAGCTGTACAACTTGAGGCCTCTCTTGGAGTTGTTACGAAAGTTGCAGAAGAGGCAGGAAAACGTATTGCCGGATTGGAAGCAGAACTTGCAATCGCAACCGAGGCGTTTAAAGCACCCGAAGACGTTGTCAATTAATAAGTCCTGAACTATGGAGGCATCCTGTGAAAGTAGGGTGCCTCCTTTTTTAGGCGGAGAGAAATCCCTAAATAATACGAGAACACGGAATCAAATACACCTTATTTTGGGGAAAATGCATGGCTACTCCTACCACAAGAGCAACACTCAAACAATATTGCCTAAGAAGGTTGGGCTTTCCTGTCATTGATATTAATGTTGATGATGACCAAGTTGAAGACAGAATTGACGATGGATTGCAGTATTTTGCAGAATATCACTTCGATGGTGTGGAAAAAGTATATCTCAAGCATCAACTTACGGCCGCAGAAATCACACAAGAATACATTACTGTCGCCAATCCTGTTGTCAGTATCTTGGGAGTATTTCCTTTTTCCGAAGGCAGCAGTACAAATAATATGTTTAATGCACGGTATCAAATTGCACTAAACGAGTTCTACAATTTTAGTAGTGTTTCAATGATGGATTATGTGAACGTCAATCAACATCTCAGATTGATAGAACAAATTCTTGTTGGTGAACAATCAATAGAATACAACAGAAAAACTGACAAACTTTATCTGCCTGGGATGAATTGGGGTTCGGATGTTATAGAAGGAAACTATCTAATCATTGAGTGTTGGAGAGCACTTGAACCAGAAACAAGCACACAAGTTTACAATGATTTGTTTCTAAAGAAATATACGACTGCTCTTATAAAACGTCAGTGGGGAAGTAATCTATCAAAGTTTGAAGGTGTACTTCTTCCCGGTGGAGTTACAATGAATGGTCAAGCAATCTATGAAGCTGCGAACACCGAGATCGATAAAATAGAAGAAGAAATGCAATCACGATTTGAACTTCCAGTTGATTTTGCAATTGGTTAGTCCACCAAGAAGTTAATAGGATAATAAATGTCCACTCATATAAACATTTTTTTTGTAGGAAACTATAATGACGGTAAATAATTACGTCCGAAACTTTGAGTTCGTTGGAGAACAGAGACTTCTTGAAGACCTTATTATTGAGTCTATCCAAATGTATGGCACTGAAATATATTATATACCACGAGTGGCAGTAAAGGAAGACCCAATCTTTGGAGAAGATGTTCTTCAAAAATACAATGGTGGATATTCACTAGAAGCATATATTTCAAGTACAGATGGGTTTGAGGGTGAAGGAGACTTCCTTGGTAAATTTGGACTTGAGCTTCGTGATACAGTAAACTTTTCTATTTCAGTAAGACGATTCGATGAAACAGTCCACGAAAATGTTAGACCATTCGAGGGAGATTTAATTTATTTTCCTATATCGGGTGGTCTGTTTGAAATTAAATTTGTTGAACATGAAAATCCCTTCTATCAGATTGGTAAACTTCACACCTATGCATTATCGTGCGAATTGTTCCGTTATTCTGGTGAAGAACTGGATACTGGAATTGCAGAAATTGATGCTGTTGAAAAAGAAAGTGGTAGTACCCAGAATCTTACAATGCTTGTGGATGAAATTTACCAAGAGGATGGACTATCTGACATTTATGCGATTGGTGATAATGTGACACTAGAAACAATCATGCTTGGAAATATTATCCAAGAGAGTGTGTCACTTGGAACATATCTCGAAGATGAAGTTGTCTATCAAGGTGCATCACTTTCGACAGCAACAGCTGTGGGACGAGTTGCATTTTGGGATCATGATGATAGAATATTAAAAATATTTGTGACAGATGGTGTATTCAAAACATCTACACAAAATCATTTGTTAGTTGATGTGACAATAACGGATGAAGATAGATTACTACAAGAAGACACCAGTGGCACTTTTGTATTTGAATTAGGCGAAGCTGAAGCTGCTGTAACAGGAGTAACATCTGGTGCAATTTATTATCTAGGAACTGTTGCAGACGATTCATCTGCTGTTGAATTTAGTGACAACGAATCTTATGAATCACAAGCAGATGATATCTTAGACTTTTCTGAGGGTAATCCTTTCGGTGAATTTGGTAACTTAGCAGAGTTGGATATATAAATGCTCAAAACATTTTATCACGGAACAATGCGCCGTCTAACAATTGGATTCGGTACACTATTCAATAATATTCATATTCAGAAAAAAGATGCATCTGGGGACATTCAACTGGACTATAAGGTTCCTTTTGCATATGGTCCAAAGGAAAAGTTTCTTTCTCGTATCAATCAGAACAATACAATAACTGGAAATGAGACAGATGTTGAAATAACACTACCAAGAATTTCATTTGCGATGGGTGGACTGACCTATGATACCACCAGAAAAATGAATACGATGAACCGGAATCAAATTGTTAATGCTGCAAATCCTAGTAGAGTTGATTGGCAGTATGAGAAGGTTCCGTATAATCTTGAATATAATCTCAGTGTCATGGTTAAAAATACAGACGATGGTCTACAAATTGTCGAACAGATTTTACCATACTTTACACCAGATTTTAACATAACATTAAAAGATAATCCCGACATGGGGTTCAGTACAGACATACCCATCTCGTTGACGAGTGTAAATCACCAAGATGATTATGAAGGAGATTTTGAATCCAGACGAGTTCTAGTGTGGGACTTCACCTTTGTGGCGCGAATGAATCTCTACCCACCAACAGGTGAACGTGGGATTATTAGAAAAGTTATTGTTCAATCGTATCCTCAGACAGATGATACGTCACCAGAGAATAGAAATACAGCTAAACCTGGCAAAGAACTTGTGAGAATTGTAATAGTTCCTAGTCCACTGAATAGTGACGCTGATGATGATTATGATTATACTACGACTCAAACTGACTTGTTTGTGTAGGAGAGGACATGGAAACTATACTTGAAATTGATGAACAACTATCATTTAACTTTGGCAAAGTAGAGGAAACTACACAGGAACTTGTCCCATCAATACCCATTCACGGTGCAATGGTGCCAGTCGAAGTAGGTAATACATTAGAGAATGATTTTGAGAAGTCGCGGGAGATGTATTCAGATTTATTGGACCAAGGTAGAGACGCACTCGCAGAAATTATTCATATTGCAGGCGAGACGAATCATCCAAGAGCATACGAGGTTGCATTTCAGGGCCTCAAAAATATTGGTGAACTAGGTGAGAAACTCATGGACATTCATAAAAAAAGAAAAGATGTTCAGGGTGCAATCATGCCTGATTTTGGGGACGGAAAAACTAACATAGAAAATATGAATGCAGTATTTGTTGGTAGCCTCGCAGAACTCCAAAAAGAACTTGGATCTTCTGGTCAGGGTGGAGTCAAAGAAGAAATCATTGAGATGTAAATAAGGGAGTTTAAGAATGACCTATCTTGGGAATCCTTTGATTGATGGCGCAAATGTTCCAAAATCCTTTACCAAGCCACAGATCAAAGAATATATGAAATGTGCAAAAGACCCTATTTATTTCATCAAGAAATATGTAAAAATCATTCATGTTGATAAAGGCCTCATGCCTTTCAAACTATGGCCGTTTCAAGAGAAGATGGTAAGCACCTTCCATGAAAATCGTTTCTCTATTTGTAAGATGCCCCGGCAGACAGGAAAATCCACAACTCTTATTGCATATATTTTATGGTATGCATTATTTAATCCAGAAGTAAAGATTGCAATCCTTGCAAACAAACTTACGACTGCAAGAGAACTACTTGGTAAATTTAGACTTGCATATGAAAGACTTCCTACATGGATGCAACAAGGTGTTGTTGGGTGGAATAAAAGTAGTATCGAGTTAGAAAATCTTTCTACTGTTATTGCTGCTGCAACATCATCAGATGCAGTTCGTGGGTTCACATTTAATCTTATCTTCATGGACGAGTTTGCATTTGTTCCACAGAATATTGCTGAAGATTTCTTTAGTTCTACATTCCCCACTATTTCATCTGGTACGACAACCAAAGTTATGATTGTGTCCACGCCAAATGGACTGAATCTATTCTATAAACTCTGGGTAGATTCCCAAGAAGGTAGAAATGACTATGCAAATTTAGAGGTACATTGGTCCGAAGTTCCAGGCAGAGATGAGGCCTGGAAAAAGAAGATGATTGATAATACGAGTGAAGAACAGTTCAAGACAGAGTTTGAGGTAGAGTTTCTTGGAAGTACGAGAACCCTAATCTCTGGTCAGAAATTGCGAGAACTTGCATATAAGGCTCCAGTGTATTCTACTGATGGGTTTGATATTTACAATCAACCAGAAAGTGGTCACTCTTATACAATGGTGGTTGACACTTCGCACGGAAAGGGAATGGACTACTCAGCCTTCGTAATCATTGACCATACAGAATCTCCTTACCGATTGGTTGCAAAATTTAGAGACAACGAAATATCTCCGATTCTATATCCCACCTTCGTAGTGACAGCAGCAAAACAATATAACAATGCAGGGATTTTGGTGGAAAACAACGATGTTGGATATCAAGTGGCAAATAGTATCCACAATGATATTGAGTACGAGAATCTATTTGCAACCACTTTACGAGGGCGTGGCGGACAGAGGATTTCTGCTGGGTTTGCAAGGTCATCTCAATTTGGTGTGAAAACAACAAATCAGGTAAAGAGAATTGGATGTACTAATCTCAAATCACTAATAGAAAGTAACACTCTTGTAATTGAAGATTTTCACACGATTGCAGAATTGTCCGCATTCGCAGCAAAAGGAAAAAGTTGGGAAGCTGAATCAGGACACCACGATGATCTTGTTATGTGTCTTGTCTTGTTTGCATGGTTAACAACACAGGAATATTGGAAAGAAATCTCCCAGATCGATATGCGAAAAGTCATGTACGAAGATAAAATGAAAGATATAGAAGAAGATTTAGCACCATTTGGTTTCATTGATGATGGCCTGAAGGAAGAAGAATTTGTCGATGTAGAAGGAGATCGGTGGTGTATCATTCGGGACGATGACGGCGAGGCTATGAGTTATGGAGATTCCATGGCACTACCTGATGCCCGCTGGTGGTGAAATCTCCAAAATACTAAATATACATGAAGATTAAAATTACGATCCAAAGCGATCAACGAAAAAATATAGACCCTTCCATGCAATTTAAGGAGAATTTCTCATGGGATTTGCTTTATCACCTTCTGTTACCGTAAAAGAAATAGATCTTTCTACAATCATTCCAGCTGTTGCAACTACGAATGCCGGGTTTGTCGGTGTCTTTCCTTGGGGCCCTGTTGATACAAGAGTGCTCCTGAGTAGTGAAGATGATCTTACTCGAACTTTTGGCGAACCCGATGCAAATACTTATAAATTTTTCTTTCAGGCTGCAAACTTCCTCGCATACGGAAATAATTTGAGAGTAGTTCGTGCTGCAACTGGCAACTTGAATGCAACATCTGAAAATACAACGGGCGGTGCTGGTACTGGAGCAGGACTGTTGGTCAAAAATGAAGATCATTATAATGCAAACTACGCTGATGGTAGTGCAAATAGTGGTATTGCAGTTGCAAAATATCCCGGCACAAAAGGAAACAGCCTTCAAATAGCTGTTTGTCCGTCAGCTGCAGTTTATAGTTCTACCCTGACTGGAAACATTACGATGGCATCAGTTGGGTTGACGACTGTGACCGGGAGTGGTACAGCTTTTGATACAGAAGTCAAAGTTGGTGATCTGATTGAGTTGCGTCATGCAACTCCAAATGCATATCAATATTTGCGAGTGACAGCTGTTGGTAGTGCTACTTCAATGACAGTTACTTCTATTGATACAGGTGTTGGAACAGAACGCGGCAATCTGGCGATTGTTACGACTCAGACAAGTACTATTCGTAAGTGGGGATGGCATGACCAGTTTGACGCGGCGCCTGGAAGCTCAGATTTTGCTAAAAACTCTGGTTCTACAACTCTCAATGATGAAATGCATGTTGTCATTGTTGATGAAGATGGTGTCTGGTCTGGTACAAAACGAACTATCCTAGAAAAATTTGCGTATTTGTCAAAAGCATCTGATGCAAAAACTAGTGCGGGCGGGTCCAACTATTATGTTGACGTTCTAAACTCTACTAGTGCATATATGTGGTGGACTGACCATGTTGCAACATCGAACTGGGGAACGTCTACCATCGTTCGACAAGCAGCTGGAAGTGCATATACTGCAACTACATTAAACACATTCTCTTTTGCTGGTGGAACCGATGATAATGCGCCGACTGACGGTGAATTGCAAACTGGTTATCTTCTGTTCGCTGATCCAGAGACTGTTGATGTTTCTCTTATTATCGGTTGTCCTACTGAAACAGTTGTTGGAACAGTAAACAACTGGATCATCGATAATATTCTAGAAGTCAGAAAAGATTGCGTTGGATTTATTTCTCCGCAGGAGTCTGATGTTGTAAATAATGACACATATCCTGGCAAAGAAGCTGATGCACTTGTCACATATGCAAATACCACCATTACTACTCGTAGTTCTTACTGCGTATTGGATGGTAGTTACAAGAAACAATATGATAGATATAACGATGTGTTTCGTAACATCGCTCTTGCGGGTGATGTTGCAGGATTGTGCGCTCGTACTGATGATATCGCAGATCCTTGGTTTTCTCCCGCTGGTTTCAACCGTGGTGGGATTAAAAATGCAACGAAGTTGATGTTCAACCCGAACCGCGCAGAACGTGACAACATGTATCGCGCTGGTGTGAACCCTGTTACTGCGTTTGCAGGACAAGGAATCACCCTGTTCGGCGACAAGACCATGTTGAACCGTCCTTCTGCATTTGACCGCATCAACGTGCGTAGATTGTTTATCGTTCTCGAAAAGGCGATTGCAACTGCCTCAAAGTTCACACTCTTTGAGTTCAATGATGAGTTCACTCGTTCGCAGTTTGTCAATTTGGTCGAACCTTTCCTTCGTGACGTACAGGGACGTAGAGGCATCATTGACTTTAAAGTTGTCTGTAATGAGTCCAACAACACGGGTGAAGTTATTGACCGTAACGAGTTTGTTGCCGATATCTTCATTAAACCGGCACGTTCCATCAACTTCATCTCTCTTAACTTCATTGCTACTCGTACCGGAATTAGTTTTGAAGAAATCGGAGCATAATCTATGTCTATTAGAGATTTAACAGAAGCTGCTAATAAAGTTGTGATGGGTGAAGTTGTAAAGGGTAAAGTATCTGCAACCGGAAAAGGTGAAGTTAGTTACAAAAATATGTTGAAGAAATATGATGATAATGAAGACAAGAACTATCATACAGAAAACTCTCTAATGCTAGTAAAAGCTTTTGGAACTAATGCAGAAATTAAAAAAGTGAAAGCAAATATTATAAAACAAAAAAAGGATGGTGGAAAAACAGCAGAAGATTCTGCATGGGAAGCAAAAACCATTCATGGTAAATATCATTCAAAACTTGTTGCACTTGCAAAAAGACAGGGATAAATAATAATACTAAATAGTTAATGAAACTAAACAAGTAATTTAAACATAAGGGGCAAATTAGTGAATATCAACGAATTTAAATCACGACTTGAATTTAGTGGTGCTCGTGCAAACCTGTTTCGAGTTCGCATGGTTTTTCCTGAGCAACTGGGCGAAGTAGCAGCTGCACAGGAAATGGAATTTCTTTGCAAAGCCACATCAATTCCTGCAATGACTATCGGAACTATTGAAATGCCTTATCGAGGCAGAATCTTAAAATTTGCTGGGAATAGAACTTTTGATGATTGGAGTCTTACAGTTATCAACGATGAAGACTTCCTGATTCGTTCTGCATTTGAGAGATGGTCTAACGCGATTAACGGACTAACCGAGAATATTACTGCTGGGGATACGAGAACCTACATGAAAGATGCAAGAGTAGACCATCTTTCTAAAGATGGAAGTGTCCTTAGAACATATGTTCTGCGAGATATCTTCCCGACATCTGTGGCTGCAATTGAATTAAGTTTTGATACTGCGGATGAAATTGAAACTTTTGAAGTCACACTTGCATATCAGTATTTCTCCGTTGAGGCTCCTGCCGGTATCACAACATAATATAATGAGGTAACAATATGGCGATAAAGCTTTTTGGATATAGTTTCGGTAAGTCAAATGAAGCGGAAGAACTTAAATCCGTTGTTGTGTCAGCAGAGGACGAGAACGATGGTTCTATAGTTCTTAATGCTGGATATGGTGCTATTGGGCATTATATCGATATGGAAGGGATTGCAAAAGACGAAAACGATCTAATCCATAAATATCGTGAAGTTGCTATCACGATGGAAGTTGATAACGCAGTCGATGATATTGTCAACGAATCAATAGTTGCGAATGAAAATAAACCACCAGTCTCTATCAACACGGATGACTTGGGTGTTAGTGAGGTCATCAACAAAAAGATTCGTGAAGAATTTAAGACTGTTATAAGACTCTTGAACTTTAACACAAGAGCCCACGATATTTTTAGGCGTTGGTACGTTGATGGAAGATTGTATTTTCACAAAGTAATTGATGAAAAGAATCCGAAACAAGGTATCAAAGAACTTCGTCCTATTGATCCTCGTGCAATGAAGAAGATCAAACTGGTTGTAAAAGAGAAAGACGAAGAAACCAAGGCCGATCTTGTTCAAGCAACAGTGGAATATTATCTGTTCACCCCAGGCGCAGTGAACTCATATAAAGGAAGTGGGTCTGGTACAAACACAGCTGGAGTTACTAATTCACAAGAAACAGTAACGATGTCAAAAGATTCGGTCACATTTGTCCACTCTGGTCTTGCTGATGAACGTGGTCGAACTATTGGTTATCTTCACAAAGCACTTAAACCTCTCAATAATCTAAGAATGATCGAAGATGCGATTGTTATCTATCGTATCTCTCGTGCTCCCGAACGTAGAATATTTTATATTGACGTAGGGAACCTACCAAAGAATAAAGCAGAACAATATCTCAAGAGTGTTATGACTCGTTATAAAAACAAAATCACCTATAATAGTACCACGGGTGAGATGAATGATGAACGTAGATGGCAGTCAATGATGGAAGATTTTTGGCTTCCGCGGCGTGAAGGTGGTCGTGGCACAGAAGTATCCACTCTACCGGGTGGCGCAAATCTCGGTGAACTGGAAGATGTTAAATATTTCCAGAACAAGTTGGACAGAGCCTTACATGTTCCACCTTCTCGTAGAGATTCAGAGAGTGGTGGTGGTGGGTTCCAACTTGGTAAGAATGCAGAAATCAACCGGGACGAACTGAAGTTCAATAAATTTGCGAATAGATTGCGTAACCGATTTAATCATCTGTTCCATGATTTACTGAAAACTCAGTTGATTCTCAAGGGTATTATTACCGAAGATGACTGGGAATTGTTCAGAGAACACATCAACTATGACTACATCAAGGATGCACATTTCTCTGAGTTGAAAGACTTGGAAGTAATGGTTACTCGTATTGATACATTGTCACAAGCTGAACCATTCATAGGAACATATTTCTCCGAACAACAAGCAAAGAAAATATTCTTACATCAAACGGATGAAGAAATTGAACAAATACAAGACCAAATTACTAATGAAAACGAAGCAAAGAAGAAAACTGGTGATGGAGATTTCTCCGACGACGACGATGTATAAATAATAAAGAGCGAGGAAATACCTAATGGATAAAATTAAAGATATGATTTCAGCAGCTGCTGAGAAGAATCCTGTAAAGTTCAAGACTGGATTCGAGGGAATTATTACACAGAAATTAAGTGATCAACTAACTGCAAAGAAAATGCATGTTGGTCAAAATATGTTTCAACCACCAGTAGCTGATGATGGGATTAATCACCCATTAGAAGCTGAAATTGGATAAGGTAATCTTTCAATGATCGGCAACTCGTTCAATTATAAAACTGTTCTTGTTGCCGCAGCTGCAATAGTCACGTTGAGTGGTGCATGGGGTGTATTGAGTGCATTAGAAATAAGACCAGTATTTCTTGGTGAACATTTGAGGGGTCTAAAAAAGATAAAAACAGTACATGTAATCGATTTAAAAGTATTAGGTTCTGATTTTTATAGTTCTCTTATCAAGAAAAAGAAATATGACCTATATGATTTACAGCAATATAGGAACAAAAAATTAAGACAAGCATTTGATAGTGGATGGACCCAAGCTGAAATTCATCCTTCCATCGACAAAGATATAATCAAAATGCAGGAACAAATAGAACAACTAGAAAAAAAACGTCAAGTATTAGAAAAGAGAAAATAAATGTCGCGCATAGACCTTATTAAAAAAATACATAGTGAATATGTCGAACGGATTAACGAAGTCGCTAATCCGTCTATCGTGTTAGAAATAGAGAATTTTATATCAAATGATGTAAAACTGTATAACGGAATGACTAAATCGATTCTCAATAATCTAAAACGTAAGAAGACAAAAGGAAACTTTGACGAGAAGCTTGCAATCAAAGCGTTCACTCATTTGGCCAAAGCAGGAATTAAAAAATATGAAAAAGACTTTGACAGTCTAAATATTCCAAAAGGTTCCACAAAAAAGACCGAAGAAGCTATCGCAAAAAGATTGTATAATAGACATAAAGAAGACCTAAATGAGTTTTATGATAAATATGTAGACATATACAATCAACTTGATTCATACAATAAAGTTATTATAACTGAAAAATTAAATAACACTAAGGAAGGCCTTAGGGTCGTTTCATTCATAGAGGGATTATAAATGGCCATTGCTGCAGTAAAATCATTAGATACTACAAGATATTCTGTCATTAGAGCAACTGGGGTAGCCAGCGAAACAGATGGTACATTTGTTGACGTTTCATCCCTTAAAAAATATGAGCTCTCTTCTGGTCGTGTTTCACTCACAAAACTCCATTGGTCTATTCAGGGAGCGGGGGTTCTTACATTGGAGTGGGATGCAACAAGTGATGTAATGATTGGAAAATACGGCGGGAATGGAAGTGTGGATTATCCAAGTCAGGGTGGTGGAGCAATCTATAGTACTAGTGCTGCTGGGACTACTGGTGACATCAATGTTACTACAGATGGGAATGTTACTGGATACACACTAATGGCAGAAGTTGCAAAGGTTAGTGGATTTGAGGCGCCTGCATCAAATACAGAGACAGCGCCTGCTGATGCAACATATTCTACGGGACAATTTGTTGACTATCTCGTCAAGTTTGATGAAGATGTTGTCGTGACCGGTGTTCCATATCTTACATATACAATGGATGCATGTGATGCAGCGGATAGATTATCTTCGACTACATGCAAAGGTATTTATACTTCTGGTAATAATACAAACACACTTTTGTTTAGACGAACCACTCTCGGGGATGATGCAGAAAATGGTTCTACAGCATTCTTCGCAGTTGGTGCATTAATTGTTCTAAATAGTGGAACTATTAAGAGTAGTAGAACGAATAAGGCAGTTGATCTCAACATCACCGGCCTGACCGATGATGGTGGAATCATCATAACATAATGAAATTTGATGAACTCAGAGACGAGATGACCGAACGGGTTCTTACCGCTGCACAGAGAATGAAGCGTAGAGTATCATTTAGACAAAGTGCCGGGAAGAGAAAAGCTGCAATAAAACGATCTAAGTTTAAAAAGGCTTCTCCGGCAAAGCTTAGAATCAGAGCTAGTCGCCTTGCAAGAGCAACAGTACGAAAGAAATTAAGCGGTGGCACTGAATCTGAAATGTCAATGTCACAGAAAGTACAACTTGATAAAAGACTCGAAAAGAAGAAATCATTAATTAATAAAATGACAAAGAAGCTCCTAAAGGTTGTTCGCAAAAAGGAACAAGAAAAGTTTGCAAAGAAATGAAATCCTTTAAGCAATATACCGAAGAAACCGAATATAAAGGAAAGAAGGTTAAACTCAACGATCCCTTTCGTGCCCCCAAAGGAGATAGAAAAAAGTTCTATGTCTATGTTAAGAACGAAAAGGGGAATGTGATTAAATTGGGTTTCGGCGATCCTAATATGGAAATCAAACGAGATGATCCTAAAAGACGGAAAGCATTTCGTTCGAGACATAGTTGTGATGATGATATAGGACCAAAATGGAAAGCAAGGTATTGGAGTTGTTACCAATGGCGAGCGGGTGCGAAGGTGGACAACTAATGAAATCCTTTAATAATTTAAAATTAATAAAGTTTTCTGAAAAACTAGTCACCAAATACCAAAACACCGGGATGGGAACAGAATAAGGTGTTCATCAAGAAAGGACAAATATGAAACTTATTACAGAAATTAATGATGACATCGATGTTATTATTGAGAAGGCTGAGGGCAAGCCTACTGGATATTATATTGAAGGGGTGTTCCTACAGTCGGATCTTAAAAATCGAAATGGGAGGATTTATCCCTTCGAGACTTTGCAGACAGAAGTTGCAAAATATGATAAGAATATGATTCAACAGAATCGTGCGTTTGGTGAGTTGGGTCATCCTGAAGGACCGCAGATTAATCTGGAACGGGTGTCGCACATGATCAAATCCCTGAAGGTTGAAGGAAAGAATTTCATAGGCCGGGCAAAAGTCATGTCCGAAACACCGTATGGTAAAATTGTCAAAAATCTCATTGACGAGGGTGCGAAACTGGGTGTTTCCTCTCGTGGTATGGGTTCTATCAAACAGAATACTAAAAATGAAGCCATCGTTGGTGGTGACTTCCATCTTGCAACAGCCGCGGATATTGTAGCCGATCCTTCTGCTCCTGATGCTTTTGTCCAAGGTGTCATGGAAGGGAGGGAGTGGATTTACGAAAGCGGCGTATTTAAACAGATAGATTTAGAACAATATAAAGAAGATGTTGACAATTCTAACAGAAAAAATAGAGAAGAAACCAAGATTAAAGGATTTGTGGACTTGTTTAACAAATTGTCAAGGTAGACGTTTGTATAAATAAATAGAGATTTCATAAAATATTCAACAGGAGAAAAATACATGGGACCAAGACTTGAAACAGTATATCGTCAGATGAGGGCTGAGGCAGTCCCTGACACAGATTTAACCGAAGGACTAGAAGAAGCAAAAGCACCGGCATCAAAATCAAAGGACGAGAACGAAGCTGAAGACTTGGGTCCAGCAGTTGTGTCTCCTGATGATAAGGATTCAGGCCCGTCTAAGGCAGCTGATAAAATGAAGAAAACGACAAAGGCAACAAAAGAAAGTGTCGTGGACGAAGATGATGAAGTTGCTTCACTTGATGATCTTCTTGACGGGATAGAAGAAGATAAGCTTTCTGCAAAGCAGAAGAAAATTGATGTCAATGATAATGGTAAAATTGATGCTGAGGATTTGAAACATCTCAGAAAAGAAGATGATGATGAAG
>Ga0209402_10003508_pt1 | contig 14968 bp, 15 predicted proteins | sample ArcticOcean_MG_C_3_FD_187437 | JGI IMG/M metagenome (GOLD analysis project Ga0209402, IMG submission 187437) | Marine microbial communities from western Arctic Ocean - ArcticOcean_MG_CB8_126 (SPAdes) (version 2) | ecosystem: Environmental > Aquatic > Marine > Oceanic | place: Arctic Ocean... | reverse complement strand
GTTCGCCGGCCACGGCGCGCATACCGAAACCCTGGTTGGTGTCAAAGTTGGCGGATTTTATCCGGCCGTCATCCAAAACCAGGCTTTCGCTTTGGCTATACTCCATGAAAAGTTCGCCGTCATCACAGCCCTGCAGGGCCTCGCCGACGATAGCCTGGATGCGGCCTTGATCCAATCCGGCCCGCTCGAACAACAGCGCTGGATCGGGGTTTTTGCCCCGTGGGCCGGCCACGGTTTCGCGCCTGCCTTCGGCTGAACCCGCCTTAGCCTTCTTCTTACTCATATTTGCATCCGCTCCTATTGGGCGCTGACCTGCCATTAGTCACCACATTTGTTTAACACACAATTATGAATGATTAATTATGTGGTGATTATGACAGCCAAATACCCGTGCGGCAATTAGCCGCTCGGAAATGCGATCGCCCGCGCAACCCTTTGGGTAATTATGGCTTGGCGGTGATTTTATTCTCACTAACCTAGCCAGATTGGCGCAATTTCGATATTCTTGATGTCCGGACCCTATCTAAATAGTGGTGAAAATCGAACTTCTTGCCGCCGCCATGATCGGGCAACAGGTTTGTTCCCGCATAATCCATTTGGTTGCACTGGGAGATCAAGGTAATGGGGATTGGTCCCGACGTGAAATTATAGACGAAATCGAGGCTTTGATATGGCGGTTTGGCGAATTTCGGCCGCGCCGGTGGCGCTGTTGGGCACCATGGCGGCAAGCGCATCCGCTAAATAGGGCGTGTGGCAGTAAAAAGGAATTGATTGGTGAAAAGCGGTAATTTGACCATTGAGCAAAGCACCCCGCGCCCGGTTGGCGGGGGCCGGTTGGCCGACTATCTGGCATTGTTAAAGCCACGGGTGATGAGCCTGGTGGTGTTCACGGCCCTGGTCGGGCTGGTGTTGGCCCCCGGCGACCTGCATCCCCTCGTCGCCCTGGCGGCGCTGATCTGTATCGCCGTTGGGGCGGGCGCCTCCGGCGCGATTAACATGTGGTACGACGCGGATATCGACGGCCAGATGCTGCGCACCTGTGACCGGCCCATTCCGCGCGGCCGCGTGCGGCCCGGCGCGGCGCTGATCCTGGGGACGGTGCTGTCATTCGCCTCTGTTCTGGTCATGGGGGCGCTGGTCAATCAGCTATCGGCGGCACTGCTTGCCATGACCATCGCCTTCTATGTCTTTATCTACACCATCTGGCTGAAACGGCGGACGCCCCAGAATATCGTCATTGGCGGTGCGGCTGGCGCGTTTCCACCGATGATCGGCTGGGCCGCCGCCAGCGGCGATGTTTCCCTGGCCTCGATCTCCCTGTTCGCCATCATCTTCTTTTGGACACCGCCGCATTTCTGGGCCCTGGCGCTGTACCGGGCTGACGATTACCGCAATGTCGGCGTACCCATGCTACCCGTGGTCGCCGGCAAGGCGGCAACCCGGCGGCAAATGCTGATTTATTCGTTGCTCCTGTTCCCCATCACCCTAAGCCCGGTAGCGCTGGGTATCTGCGGTCTGGCTTATGCCGTGGGCGCGACGCTGTTCGGGCTGATCTTCGTGGCCTTCGCCTTTCTGGTCTGGCGCACGGGTGATGATGATGACCGGCCGGCGCGGTGGCTGTTCGGCTATTCCATCTTTTATCTGTTCGCCTTGTTCGCCGTGATGCTGGGCGAGCGTTTGGTAGAGGCCTGGGTCTGATGCCGTTGGGTAAAATGCACTGGCAGAGGCCGGGCCGTAATTCTGTTTGAATTCATGGCGGCGGCGTTAGTTATCACCATGATCAATATGCAGGGCCAGACGTGGAACCCCGATTGAACCGCCAGCCCGGTCGGGGCAAGCGCATTCGGCTGACCGCCCTGGTTGCCGTCTGCGTTGCCTTTGGTATGATTGGCGCGGCCTAAGCGGCGGTGCCGGCGGAGATGGGTGAGCGCATCATTACCGTACGCTTCAATACCGATACGGCCAATGCCATGGCGTGGCGGTTCCGCCCACAACAGCGGGCCGTCACGGTCCGGGTAGATCAGCAGACCCTGGCCCCTGTACGAAGCGGTAAACCCAAGCCAACGGCGCATCGTCGGCTCCGCGACCTTCAACGTAGCGCGGGCCAAGGCAGGGGCCTATTTCAACAAGACCGAATGCTTTTGTTTTACCGAACAAGCGCTGGCGCTCGGCGCAAGCGTCGACATGCCGGTTCCCTTTTTTGTCGACCCTGCTATTTAGGATGATCCGAATATGGACGACGTAACCACCATCACCCCGTCCTACACCTTCTTTGAAGTCGCGGACGGCAACCAGGATCAGGGGCGGCAATTCGACGACGACTATTGCCGCTAAACTGATGCCAAGCGAGTAACCGTCAGATTGCCGGGAGGCCCATTTGGGCCCCAGGGTGTATCGGGGGCAGGCCGACTTGCATGTGCTGGCGCCGCTGCGGCTGGCCGGTGGTGCCAGAATTCTGGTTAACCGTGGCTGGATCCCGAGGAACCGCCGTGATCCCGTTACCTGCGCCCCTGGCTAGATACCGAGCCTGGTCACGGTGCAGCGCCCTGCGCAGCCAGCTTAGCCAGGGCGACTGGACGCCGGATTATGACCGCGGGGGCAATGGTTCTGGTATGACATTGCCAGTATTGCCAAGGCCCGTGGCCTGGAACTAGCGGCAGCGGTCGTGCAGGCCGATGGACAGCCCAGCCCGGACGATCTGCCCATTGGCGGCGTGGCGCAGCCCAAGTTGAGCAACGATCACCTGCAATATGCCATAACCTGGTTTTCCCTGGCCGTCGTCCTGGTTATGATATTCCTGCTGGCGCACCGCCGTGGAAGGGATCGGCTATGACAAATGCCTACGAGCAACTCTGCGGCCGTTTCGCGCGCCTGGCTAATCTGAACGGCGCGGCGGCCATGCTGCATTGGGACACCGCCGCCATGATGCCCGCGGGGGGGAGGGCGGCCCGAGCCGAACAATTGGCGACCTTGTCACTGCTGGCCCACGAATTGGTGTGCCAGGCCGAGGTTGCGGATCTGCTGTGCCAGGCCGAGGCAGCGACGGCTGACATGGGCCCGTGGGAGCGCGCTAATCTGCGCGAAATGCGGCGCAAATGGTCCCATGCCACGGCCCTGCCCGGCGATTTGGTGACCGCGCTCAGCCGGGCCGGATCGGCGTGCGAGATGGTTTGGCGCACGGCCCGGGCGGAGGACGATTTCGCCACCCTATGCCCCTTTCTCGAAGTGGTAGTTAGCCTGGTTCGCGAGGTGGCCATGGCCAAGGCGGCAGCTTTTGGCTGCTCGCCCTATGATTCCCTGCTATCGCAATACGAACCGGGCTTGAACGCGGCGGATATTGACAGTTATTTCGACGACCTGGCGGGGTTTCTGCCCGATCTATTGGATCGGGTCCTGGCCCATCAGACGGCCCCCCCGGAGGCACCGGAGAGGATGGCGGTCGCGGTCCAGGAAGATCTGTCCCGGCATCTTCTTGGCGCCTTGGGTTTTGATTTCAAGCACGGCCGCCTGGATGTCTCCCTGCATCCTTTCACCGGGGGGGTGGCGGACGATGTCCGCCTGACGACCCGTTATGATGAAGCCGACCCCCTGGGCAGTCTGTATCCCGCCTTGCATGAGGGCGGCCACGGTATGTACGAGCGGGGCCTGCCCCCGGACTGGCGCCAACAGCCAGTGGGCCGGGCCATGGGCATGGCCATACACGAAAGCCAGTCGCTGCTGGTCGAGATGCAGGTCTGCCGGGGCGACGAATTTCTAAGTTATCTGGCGCCTTTGTTGCGCGACAGGGGCGGCGTTTCCGGCCCTGGGTGGGAGGCCGGGGGCCTGGCCATTCGGGTGCGCCACGTGGCCCGGTCGCTTATCCGGGTCGAGGCGGATGAAGTGACCTATCCCCTGCATATAATTCACCGCTACCGCCTGGAGCGGGCCTTGCTGGCCGGCGATTTGCTGGTCGCGGATTTGCCCGGTGCCTGGCGCGCCGGCATGGCGGCGTTGCTGGGCGTCGCGGTGCCCAATGACCGTGATGGCTGCATGCAGGATATCCATTGGATGGACGGCGCCTTTGGCTATTTTCCCACTTATACTCTGGGAGCCATGGCGGCGGCGCAGATCTTCCAGGCGGCGGGTTTGGCCCTGCCCGGCCTGTCGAAAGATATTGCGCGGGGCGATTTTGGCCCCCTGATGGCTTGGCTGGGCCGGACGGTGCATGGCCAGGGCCGCCTGCATGCCAGCGCCGATGAATTGTTGTGCGCGGCAACGGGCGCCCCCCTGGACGGTGCGATCTTTCGCCAACACCTTGAAAAGCGCTATCTAGCTGGATAGGTTGGCGCCCCTATTCCAGGAGTTCAATGCCGTGCAGTACATCTCAACCCGGGGCCAGGCACCCGACCTGTCTTTTCCAGACGTCCTGCTGACCGGGCTGGCCCGGGACGGCGGCCTGTACGTGCCCCGCGAATGGCCGCAATTGAGCCGCGACGATCTGTGCGCCCTCGCGGGGTTGTCCTATCCGGAAGCGGCGGCGCGAATATTGCTGCCCTTCATGGATGATATCGAGGCGGATGAATTACTGGCCATGGCGCGGTCGGCCTACGCGGATTTTGCCGATCCGTCGGTGGTGCCACTGCGGCAATTGTCCGAGGGACATTGGCTGATGGAGCTGTTTCACGGCCCCACCCTGGCCTTCAAAGATGTGGCCATGCAATTGCTGGGCCGGCTGTTTGACCGGGAACTGGCGCGCCGGCAGCAGCGTATTACCATTGTCGGTGCAACCTCGGGCGATACCGGTTCTGCCGCGATCGAGGCCTGCAGGGACCGCGAGGCCATCGACATTTTTATTCTGCACCCCCAGGGCCGGGTATCCGAAGTTCAGCGCCGGCAAATGGCCACGGTGCTGTCCGACAATGTGCACAACATCGCCATTCAGGGCACCTTCGATGACTGTCAGGCCTTGCTGAAAGGCGCCTTCAATGATCTGGCCTTTCGCGATGAAGTGACCCTGTCGGCGGTCAATTCCATCAATTGGGCCCGCGTGGTAGCCCAGGTGGTCTATTACATCACCTCCGCCGTGGCCCTGGGCGCGCCGGACAAGGCCGTCAGTTTTGCCGTGCCGACGGGTAATTTTGGCTGCGTCTTTGCCGGCTATGGCGCGGCGCAAATGGGCTTGCCCATCGATAAGCTGATCGTCGCCACCAACCGCAATGATATCCTGCACCGGTTTTTCCAGACCGGCATTTACTGCACCGACGCGGTCGTGGCGACGCAAAGCCCCTCAATGGATGTTCAGGTCGCCAGCAATTTCGAGCGCCTGCTATTCGATCTGGCAGGCCGGGAAGGCGCCTTGCTCCGGCAACAGATGGGGGCGGTGGTCGAGAAGGGTGGTTTTGAGGTATCGCCCGGCGCCCTGCAACAGGCCCACCGGTTATTTCTCTCCCACCGGGTAGACGAGGCGGCCACGACGGCAACCATTGGCGAAGTGTACCGGGAGCATGGCTTTGCCATCGATCCGCATACCGCCGTGGGCCTGCGCGCCGCCCGTGATTTGCAGCCCCATGGCCCCGTTATAACGCTTGCCACCGCCCATCCGGCCAAGTTTCCCGACGCGGTGGAGAAAGCCTGTGGCCTACGGCCGCCATTGCCAGACCATATGGCGGACCTGTATGAACGCGAGGAACGCTGTGCCGTGTTACCCAATGATCTGTCCGTCCTGCAAAATTACATCCGCAACCTGCGCCGGCCCTGACCGGCAGGCCCGCCCGCCGCATTAATTGAAGGATCGATACCAGCCGTGACAATCCAAATGACAACGTTAGACAACGACCTGCGTGTTATCTCGGACCGCCGCGAGGGGATGCAGACTACCGCCGTCGGGGTTTGGGTTGATGCCGGCGCCCGTTACGAGACCGTCGCCAACAACGGCGTCGCCCATATGCTGGAGCATATGGCCTTTAAAGGCACGGAAAGCCGCAGCGCCCAGGATATCGCGGTGGAAATTGAAAGCGTCGGCGGCCATCTGAACGCCTATACCTCGCGGGAGCATACCGCCTATTTTGTCCGCATCCTGAAAGAGGATCTGCCCCTTAGCATCGATATTCTGGCAGATATCCTGCAACGCTCTACTTTTACCGAGGAAGAACTGGTGCGCGAGCGTACGGTGGTGATCCAGGAAATCGGCCAGGCGGAAGATACCCCGGACGATATTATCTTCGACCGCCTGCAGGAGGTTTCATTTCCCGGCCAGGCTTTGGGGCGGTCCATCCTGGGACCGGTCGAAGGGGTCGCCAACATGGGCCGGGATGTTTTGTTCGATTTCATGGCGGAACATTATTCTGCCTCCCGCCTGTTGCTTTGTGCTGCCGGCGCGGTTGAGCACGACAACCTGGTGGCCCTGGCCGAGCAGCATTTCGGCGGTCTGCGCCGTGGCGGCGACAATCCATTCGAGGTTGCCCAGTTTCAGGGCGGCGACCGGCGCGATGAACGGGATCTGGAGCAGGTGCATTTCGCTCTCTCCCTGCCGGCCCTGCCCTATGATGATATGGATTTCTATCCCTTGCAGGTGATGTCGTCGGTACTGGGCGGCGGCATGTCGTCGCGATTGTTCCAGGAGGTTCGGGAGAAACGCGGCCTGTGCTACTCCATCTTCTGTTTTGCCTCGTCCTATAAAGATTGCGGCTCGTTCACCATCTATGCCGGCACCGGGGCCGAACAGATCAGGGAACTGGTGCCGGTGATCTGCGACGAGATGCTGCGCCTGAGCGGTGATGCGGACGCCGAAGAGGTGGCTCGGGCCCGCAGTCAGTTGAAGGCCGGCACCCTGATGTCCCTGGAAAGCTCCGCCGCGCGGGCCGAACAATTAGCCCGGCAGACCCTGGTGTTCGGGCGGCAGATCCCGCTGGCGGAGCTGATTGAGCGGATTGATGCCGTGGATGTCGCCGCCGTGCGCCGGGTGGCGGAGCGAATCGCCTCGGCCGGAAATCCCGCCGTCGTCGCCCTGGGACCCATCGCGGGCCTTGCCAGTCAGGCCGAAATTGCGGCAAGGTTTGCCAGAGGCTAGTTCGCACTGACGAAAAACACTGAAAACGCAACCGTGATGGGTCAACACCGTGTCGGCATTTCTGCGTAACCCACCCTGGCTTGGCAACCCGCCGACCCTGAAGGGCAAGCGGATCTACCTGCGCACTCCGCAATTGGTGGATTGGGCGGCCTGGGCGCGCCTGCGCACCGCCTCGCGCGATTTCCTCACGCCATGGGAGCCGACCTGGCTGGAAGACGAATTAACCAGGAACGCCTATCGCCGGCGCTTGCGCCGCTACGCCCGTGATGCCCGCGATGGCGTCGGCTATGCCTTTTTCGTGTTTCGTAGGGAGGATGACTGCCTGCTGGGCGGCATTACCTTGTCCAACGTCCGCCGCGGCGTGACCCAGTCCTGTTCCATGGGCTATTGGATGGGTCAGCAATTTTCCGGTAAAGGTTTAATGCAGGACGGCGTCTTAACCAGCCTGCCCTTTGTCTTTGATGAACTTGGCCTGCACCGCCTGGAAGCTGCCTGTCTGCCCAACAACGATGCTTCGACCCGGGTTTTGCTCAAATCCGGTTTTCAGAAAGAGGGCTATGCGCGGAAATATCTGCGCATCAATGGAAAATGGAGTGACCACGTGCTGTTCGCCATGTTGCAGTCCGACCGCAAGGACGAGACCTAGCTGGGTAAATATGCCATTCACTACCCATGACGCCGGCGTCGCGATCGCGGTGCGCCTGCGGCCCGGCGCCTCGGCCAACCGGATCGACGGCATTCAGACCATGGCGGATGGCAGCCGGCGCCTGGCGGTGCGGGTCACGGCGGTGCCGGAAAAGGGCAAGGCCAATCAGGCCATGATCAAGCTGCTGGCGAAGGCATGGGATGTGCCCCGCAGCCAACTGAGGGTCGTCGCCGGCGCCAAGGGCCGCAACAAAACCCTGCTGCTGCAAGGCGACCCAAATACCCATATGCAGATGCTGGACGCATGGCCTAGGCCGAAGACGGCCGATTGACGTTTGGAAATATTTTAGGCCGTGGGGACCATGCGCAGGCTGGGCGCGTTCCAGGGCGATACTGCAGCCAAGCTCCGGCCGCTTGTTGGCGAAGCGGGCCGTTTCCTCGAAACCCATCATTGCCACGGTTTCCGTGATCTCGAATATCAGCTAGTCCGCGACATGCCCGATATATTGTCCGCCAGATTGACGTGCTTGACCGCCTCCATCTCTAGAAAGGCCAGCTCCAGGATGTATTTATCCAGGCGGCGGATCAGGCCCAACTGCTCCACCACGGGAATGAAGAAAGCGGCCGGGATCAAATCGCCGTTTTAGTCCAGCATGCGCAATAGGAATTCATACAATTCAGACTCGCCGGTGACGCCATCGACGATGGGCTACACCGCAAAAGTCAGGCGGCCATCCTTCATGGCCCGCATGATCGCATCGCCGGTGGCCAGGGTCTTGCGCCGGGCGGCATCACGATTGGCGAGGCGCGGTGCAGGACAAAGTGGTCCCGCCCCTGCTGTTTCGCTTTCGACAGGGCCTCGCGGCTGGTACCCGCGTCCTTTGGTAATAGGGCCCCGCCCAGTGACAAGGACACCGCCAAGGGGCCGGCATCGGCGGTGCCATATCCATAGGTGTCATTCAGCATGCCAAGGAGATCGATATTAACCAGAAGATAGGCAGCCGGCGCGCCTACCCCATGGCAATCCGTCAGAACCTCGTCGAAAGCTCCCTGCAGGCGGGGGCGGTTCAGATGGCCGGTCAGGCCATAATAATAGGCCATTCGCTCAAAATCAGTTTGGCGATTTTTCAGCGGCGTGATGACGCGCATCCGGCCATAAAAACGGGTTGGCTTGCCACGGGGCCCCGTTCGACATTGCCCCGTTCGTCAATCCATTCAAAGCCACCGTCTGCGGCGAAGCGTGAATTCGCAGGTACAGGAGACACCTTCATAAAACAGCCCGGACAGGGCTATGGCCCGGGCCGGTATATCGTCCGGGGCAATCCGCCGCTGCATATCGGTGACGAGACAAGGAATATCCTTGCCCGTCGTACCGAGAATCTTCGCCGCGCCTTCAGACCATTGCAATTGACCCGATGGGATATACCAACAATACACAGCTTCCCCATCGCGCTGAAGGTTTGCGCCAGCAGGTCAGGTTTCCAGACGGAGCGGGTATCCATCGGTATTTTCGAGGGCTTTGTCGGGAGCATTGTGGGCGATCGCGGTCCCATGTTTGTCAGATTGGTCAAGACGGACGGTCCGCCCCATAGATAAGCGCGAAGTTTATCTGGGCAGGCATTAAGAATTCCAAAATGCGGATAGTTAACGAGATGCCTGTCGGGGCGCATATTGGCCTTGGAGGTATAATTAATCCGCAAGTCGGAGGCGTGAAAATTCCCGCAGAAAATAGGCTAATAAATTAACCCCCAGGGAAACCAGCAATAAGACGATTCCTAGGCCCAGGGCCTTGGCCAAATCGCCCTTGCTAGCTTCCAGGGCGATGGTTGTCGTCATGACGCGAGTCACGTGATCGATATTGCCGCCGACAACCATCACCGCGCCGACTTCCGCCGTCGCCCGGCCAAATCCGGCCAGGACCGCCGTCAAAAGGGCGAAACGGCCATCCCACAGCAGAACCGAAAGCTGGCCCAGGGGCGGCACCCCCAATGACTGCAATTGCTCCCGGTATTCCAGCCACATCTCTTCCATCACCTGGCGGCTGAGGGCGGCGATGATAGGCAGTACCAGAATGAATTGCGCGATGATCATGGCGGTGGGCGTGAACAACAGGCCGAACACGCCAAACGGGCCGGCCCGGGACAGGGCAAGGTAGACCACCAGGCCTACAACCACGGGGGGCAGCCCCATCAGGGCGTTCAGGCAGACCACCAGAACCCGCCGGCCCGGAAAGCGGAACAGCGCGGCCACGGCGCCGAGGGGCAGGCCGATGACGGTGGCGATGGCGACGGCGGTTAAACTGACTTGCAAGGACAGCAGGACGATGTCCCGCAAATAGCCGTCGCCCCGGCTCAACAGCTCGAACGCACTGGCCAGCGCGGGCCATAGATCCGTCATGGACCCGCCGTTGGTGGTGGTAGGGATACAGGCAGGGGCGTTTGCGCCCTGAAACTATCCGCAATTTCCAGGGCGGTGGCGAACCATAGACCGTTCATCTGCCGCAAATGCGCCAGGATCTCGTCCAAATAACGAATGCGCTGGGGCTGTCCGATGACCCAGGGGTGCAGGCCCAGGCTCATCATGCGTCCGCCCGCGGCGCTATCCGCATGCAAGCGGTCGGCGGCTTCCCTGACAACCTGGCCATAGCGCGGCGCGGACAGGTAACGCAGGGCCATCAGGGTGGCATCGTCCCATTCCAGGTGATAGGGTAAAGACACGAGGGGCGGGGTCAGGGTCAGCCAATAGGGTTGGTCGTCATTGGGCCAATCGCCAAGATAATTGGCGCCGGCGCTGGCCAATAGTTGCGGTGTGCGCGGGCTTTCACCAAAATCCTGGCCGATCCAGCCAACCCGCCCCGCGCCGCTGTTTTGGCGCGCCACCGCCATGGCCTCGGCAATATAGTCTTCTTCCTGGGCCGCGCTCATGCGTGAGGTGATCATGCGGGTGGCGTAATTGCCATGGGCGGCGATTTCATAGCCCCGGCGCAGGCATTCTTCGATCAACTGCGGCCGTTCCCGGTAGAGCGCCGCATTGGCGGCCACGGTAACCGGGATCTGATAACGGTCCAGCACCTCCAGGATGCGGAAAATACCAACCCGGTTGCCATATTCCCGGGTCGAATAGGTCCGGTAGTCGGGAAAATAATTGCCGAACTCACCACGAAAGCGGCTATCGCGAATGGCCGAAGCGGGCGGCTGCAATTCCCATTGTTCCAGGTACAGAACGACCCACATGGCTAGCCTCTTGCCATTAGGCCATGCCAGGGCCGGCCGAGTGGGAATCGCAGAAAAGGCATACAGATCATGATCCATGCCGGGTTCGCGGTAGTTAGCCATCGGCGCGCCCCGTGCCCAGGTGCGCGGTGACCTGGTCCCACATTTGATCGTAGTACCAATCGGCGATTTCCTCGCCCGTGGCCTGCCAGACGCCATCGTGGGACAGGATGTACTCCAGGGCCTGTTCCAAATAGCCGATGCGGTGGGGCTGCCCCAATATATAGGGGTGCAGGGCCAGGCACATGATGCGGGGCTGGTCCGCCCCCTCTCGATAAATGGTATCGAAATAATCCCGCACCATGGTCAGGAAATCGCCGCCCTCTTGGGCCCGGTTGTAGAGCACCGCATCATTCAGCTCCATGGAGTAGGGTACGGTCAAAAGCCGGCCCTTGCGCACGTTCATGGGCCCCGGTTGGTCGTCGTGATACCAATCGGCGTAGTATTTTATGCCCGCCTCGGCCACCAGATCCGGGGTGTTCATGGTGTGCGAGGCCGCTGGCGAGAACCAGCCGGGCAACTGTTGTCCGGTCAGGCGGCGATAGGTATTGACGCAATCCTGGATGATCGCCCTTTCGTCGGCCTCCCCCAGCCCCCACAGATACTGGGTGTTGTAGATGCCATGGCACAGCACGTCCCACCGCCTCTCCTCGCAGGCCGCCATGATTTCTGGGTAATGCTCAAACACGCCCAGGTTCAGGGATACGGTACAGCGCACATTAAAGCGGTCCATGACGTCGATCATGCGCCACAGACCCACCCGGTTGCCGTAATCCTTGATGCCGTAGCCCAGCACGTCCGGATGGGGCATGCGTGGCCAGGGGTCGCGGATACGCACCGGGTCGGGCAGGTATTCGTAATGTTCAATATTTGGGCAGACCCATAAGGCCACCCGAGCCCCGCCGGGTAGTTTCAGTTTGGGCCGGTCGTTGATCGGTGAATAGGTCAGGCGCTGTGTTGTCATGAGCAAATCTTGCCACAGGCTTGAGCCAGACCCAAGCTCGGCGCACAATGGTGGGCCAATTTCATACAAATCATGTTGGAGCCAAACCATGTACCCTCAACCGACCGTGATTGAACCCACCGTCTTTGCCCAGGTGCCCGACGAGCTGCAACTGATGGACAAGGAATCCCATATGTCGCGGGATATATTCCGTGGCCGGCCCCTGGGTTCCTTCCTGGAGGGGCCGTCGTTCGACCGTGACGGCAATCTCTACGTGGTCGATATCGCCCATGGCCGTGTTTTTAAGATTTCTCCAAGTGGTGAATTCGATGTGGCCGCCGATTATGACGGTAGCCCCAATGGCCTGAAAATCCACCAGGACGGCCGTATCTTCGTGGCGGACCGGCGCAACGGCATCATGGAAATAGATTCGGTGAACGGCAAGGTTTCGACCTATATCGGGCCGGATAAACTGCCCGGTTACAAGGGGGTGAATGACCTGTTTTTCGCCTCCAACGGCGATCTTTATTTCACCGATCAGGGCGATACGGGCCTGCATGATCCGACCGGCCGGGTCTTTCGCTGGGATGCCAAGGACGCCTTGCATTGCCTGGTCGACAACGTACCCAGCCCCAACGGTCTGGTGATGGACCCGGACGAAAGCCAGCTGTACATCGCCGTGACCCGGACCAATTCGGTCTGGCGCATGCCCTTTCGCCAGGACGGCAGCATCAACCGGGTCGGCCTGTTCGCGCAACTGGTGGGCGGCATGGGCCCCGACGGCATGGCCATGGACGTGGACGGCAACCTTAGCATCGCGCATGCCGGGTTCGGCGCTGTCTGGCTGTTCTCGGCCCTGGGCCTGCCGGTCTATAAGATCCCCGATCCCGATGGCAGCCTGCTGACCACCAATCTGGCTTATGGTGGCGCGGATAATCGTTCGCTGTTCATCACATCGTCGTTCAGCGGCAAGATCTTGCGGGCCGAGTTGCCAACGCCCGGAAAGATCATGTATTCGCACATGAGGTAGAAGCGGCGGACCAGGAGTGCAATATGACCTTGAAACTAGGTTTGATGACCGGCTATTGGGGCGCGCAACCGCCTCGGGATTTGATTGCTCTGGCCCAGCGTGCCGAGGCACTGGGCTATTATGGATTTTTCACGGCCGAGGCCTATGGCTCCGATGCCCTGACGCCCCTGGCCTGGGTTGGCGCCCATACCAAAAAGATCAAGCTGGGCACCGCGATCGTGCAAATTTCCGCACGCACGCCGACTGCAACCGCCATGCATGCCCTGACCCTGGATCATCTTTCCAGCGGCCGGGTGATCCTCGGCCTTGGCGTCTCCGGCCCCCAGGTGGTGGAAGGTTGGTACGGCCAGCCCTTCGCCAAGCCCCTGGCCCGGACGCGGGAATATATCGACATCATCCGCCAGGTGTTGGCCCGCGGGGCCCCGGTACAAAGCCCCGGCCCACATTACACCATCCCCTACCCGGAAGACGCCCCAGGCTCCTGGGGCTTGGGCAAACCGTTGAAGCCGATCACCCATCCCCTGCGCGCCGATATTCCCATCTTTCTGGGCGCGGAAGGGCCGAAGAACGTCGCCATGGCGGCGGAAGTCTGCGACGGCTGGTTCCCGCTGTACTATTCTCCGGAGCGCGAGGCGGTTTATGCCGACGCCATCGCCGGACGCCCGGACGGCTTTGAAATCATGTATCCCATGAAACTACACATCACCGACGATCTGGAAGCTGGGCGCCTAGAAGTGAAAAAAGATCTGGCCCTGTACGTGGGCGGCATGGGTGCGCGGGACCGTAATTTTCATAACGAACTGGTGGTCCGCCTGGGCTACGGCGAGGCGGCGGCGCGGATCCAGGATCTGTACCTGGACGGCAAAAAGGCCGAAGCGGTGGCCGCCGTGCCCGACGAACTGGTGGACGACATCGCCCTGGTGGGGCCGAAAGACCGTATCAAACAGCGCCTGGCGGCCTGGGAAGACAGCGCCGTGACCTCGCTATTAGTCTGGCCCCAAACCGATGGGGACCTGGAAACCTACGCCGAATTGATCCTGGATTAAGGAGGCAACCCCTACATTTAGAGTAGACGGACTATACTTGGTGCATCATGAAAACGGCGGCTCCCCATAATTAGGCGGGACCGCCATCTCTCATCTGCCGTAACATGTTCGGTTTACCTTTCCATCGCCGATATACAGTTAGGCAGTGTTGATCGTCTCCGTTATCCAGCTTTACGACGCCTAGCGAAGCCGAGACCCGCGAGGCTGAGACCGAACAGGGTCGGGGTGGCGGGTTCCGGAACCGCTATCGCGGTGAACAACTGCACATTGTCTCCGCTTTCGCCTTGATCAGTAGGGCTGTAGAAGTTTATGCGGCCGATGAGATCACCACCGGTCGTTTGAACGCCCAGAAAATTGCGGTCGACGCCCTAATGGCCGCGGATCTAATTTTCAATATCCAAGTTTCATGCCAGTTCGGTTAAACTACGGTTTTGCGCGGAATACGATGGTTTGCGAGCACAGGATGGAAGCTGGAATCGTAAAGAATTTCGACGGCCGTCGAAAAAATATTGTTAATGTCCTAGACCGTCGAAGGTCCGGTATTTACCAATTGCCGCGGTAAAAAGGACGCCTCCGGCAAGCCAAAATGTCGTGGGTACCTATATTAACCGGATAGGCACGGAACCAACGACTGCACGCCAACAGGGAGTATATGACCATGTCCGATGCCGAACGCATTACCGCGTTGGAACGCCGCCTGGGCCTGTTGGAAGACAAAGACGCTATTCGCGCCCTGCGCGACAGCTACCACGCCTGTATCAACGATGGCCACTATGATCAGATCGCCGAGCTGTTTACTGACGATGCGGTGGTCGAGCTGGGCTACTTGGCCCGATACGAGGGCCGGGAGGCGATCAATACGGGCTTTCGCGGCATGGGCGAGCGGGAGCGCTTTTTCATTAAGCAATATATCCACAGCCACCAGATCCAGGTCGCGGACGACGGGGGCACCGGCGTCTCGTACCTGGAGGCACGCTATGGCCG
>Ga0209402_10003502_pt1 | contig 14982 bp, 15 predicted proteins | sample ArcticOcean_MG_C_3_FD_187437 | JGI IMG/M metagenome (GOLD analysis project Ga0209402, IMG submission 187437) | Marine microbial communities from western Arctic Ocean - ArcticOcean_MG_CB8_126 (SPAdes) (version 2) | ecosystem: Environmental > Aquatic > Marine > Oceanic | place: Arctic Ocean... | reverse complement strand
GGCAGTTGTTTCTATCATAAACAGAGACAAGCAAAGCCCGGGTAATGAAAGAGACAGCTTTCATTCAGGTCGCAAACATATCAAATGCGTTGGTAATCATTTCAACTTTTATGGGTGTTGATCCCATAATTTCGCCATCAATATTCAATATTTCATCGGTTTCAGGTATGAGGGAAAACTTGGAAGTTTGGTAATATTCAACTTCTGGTTCATCGATATGAGAGCCATTAAATAATTTAGGCAGAATTTGTAAAAGTCGTAGGCGAGACAACTTGGACCTAACAACTATCAAATCCATGAGTCCGTCATCCAATTTGGCTTTTGGAGCCATTTTCATACCCTTGCCTACATGAATTGAATTGCAGGCAATTATGAAGGTAAAATGGTCTTCTATATCTTGATCATCCATGATTAGGATAGCAGACCGAGATTTATGTTTGAATACTTCCAGCACACTTAGGATGGTATAACGGTTGGTACCCATCCAGCGAAAATGTTCAGCTTTTTCCCCCACATCCGTAACCATTCCCCAGCCAATCATATTAGTTGAATATTTTATTACATGATTCACTTCCACCCTGGCAGTATCCAATGATCGAGTTTTCCCATTGATAATTGCCTTTGCTGCCATCAAGGGGTCAGTGAGTTGGAGATCATGCATATACGAATTTCCAGAACCACCTGGAATAATTCCAATAGGGATTTTATGTCCATCATGTCGGGAAAGCATACCGTTAATAATTTCATGAAGCGTACCATCCCCACCAATCCCAATAAATCCATCATATTCTGTAATGTTTAATTGATTGGCAAGCTCTTTTGCATGTCCTGCAAATGTGGTTTCGATGATAAAAAGTTCAGCACCGGCAGCATCAAAAATGGGTTTAATATTTTTCAGTAAACGAGGTCCTTTTTTAGTACCTCCGTATGGATTAACTGTTAAAATAAATTTCATAATCAATATGGTCCTATTTAATAAGTCTTAAATTAATTGGATACCGATAGCTCTTTCCATCATTGGCACTGATTGCGGCTACGATTGTAATGATAAAATCAAATATTCCAAGACCAATTAGAAATGGAATACCTATGAGAATAATAGAAAATAGTGCTGAGACTATAAAATAAATAGTCATGCTGATTTGAAAATTTAAAACTTCTCTGCCTTGGTCAGCAACTAAGGGTAAATCTTCCCGTTTTGACAACCAGATAATTAGAGGGGCTATAATATTTCCAAAGGGGAAAATAAATCCAATAAAAGTACTAAAATGACAGAGCATCGCCCAAGTTCGCTCATCTTTCGAGGGGGTGGTTTCAATTGATGCTGTTGATTCTTCAGACAATATTATCTCCAGTTTATTTAATTATAATTTACTAATATCTTTGATTGATTTCCTTCAATTTCATTACCATGGTTCCAACATTTGTTTTCATTTCAATTTTAACCGGTAATTTAATTTCATCATTTGAAAGCCAGACCCGCAATTCACCATTATTTTTCATTAGTGGTTTTCCATCTTGTGAAACAGGTTCTACTTTCAGACAGTCAAAATTACCAGCTGCAACTTTAATCGTTTCTTTTCCAGTTATATTTACCCACACCTCTCTTACCTTTTTTTCACCGGCAGATAAAAAATGAAATGAATCCCCCAAAGATAATTTTTGACTTCGTAAAAAATAAATAAAGGCAATAGGATCATACACTGGTTCTGTGATGTTGAAATATTTTTTATTCCAAATTAGAAGGCTATCTCCAATGGTATGTGCTGAGTGATTGCGGTGATATTTTCCCTCACGGATTATTTTTTTAGCTTTTAAGAGTGAAAAATCCGCAATGTTCAGCCAGGAAAGTGTTTCATCTCGAACTGTATAAAAAGCATCTAGGAAGGAATTTGTTTTTACGGATGTTTCCAGCAGAAAAGTAGGCTGACCATTTAAAGAGTCGGATGTTAGTGAAAGTATTGCATTCCCAGCTGGAAATAATCTAAAACCCGCTGAATATATTAATTCTTCCCCCAAAAAATGGGGAGGACTTGCCCAAATGGAGGTGGTCAATAGAATGAGTAAATAAACCTTTTGTTTAATCATGGATAAATATCGCTTCAATAATGGTAGCTGAAGCCAGTTTTTGTTTGCTAAGGAATTTTACCATATTTTCACCGATAATTTTCAATTCAGATGGATTATCCAGAAGGGTTAAAAAATGAACAAAATCATCAGAAGTGTTAATTACGGTAGCCAGTTTATCTATCACCAAAGACACTGCCATGTCAACAATCTGAAAATTGGGACCAAAACTTATCATATTTTCATAGATGGCGGGTTCCCAAACAGAATGAACTCCTGCTCCAAATCCTGCCCCCACATACGCTGCGTTTGCATACTTGTAAAGATTTGCCAGAATACCAATTTTATTAATAATGATTACGCGAGAATTTTGTAATTTTTCTTTATCAGAATAATATGCCCAGGAAAATCCAATCTCAGCTAATTTATTTTCAATTACAAGTAATTCTGATGTGTTAATTTCATGGGGGACAATAATAATTCGCTGGCCTTTTTCTTCAAGGGATTGGTTACCTTTAGGATAATATTTTGCAAATCCATCAAAAATTACAGGAAAGTCCGTTGGAATAATACTGCCCAAAATAAGGGTATGAGATGAAGCAAAACATTCCGGAAGCAAAGCTGAATTATTTTCAGATTTTAATTCAAGTACTCTGTCCAACCGACTATCGCCTGTAACCTGTATTTTTTCAGATGGTACCAAATTGAGCAGATTATTTTTCAGTCGTTCAGATCCCGTGAGTATGAGGTTGAATTGACCAAATACCTGTTTAAGCAATACTCCCATAAACCAGGAATTATAATGATTTTCCCGGTATAAATTAGCATTTATCAGAACCGTATTCACACCCAAATATTGGGCGATAAAAAGGTGTGTTGGCCAAATATCATTTCGAGTTATGATATAATATTGAATGTCAAACTTTCGGAAAAATAATTTTGCAGACCAGGGGAAATCAAAGGGATGATAGCAGACTGCATCTGCTAAAGCTGTTTCTTTTTCGATAGTAAAAATGGTGGGAGAAAAAAACGTTAACAGAATAAAATATTTGGACCTATTTATTTTTTTCAAAATGGGTTTTAATTGCTCAAATTCGCCCGTAGATGCCGCATGAAAAAGTACAACTTGTTTCCCTTCTCCGTTCTCCTTTCTCCTTTCCCCTGCCAGAAGCCAGGTAGATTTTTGATGTAGCCAATGATGACGTAATTTGGGATTAAAAATTGAAAAAAGAGGAAGGAGAATCCACAGTATCGGGGAAAGCAGCCAATAAAGGGATAGGAGAAACACGGTTGTTATTGGGCGTTCAAAATGATATCTGCAAATTCACGAAAAGCGCCATTCCCTCCATGGCGCGTGGTAATATAATCGGGAGTAAATTGGTCTTTTATGGGGCTGTTTCCTGCAAGAGCTGAAAAGCCAACTGCTTTCAAAACCTCTAAATCATTTATATCATCTCCAATGAAAGCAATTTCATCCATGGTGATTTCATATTTTTTGCTTAGATAGGTAAGGCGTTTCAATTTTTCATGCTCATCTACAAAAACTTCATCTATATTTAATTTTTTAGCCCGTGCAATGACAATGTCCGAATTTTCACCAGTGAGTATGGCAACAATAATTCCTTTTTTTTTCAGCATGGCAGTTGCCATTCCATCGTAGGTAGAAAAGGCTTTCATCCATTCACCTTCAGGAGTTACATACATTCGTGCATCTGTCCAGACACCATCGATATCGGTACCAATTAGTTTAATCTTTTTTGCTTTAGCGCTTAAATCTACCATTGAATATCTTCTTCCATTATCACCTCATCTGCAGGGATATTTTTACTACTTATTTTCCCAATGAGTTCGTTAAGCCGCATGGGGGATAGACCTGTTCCTGGTCCTTTTGTGGTAAGCATGTCAGCTGTAATCGTATCGCCAGAATTAATTTCTACAGCAGATACAATACTCTTGGATAGTTTTCTAAATACGGGAGCTTCAGAATCCTGCACCTTCTTTTCCGAGCTGCCCATTGCTGCTTCAATATGGCGAATATCCCGCACCATTTTAGCAAAACCCTGAGGTTCTAAAGAGGCTGCATGATCCCCTCCTTTCATGGTTCGATCTAAAGTGAAATGTCGCTCAATTATTTTAGCGCCCAGGGCCACTGCAGCAGGGGGAATGGCGATGCCTTGTTCATGTCCCGAATAGCCAATGACTGCATTTGGAAATTCTTTAATATATGTTTGGAGTACCTTCAAATGTACTTCAGAAAATGCAGAAGGATAAGTTGATGTGCATTGTAAAATGGCAATTTGATTATTTAATTGATTCACCTGAGAATAAGCCGCTTGGACCATTTTCATGTCAGCCATTCCCGTTGAAAGAATCATGGGTTTATTTTTTTTGGCAGTATGGATAAGTAATGGGAAATTGGTGAGGTCAGCCGATGCCATTTTAAAAAATGGAATGCCAAGTTCATCTAGAAAATCAATGCTTTCTTCATCCCATCCGGAGGCACAAAAGATTATGTCAATTTCTTTGCAAAATGAAAATAATTGCTGGTAGTCGGATTTGGAAAGTTCAAGAACCTTTTTATGCTCCCCATAGGTTTTGCCAAAACTATTGCGATTATCGTATGCCATCTCTAGTCCAGCTTTGGTAAGAATGCGGGAGATACTTCGTTTCTGTAGTTTTACAGCATCAGCTCCACATTCCTTTGCTTTTTGGATAAGTTCACGAGCAATATTTACATCACCCTGATGATTTATCCCAATTTCAGCTATGATGAAAGCAGGATGTTTCTCACCAATTTGTTTAGTACCAAGTTTTAATATATTCATTTTACGTTTTTGATTATTAATATATAGAATTGTAATATATGAATTCTTTCAAAATATCGTATTCAAACGCCTTTCCCGATACCATTTGGCTAGAACTATGTGCCATTTATAAATAAATATCTCAATTTCATTTTTTATACATAATACATGATCAACAGACTTATATTAAAGTGCATATCGCACCCAAATTTCTTTTTAACCATAAGCCCCCTTTTTCCTTCCTCCTGTATCCTTTTTCCTAAGGAATTCACTTCTTCAATATAACTCCCGTTTCAACTGCCAGAATTCGGGGGAGATGCACAGCAATTTGTCTCCAGCTATTGCCTTCATTGTCACTCATCCACAGGGAGCCGGATGTGGTACCAAAATAAACTCCAGCACTACTCATGCAGTCAGTGGTAAGACCTCTTCTCAAAACTGTAAACCAGGCATTGCGCATGGGTAGTCCAATATCTTGCCTGAACCAGGAATCGCCTCCATCATTTGAGCAGTAAAGTGCTGGCTGACCTTCAGGGCTCACCCGCGACCAGGCTTCATTACCATCAATTGGGAATACCCAAATGGTGTTGGGATCAGCAGGATGTACAGCTATGGGAAAGCCGATATCCCCAATATCTGCAGGCATATTATCTCCGATCCTCACCCATTTTTTTTGGGGACGGTCAATACGATAAATTCCACAGTGATTTTGCTGATATAATCGCCCGGGTTCAAAGGGGTGAAAAGTCAGGGAATGTGGGTCATGACCATATTCGGGTGATCCTTTTAAATAATCAACTTTCAGACCATTATTCATTGGTTCCCAGGTTTTCCCCTGATCAGTCGTCTCAAAAATACCACCGTATGACATCCCAATATACATGTGATCCTTATCCATAGAATCAATCAAAATGGAATGCAATTTTGGTACTTTTGGGTATCCCTCTGGACTATTGGCAGTCCATTTTGCCCAATTAGAATTACTGTTAAATCCATCAACCGACTCCCAAGTATCCCCACCATCTTCTGATTTGAATAGTCCCTGAGGTGAAGTGCCGGCATACCATACTTTGCTCTCACTATCATGCCCGGGGGTTAGATAATAGATATGATCTACTTTCCGTTTAAGTTTGTCCTTTGGGAATACAGGAGGTTTTGTAGCAGGACTCCAGGTTTTACCAAAATCTTTTGACCAGTAAATGGTTACTCCCGATTGGCGAGACTGAACCGATGCCAGCAGGGTTTTATTATCTCTGGGATCTAATACTAAATGATGCACAACAGATCCCAGAAAATGGGGACCATTTACATCCCAATGACGCCTGTCGCTATCAGAGTAATACAGAAATGCACCTTTTTCAGTGGCAACAAGTAGTATCAGTTCAGATATTTCATCCCGCACAAAGACTATTGCTTGTTTTTCTTCCGCCATTACCATGGATTTTCTCCGAAATTAATCTGTGAATATAAAAACAACCCAATGGAAGGAAATAGGAAAAAGGAAAAAGAAAAAAGGAGGCGGGCGGAGGGATAAAGGAGAATTGTGATTTGTGAATTTAACAACTTTGGTACTTTGTAACCAATCTATTCAGCTTTACGATTGGAAAGCTCTGTAACTGAAGAATCAAGAAATTTATAATAATCCATCTTACATCTTCTTTCTTAAAATTTACATCTTCAATGTGTCACCCCAACGTCCGTCGGTAATACTCAAAAGGAGTTTTCAGTCCGTACCAGTGTGGGAAGACTTTTACAATTTCGGTCTTACCGGGAAAACTTTTGGATATGCCCTGCTCCACATGACCTGTGATAAAATTATATTTCTGTTTTTTTGCCCAGTTCACATAAATCCGTTTCAGGGTTTTACCATATCCACCTTTGCCGCGGAACTTATTATTGACAACAAATGCGTAAGTATAAAGGGTATTTTTTTTACCTAAATTAACATCAAAATGAGCCCAACTCTCCTGTTTAAAATATTCCAGTGGTACACCGATAATATATCCGATAATTTCACCTTTCAGCCGAGCAAGGAAAGGCAGAGTATCTGAATTAAAATATTTGGGTATATTGGTTTTGGTGAGAAGAGCTTGTGTACCGAATCGATTTGCCATACATTGGGAAATATCGATAAGTCCCGGAATATCGTCTTTTCCGACTTTTTTAACCAGTTCTATTCGAAAGTTAAAAGCGCTGGCAGCAATTACCTTCACCTCCGACTTTTCATCCATTTTTAGTAAAAGTTGTTCCATAGGCGGGCAAGTAATTTAGAGGGTGGCTTGATTTAATCCAAACTGCAAATTCATAGTTATCAACATTTTTTATTCTAAGGAAAACACCTTTATATTTAATGCTGTGGAATTATCATTTAATAAAAGATTGCAATCAATATGCGAGGCGAAATCAAATTCACTTTGCATTGGACTGGATATTGATCCGGACAAATTTCCATCTGGTGCGGATACTTCACTTTTGGGTATGGAATCGTTTGCAAAGGATGTCATTGATGGCAGTATAGATTTTTGCCCGATGTATAAACCCAATTTTGCTTTTTTTGAACGATTTGGTTCTCAGGGTTTTGCATTACTGGAAAGATTGGTAGCTCACATAAATGGGAGAGCGATAGTAATTGCCGATGCCAAAAGAGGTGATATAGGAAATACCTCCCGTCAATATGCCACTGCAATTTTGGATGGAATGGGCTGCGATGCCATAACTGTTTCTCCTTATATGGGTAGAGATGCCATAAAACCATTTATTGAAAATCCTGAAAAAGGAGTTTTTGTTTTGGCAGTAACCTCAAACCAAAGTGCCAGCGAAATTCAGGAACATGGAAATCAAACCAATCCTCTTTACAAGAAAGTAATTCAAATTTCTATGGAATTAAATACAAATGATAATATTGGATTGGTAGTTGGAGCAACCAAAACGGAAATAATGGAAGAGGTACGGAAATTATCAAATGGAATGCCTTGGCTTATACCCGGCGTGGGGACCCAAGGGGGAGATTTGGAATCTGCGTTGAAAATATCACATAAAAATGGATTGGGAATTATCAATGTATCACGGGGAATTTTGTATGCCGGCGATGGCAGTCTTAATGATGTTATTCAAGCTGCAAAAAATTATACTGAAAAAATACGGAGTATTGTATGGAACCCCGTGAACTGTTAAAACTGCTTCAAGAAACTGGCGCAATGTTGGATGGTCATTTTCTACTCACTTCCGGCAGGCATAGTAATGTGTATATCGAAAAGTTTAGGGTTTTGGAAAATCCCCAAGCATTGGATGATGTTTGCAGGGCAATGGCCGGAACTGTACAAAATCAAAATGTAGAATTGGTTCTTGGAGCTGCTATAGGTGGAATACTCATTGCCGGAGGAGTAGGTAGGCATTTGGCAGTAAAACATATTTTTTCAGAGCGAGTGGATGGCAAAATGGAACTTCGGCGTGGATTTTCAATTACAAGAGGACAACGGATTGTAATTGTAGAAGATATTATAACAACTGGTGGATCAGTTTTTGAACTGATTCAACTTGCTAAAGAATACGAAGCCGAAATTGTTCATGTGGTGAATTTAGTGGATCGCAGTTCAGGGGAAGTCAATTTTGAAGTTCCAACAACCGCTCTTCTCACGATACCGTCCGAAAGTTGGGAACCGGAAGATTGTCCACTGTGTCAACAGGGGGTAGCCATAACCCAGAGAGGGCGAACAGGCAAACAAATGGAGACAATATGAAAAAAATATTACTATTTATGATTGTGGGATTTTTAATGGGTGAGAGCATTGCTGACTCCCTAAAAGTGACTGGCGAAAAACCGATAGTTCCTCAAGGATTTGACTTATCCAAGGGGTTTAATATTCCTGGTCTCATTCCTAAGAATCTTATTTCAGGGACAAAATCGTATTTATTCCCCCATGAAATTGATATCATTAAAGAAGCTGCAAAAAACTTTAATCCGGAACCTGTAACTAATGATGATATTGTTATTATGGAAACCAATCGTGGAACAATGAAGTTAAGACTTTTCCCCGATGTTGCACCGAACCATTGTAAAAATTTCAAAAAACTTGCCAATAGTGGTTTCTATGATAAAACAAAATTTCACAGAATTATTCCTGGATTTATGATACAGGGAGGTGATATTAATTCCCGGGATAATGATGGAAAAAATGATGGTCACGGAGGACCTGGATGGACAATAGATGCGGAATTTAATGAAATTTCTCATAAACGGGGAATTTTGTCAATGGCACGATCTGCAGATCCGAATTCCGCTGGTAGTCAATTTTTTATCTGCGTAACAGATGCCCCTCACCTCGATGGTCAATATACCGTATTTGGGGAAGTAATAGATAAAGTGCATATCGTTGACCATATTGTCAACACAACAACGGAACATAGTCAGGCTGTCATGATGAGCAAAGAAAGTATTCCCGATGGAGAAGACCCCGATGATTGGATCACCTTAAAAGATCCCAAAACGAAAAAGAAATTATATTCAAAAATTCCAAAAAACATGAGAAAAACTGCTTATGAGTATGATATGAGAAATAAAATTAAATCTGACAAGCCGGCAATCCCGGTTTTTATCGAAAAAGTGCGGGTAATAAAAAATAATGCGAATATGATTGAAGGTTCCCCGGTCTCAGAATAATGGCTTCAAAAAATAATAAAATTGGATTAGTTCTGGGAGGCGGAGGTGCTCGAGGACTTGGGCAAATTGGTGTATTAAAGGCACTTAAAAAACAATCAATTCCGGTACACATGGTTGCGGGAACATCTATTGGTGCTGTCATAGGTGCCATGTATGCAGCCACGCTGGACCCCGATTGGATAGAGAATAAATTTAAAGAATTTATTGATAGTGAAGCCTATAAAAGAATTGGATTACATCGGTTAATACCTACTAGCCAACCCAATAGTTCGATTTTTCAAACGGCTGCCACTTATATGAAGAATCAAATTATAATTAATTTAGCAAATGATCGATTGGGGATTCTCAAACAGGAACGATTATCAGAAATTATAGAATATTTACTTCCTGTTAAAACATTTGAGGAATTGAAAATCCCGTTTTCCTGCCTGGCAGTTGACTTAAACTCAGGTGAGGATGTGGTGTTCAATTCTGGTAACTTGATTGAGGCTATTGTGGCGTCATCTGCAATCCCCGGATATATCCCTCCTATAGAAAAAAATGGAATGCTCTTGACAGATGGTGCCGTCTCTTGTCCTGTTCCGGTAAAAACAGTACGGAAAATGGGAGCAGATTTTCGTATTAGCGTGGATGTAGGACTCAACCATTTTGAACCTCTGAAAAACCCCAATTTATTACAGGTACTTGGAAGAGCAGAACAAATTACATCCACTCGCCTTGGGGAAGTTAAATCAGAAAAGGCAGATATTACTATTAGACCTGATACTATGAATGTTTTTTGGGCAGAGTTTGATAAAATTGATCAACTGGTCAAATTGGGTGCCGAGGCAACAGAAAAACTATTTTGGGAAATTAGGGATAATTTGAAAAAGAAGAAAAGTATTCATCATAAAGTCATTCAATTTATTGAGTTTATTTCAGGAAAAGAAAGGGATCAGGCAGCATGAAAATAGTAAGTAAATTAATTTTACTAGGTATCATTTTAGGGACATTTATCATTGGGCAAAACGATATCGATAATGCTGTTAAATACAGCCTGAATTTAGATAGAGATGAGGTTCACAGTGGGGAAGTAGTTACCCTTTCTGCAAAACTAAATATTGCTAAAAATTACTATTTATATTCAACCCATCCGGAAAAGAGTTTAAGTCCTACTTATATTGAATGGGAGGACAGCAGTTATTTCAGTGAAGTGGGAATTTTGAAGGAGCCTTCATCTAAAACTAAATATGACCCCAATTTCAAAATGGATATTGGCTATCATACTTCTCAGGTACAGTTTAAACAAAATTTAAAGATTAGTGATGAGATTAAGCCCGGTGAGTACACAATAAAAGGGACTTTTATTTTTCAAGTTTGTGACCCAACAAAATGTATTCCCCATTGGGATGATTTTGCGGTGAATCTAACTGTATTAGATGGGGATGCCATTGCAAAATATATTACCCCTGTTCAATTTGAATTTGAAAATATTGTAGAAAAAGGAATGGCTAAATCAGGCGCAAATGACGAGTTAGATTTAATAATAGAAGAAGGGTTGTTCTCATTTATATTATTTGCATTAAGTATGGGATTTTTAGCATTACTTACTCCCTGCGTTTTCCCAATGATTCCTATTACAGTATCATTTTTTACAAAAGCAGGTGAGAAAGAAGATTCCTCACCCTTATTTTCGGCTTTGGTATATACCATTGGAATAATTGTTATTTTCACCAGTTTAGGGTTAATGCTGGCATTCACCCTGGGAGCAGCTGGTGCCAACCAAATGGCTTCAAACCCTTGGGTAAATATTTTCATTGCAGCATTATTTATCTATTTTGCCTTCAGTCTTTTTGGACATTATGAAATACAAATGCCCTCAGCTTTCCGTCAATTCAGCAGTAACCAGGAACAGAGAGGTGGTGTAATTGGCATCCTATTTATGGCACTTACCTTTACGCTCACATCCTTTACCTGTACGGTACAATTTGTAGGGTTATTATTGGTAGCTGCCAGCCAGGGGTCATTTTTCTGGCCCTTATTGGGAATGGTTGTTTTCTCAACTGCATTTGCATTCCCATTCTTTTTCCTGGCATTATTTCCTCAATATCTTGCCAAGTTGCCAAAATCAGGCGGCTGGTTAAATTCAGTAAAAGTAACAATGGGATTTTTAGAATTAGGCGCTGCTATGAAATTTATAAGCAATAGTGACCTTGTTTGGCAATGGGGCATTTTCACCCAACAAGTGGTATTGGCTGTCTGGGTAATTATTTCATTTATGATGGGATTATATTTACTTGGAAAAATTAAACTTCCTCATGATTCGGACCTTCCATTTATTGGCGTCCCAAGATTAGTGCTTAGCATAGTATTTATGAGTTTTGGACTATATTTAACTGGTGGTCTTTTTGGGCAACCCTTACATGGGTTAATTGATTCATACCTGCCACCAGTTGTGGATGGCAGTCGTCAAAATATAGTTTTAGAAGCGGGGGTGGAACACCTGGTTTGGTTTGATAATCTTCCGGAGGCATTGGATGTTGCCAAGACAGAGGGAAAACCAGTATTTATCGACTTTACCGGATACACCTGTACCAATTGCCGTTGGATGGAAACCAATGTTTTTGAAGAGCCAAAAGTTCAGAAATTGTTTAATGAATTTGTAATGCTTCGTCTTTATACAGATGGAGGAAATAATTATCGTGAAAACCAGCAAATGGAAATCTCCCGATTTGGTACAGCTGCCTTGCCATTCTATGTGGTATTAACTCCGAACGATGAGGAGATTTCTCGCTTTCCGGGAATGGACACTAATGTAAATAAGTTTGTTGACTTTCTTGAAAAGTCACTTAATTAAAATTGAAAGGTAATTCGTTTGAAAAATAAAATTATGAAATTCATTATAGTTGGAGTGTTGGGAGTACTGGGATTTTTCCTTTTATTTTCACAGGAATTAAAACTAAACCTGTCTCAGAAGAAAGCTTTAAACAAAGTATTGGGGGATATAAATAAAGCACCGGATTTTACGCTTACAGCCATGAATGACAGTGTTTACATGCTCAGTAAATTAGAAGGGAAAGTTGTTCTTATCAATTTCTGGGCAACCTGGTGTGGCCCTTGCAGAATGGAAATACCTGAGTTAAATGAAATGCATAAAAGTTATCATGAAAAGGGATTGGAAATTCTGGGAATATCTGTGTCTGATAATAAAAAGCAGCTAAAGAATTTCGCTAAATCATTTGCTGTTGACTATCCTCTTCTTTATGGAGGTACCCGTGAAATGAATAAAGTAATGAAAGATTATGGCGGAGTATCTGCGGTACCATCCTCATTTTTAGTAGGTAAAAATGGAGCCATTGTTTGGTCGTACCCAGGAGCAATTTTGAAAAATTATGACCCCCAAACATTCGCAACATTGGTATATGAAATTGAAAAAGAGCTGAAAAAAGGGGAAGTTAAAAATCCTGTAGAGGATAGGGATTCGTATTGAAAGTTATTGTCCCCATAATATTTCTTCTTTTATTGTCTTGTTCCAATCATCCTGAACCTGAGTGGATTTCTAATCAACCACATGCTGAAAACTACTGGTTTGGTGTAGGTAGTGTTGAAAAGCCCTTTTACGGAAGTGATATTCGTGAGGAAGCCCGCAGTAAGGCTCTATCAGAAATTGCCTCCCAGATTTCAGTTGATGTGTCAGGAACCTTTGAGCAAGTGATTACTGAACACAATTTTGATTTAGATGAATTTGCAAAATCTGTGGTAAAAACACGGGTTGAAAATAATCTCCCCAATATAGAAATAGTGGATTCCTATGAGAGCAAAAACCGCTATTACTTATTGGCACGGCTTTCTCAAAAAATCTATTATGAAACCATCGAAAAGAAGAGACGGAATGCAGTAAAAACGGCGTTGGGATTATTGGAAAAAGCAGAGACAGGGTTTACGGCTCAATCATTCACTGCATTGAGTGAAGCCATGGTGGAAATATCTCCGTATATGGATGTACCCATTAATGAAGAATATCCTCTGGGCTCGGGTAAATTTGTAAACCTGTACAGTTATATTAAATTACTGACTCACACCCTGGTAAATCGTATAAAGGTAGTTCCTGATGAAATTGTTACCGAAATTAAATTAGGCTTAACTCGCGATGTTCAATTAAGAGTGCACATTATTGATAATCAAAATAATACTCCCTTAGTAAATATCCCCATTTTTGGAAATGTACAAGGTAATGATATAGGAGGAGTTGTTCTGTCCGATGGTGACGGATATTGTACATTCCCTCTTCCAGCTCTAAATGGAAAAATAGCTATTCAATATATGAATTATAAAGTTAAAATGGATGAGCTTTTGGGTGAATCACCATTGTTTGGCAATTTACCCCATATTCAGGTACAATCCATGATTAAGGTAATACCACCGGATATTTTGGTTCAGATAAAGGAGTTTAATTTAGGTGAAGAAACCGGTAATCCTTATGTAGCGCCGGTTATAATGGAGTTTTTCGCAAGCCATTTTTCAGCAAATTTTGTAGAATCGAATGATGCAGATTTCATAATTAAGGGTACAATAAATACCCGATCTGTATCAGATAAACCTAACGATTATGGAATATACCAAACTTTTGCTGATGCCACCATTTCCATTTCAAAAGGTGGGATAGGAGAAAAATTAATTGAGACGTCATTCAATAAAATTCAAGGCAGTGATTTTAACTCAAAAACTGAATCAGCAAACCAGGCCTTGAAGAAACTCTCGGAGAAAATAACGACGGAATTTCTACCAGAATTAGCTGAAATTCTACAGGGATTGTAAAACAAGCTACCAGCTTGTTTGAAATGAGCAATTTTGTAAACCCAAAAAAACAACCAGGGATGGTTGTTCGATAATAAGAGAGGACGCCGGAGGTGTCCAATATTAATAGAATTAATACGGGTTAAATGAGAACTCCAACGGAGTTCAACCAAATATTTATATTTTTAAGGAGAATAGTTTTATGATGAAAGAATATTGTTTTATAATACCTTTTATACTTTGCATTGGTTTAGCCCAAGAGGTAGCACCTGAAATTACCATGGAGCGGAAAAAACTCATCATTCTGGCCAGTGAAAATAAAGACAGTGATATATCCAATAAAGTAACTCAGATTGCTTCCAGTACTGCCACACAATTGAACCGTTATGATGTGATTGACCGTAGCCAATTAGATAGAATATTGAGTGAGCAGAAACTCCAACATTCAGGTGTGGTGAATCCAGATCAAGCCATCGAAATTGGTAAGGTTGCTGGTGCCAATGAAGCCCTCCTAATCAGCATTACCAACTTTGGACAAAAGGGTGTTCCCACAGAAAAACAGGAAGAAAAAGATGATGAAGAAGAACCTGAAACCGAACTCTTTGGCTGGATAGTAAAAGAAGTGGTGAAAGCGAAAATCGATAAGGAGTTGGAAAATGTAGAGCGCTACCCCAA
>Ga0209402_10003492_pt1 | contig 15010 bp, 6 predicted proteins | sample ArcticOcean_MG_C_3_FD_187437 | JGI IMG/M metagenome (GOLD analysis project Ga0209402, IMG submission 187437) | Marine microbial communities from western Arctic Ocean - ArcticOcean_MG_CB8_126 (SPAdes) (version 2) | ecosystem: Environmental > Aquatic > Marine > Oceanic | place: Arctic Ocean... | reverse complement strand
GTGGACTGACGTAGCTGACTATGACAGAATATCTAACGTGAATTATTTAGATTTAGATTACTCAGGAGCCCCTATAGTAGCGGCTAGAAAACTAGGACATAACTTTATTGCAGTATATAAATCAGATTCTATCGTAACTCTGCAAGACCAGGGTAGTCCGTTATTCTTTGTGCCTAAAGCAAGACAACAGATAGGCATACTAGGACCTAAGGCTGTAACAGACATACCTAATGGGCATGTATTTGTAAGTAATGATGGTATCTATTTATTCAATGGTGGAGCTATAGAAGCTCTAGCAGATAGAACAGTAGTAAACGAACTCTTTGATAACTTAAATTATACATGGAAAGATAACGTGTATTGTTGGACAGACCTTAAAAACAGAGAAGTAAATATACACTACCCTACGGGTAGTTCAGAAATACCTAACGCAGTATTAATATACAATTACCAGCATAACTGCTGGAGTTCATCTACTCAATCAGCTTACTCTGGTTTTTATAGATACCGTACAGTAGCATTACCCGAAGTTTATTATGGTGCAGCCAGTGGTATAGTACACCAAAGAGATGCATCAGGTACAGACATAAGTGCGGCTATAACAACTACGATAGCAACTAAAGCTTTTCATGGAATGATAGGTGGACAAGTACTTGGAGCTACACCAGAAAATGTAACAGACTATGTACAAGTTAATAGAATACAAACAGATGCAACACCAGCTAGTACTACAGTCAGTATTGGTACAGCTGACCTTGGTACAGACAGCCCTACGTATGTAGGAGAGACTATAACAGACACAGATGGTAAAGCACCTAAAGCAGACTACAATGAATTTGGTAGATACGTTACAGTTAAAGCAGCTAACTTTACAAGTGTATCAGAATTCATACTAGACATGGAAACAGGAGGAGACTCATGATAAAAAACGCAGGAAAGATATCAAAGAAAACAAGAAAGTTTAATCCTGAAGGTTCTGGTTACAACTACACTGCAGCTAAAAAAGCAGGACTGACACCAGTCATGGGAAAAGATGGAAAGAAACATTGGGGGTCTTTTAATCCTAAAACTGGGCAGTTACTAAAAGGAATAAACCACAGTAGTATTAATAAGACAAAAGGAGCAGAGAGAAATAGAATGGCTCGTATTGTAAAAAAAGGTAAGTATTATTATACAGAATCTTTATTTAAGAGGAAAAAGAAATAATGGCAGTTAACGGTTATTCATTTGATGAAATTTCTTTACCTAACCCTCCTACTTATATAGAGGGTCAGCCTATAGAATATGTAACTGTAAAGTTACCTACGTTCTTAAGGTCACAGTATACTGCATTGCTAGATTTTATGTCAGCAGTACAGTCAGGATTTTTAATTAGTTCTGACCAAGTTATATCTCTTGATGCAGATAAGATAACTAATAACACACAGTTCACACAAAGTTTATTTGTAGGAGCAGAAAGTAAAATAAAATTAGATGGTGTCAGCAATCAGATAACAGTAACAGATAACCAAGCTACACCAAGAACTAGAGTTTACTTAGGTAAGTTTTCTGGTACAGCTAATGACTATGGATTAAGAGTTGTAGATGCAGATAACGTAGTTAAGTTTCAAACAGGAGCTACTACATTTATAGATGGAGGAATCATCTCAGCTAACACAGTCTCTGCTACACAGATTGCAGCAGATACAATCACAGTAGACCAAATGGCAGCTAACAGTGTTACTGCTACTGAGATAAACGTAAGCAATCTGTCATCTGTAAATGCTGACCTAGGTTCATGTACCGCAGGTACATTAACTGGTGGAACTATACAGACAGCAGCTAGTGGAGCCAGAGTTAATCTAACTACTGATGGAATCAATGGCTATAATGCTAGTGGTGTACATGTTGTAGACATAGCTAATGATGGTCAGTTTAGATTTGGTCCATCAGGTGGAAGTAACATAACTTGGAATAATACTGCACTTACAATCAATGGTAGTCTTATTACTACTGGTAATATAGTAGAAGGTGAAGTAACTGGACGAGCTACAGCTACATGGAGTGCTTCAGGTATGGGTGCTTGGACTGGTGGTCCAAGTGGTCCCGCTGGCACAGACACTGTACACCATGGGGGTGAAGTATCTGTAGCTAGTATAAACTTTGAAACTGTAGGTAGAGATGTAATGGTATTCTTTACTCCTACATTTTATGCAACTGATAATGATGGTACTGTAGTGCCTACTAAATACTTAAGAACATTTGATGTAACACTACGAATTCGTAGAGATAGTTCTTCTGGTACATTACTAGGTACTCAGTATATACGTCATTCACCTCCTGCTAATACTATTACAACAGATTATAATGCTGGAGCTAGTTTGGTTATATTTGATGCTAGTAGTAATGGTAGTTTGGCGGAGCCAGATGATACAGTATATGTGTGTACAGCACAGGTAACAATATATAGAACAAACGGGGCAAGTAGTCCATTCAGCCATAATAAAGTAGTAGTAACATCAGGCAGTGCAACTGCCGTGGAGTTAAGAGCATAAAAGATAATATGAAAGTTTCTGTATTTGGAACTAAGGGAGATAACATGAGTAAATGTGAATGCAAGAGTCAAGAAGAGAATATAAAAACATTAGAGGGCAAACTCAAAGAGTTTGACCAACTAAAGAGTAATGTAAATTTCTTAGCAGGGCAGATAGCTTTGTTACAAGAACTTACTAAATGCAAGTGTGATGGAGACTGTGAATGCAAGTCAACTGGATAGAAGAGTATATAAAAGAAGTAGGCCCACCAGCAGACTTTAGAGCATTTGCTAAGAATGCATCATCCCAGAATATATGGATAGACGGTGTAGCTGTAGGAATTATTGTGTATACAGTACTAAGTAATACAATTTCTATTCATGCTATCTGGGTACAGAAGGCACATAGGAATCAATTTAAAGAAGCTTGTAAGTATTTAGCTTCATGGGTACAAGAAGAAGGGTTTGATAGAGTAGAATTAATAGCAGACATGAACGTGTGTCATTGGCTAGAAAGATATTTAAAGTTAAAACCTAAACAGAAAATTTATATTACAGACGCTCGTAGCGTCTTGGAGGAATTACATGGGATTTAGTGGCGGTAAGTCTAGCTCAGTAGGACAAGGCGGTCAGACCTCAACACAGAGGCACGCAAGTAATCTACTATTTGAATCATTACTACCAGGGTCAAGTATGACCGGAGGTTACGTAAGTGACCAGAGTACACCTGCACAAAGACTAGCAAGAGAAAGCTCAGTTGGTGGTGGGCCCAGATTAAACGTAGAAAATATGCCAGGTGGTTATAATGATGATATAAGAAAAAATATTGGTGGTACTGTTAAAGGTACATTTGGTGTATCTGATGAAATAGCTCAGAGTACTGTATCTAGGAAGATGGGTAACTACGTACCTAGTGCTAGACAAGAAGGGTTTGGTGCATTAAAAGGACACGGTATGACAGAAGCGTATAGACAACAAGCTGGACCTTATACTAGTGTTCAAGGTAATGGTATGGTTGCGAGTTATGACCCACTAAGTCAACAACAAACAGATGATGTAACTAAAACGTTACTACCTAGTTTAGAAGATATGCGTTACCGTTCTACCTTTGAAAGATTACAAAAAGGAGACTTACCAGAAGGAGCAGCCAGTATCATTAATCAGGGAGTAGACATGGCTAGTGACCCAGGTGGGGCAGCACTAGAGATGGGTAAGAACATAGATGAGGCTGTGTTAAATGGACAGGTGTTAACACTACCTGAATTACCAGAGATATCTACTTTTATAAATAAACAATATGAAGGACTAGCAACACCTATAAAGAATGTAATAGATGATTTAATGTCAGGTGGTATAGAAGCTAACTTACAAGCTTCATTAGATACTAATGTAGAGGCAATGACTGCTCAAGCTAACGAAGCTTTAACAGGTATGTTAGATGATACCTACGGTAGATTTGCTGCTAGTGGAGTATCAGGTGGTGCTATGTTAGCAGCATCTGGAGATGTAACAACTAAGGTTATGGCAGATTTATCTGGTCAGATAGCTGCTCAGTATCAACAGACTGCAGCTCAGATGACACAAGATAGAGAGATTGCACTAAAAGCTGTTCAAACATTAGTAGGACTTGGACAACAAGAACAAGCTATGGTAAACCAAAGACAAGTACAAGAATTAGAAACAACTTTAAATTTAGTTAATGCTAAGTATGCAATGTATACGGGGTTAACTCAACAATTTGTACAAGCTAATTTGCAGTATGCAAATATCATTGCTCAAGAAGTAGACAGAGAAAATACAGAACAAATAAATTCAATGAGGATGTTCTACGAGATACTAGTATCTCTAGCAACAGGTGGACCAGCGTTAAGTAATCAAAGGAGTAAGAGTAGCAACTTCAGTGCAGACTTTAGTGCACTAGCACCTGGTACTCCAGCGGCAGCAAAATAGGAGATAAGTTATGGCAGAAAAAGTATTAAGAAATTTAGCATCAAGTCAACAAGGGCAAGTCAACCTAGGGTCTACCGACCCTATGGCTAGTTTAATGGCTAATCAAAAAGCAGGTATTAAACTAGGTGGTGGTAGGCGAAGTGGTGGCGGTCCATCAACTAACCAAGCTAAGTTTGAAACAGTTTTAAATGAGTCTCCTACAGTTTATGAAGTAAGAAATACTGAAAGATACTATGAAAACTCAGAAGGTAAGGCAACTAACTTAGAAGCACTAGAAGCTCAAGGGTTTGACACTAGTGAACTGCACAAGAGTGCAGCAGAAGGCAGGCCTAAACACGAGTCCATTACTAAAGATGGTGTTGTTATGAATTTAGATAGAGAGAATGTACAGAATTATACTGTAAGAAAAGATAATGGTGATGGTACTTTTGAAGAAAAAGTTATCCAAGGTTATGGGTATAGGAGTAAGGGTGAAGTATTTGGAAATAAGCAATCTATTCTAAGAGCTGGTGCTATGGACATGGCATCAAGAGCAGGGTTCAGCCCAGAACAAGCTGAAGCCTGGTTTACTAAAAACTGGGATAAGCATACTGACCTAGTTAAAGGTGGGGAGAGCCATACCTGGAGAGCTCTAATTAAAAATATACAAATTAAAGATATAAATACAGATACTCTTAGTGAATTTTATAGCAGTTCAGCAGCTGGAGACTGGGGTCCAGGAGATAGAAATAAGGGTGTAATTGAAGCGTATAATGCAGCGTATAGAAGTCCTACTCAGTACACGAAGGTAGGTGCACAAGGGAAGGTACAGCAAAGTAGCCAACCAGGTACAGTAAATGTAGGAAATGATTTGTATCCTGACGAACAACATATATCTCCAGCTAACATATTACGAAAACAAGTTGATGGACTTACTGGTAATGATAGATTTATATTTCCAGATAATACTGGTATCACTTCAAAGAATGTACAATCAGAAGCTTTCAAATCTAGCTTAGTAATGCACAAGGATACTGAAGGTAGTAAAGTACTTGGTTCTTCTTTTAGTATAGCAGAAACATACTTACATCTAAAACAGAAAAATATAAGTGGTGGATTAAATCCAGATGATGGAGCTGACCAGGATAAAGCATTTGATACTCTAGTAGAACTAGGTGTTATCTCTGAGTTTGAGCCAGCAGAGATGAGTCCTGCAGAATCTAGAAAAGTATATGCAGATGCAGTTAACTTTATGAATGACCAGGTATTACCTAAAGCTTTAAAATACGGGCAAGGTTTAAGTGGGGCAGAAAAAGATATCTTACAAGAATTCAACAATAGTGCTCCAGTAAAAAACTTACGTAACAGTTACCTTAGAGCAACACAAAGGAAAAAGTCACTCATGGATAACTTTCTAACGGATACAGATATAGGTAAAGAGATGATGGTAAGTTCTGAAGGGTTATTTAATGATGATTTAATTCAGACAATGGATTCTGATGTACCATTTAGCCCTAACTCTCCAGGCTCTATAGATTCTTTAGTAGATACACTAGCATCTCTAAGTAATAGGGATGAACGTCAAAGATTTATTACTAGAAACTTAAGGGGTAAGCTTACTCCTAAAGGTGAGAGATGGATTAATAGATTAAATAATAATATCTCCTTAGTTCTTAAACGAGTAGACGCTGATATAGATACTATTGGAGATGCATTGGATAGACGACCTGTTGTTAAGCCTCTTGCATCTGGACCTACTTTTGGTAACAGAGTTGAGATGTTCTTTACAGATGACATCAGTCAAGGTAATGATGACATAACTTACAATGGCACTACCTGGCAAGGGGACCCAGAAGATGATAGCTATAATATAGTTAGTGGGTTAGATGCTCTAGAGCAGCATTGGGCTGGGGTAGAAAGTTTAAACTTTAAAGAAAATAATGTAGAAGTAAGTAACCATAACTTTATATTTACTGTTATTAACAAAGCTAAGAATGACCCAGAGTATAAAGCAAAGTTACAAAGAAGAGTTGGGTTAACTGATAATCAATTGAATGTTTTACTAGATACAGTGCCTGATTTAAATGAGTTTGAATTGGATAGGGAGTTACTGAATATACGAAGTATACGAGAACAACCCGTACAAAATACAGAATCAACACAAGTTCAACCGGTGTTACCAACTGGACCAAAAGGTAATGATAAGTTTATACCAGATTTTCTAAGAGAAAGGAGTGAGTAATGGCAGTTGTATCCGACATAGTAACTGGAGCACTAAGTAAACAAGCTAAAGAAGTAGGCGTAACTAGTGCAAAGGTAAAAACAATCAAAGACCAAGTTGGCACTGAGAGTTTATACAATGAAGCTCTAGAAGATGAAACTGATTCTCTGTATAATACAGAAGATTATGTCTACTCACGTACAGATATAAATCCAACTATGCATGCTCTAGCTAGTGTAGGTAGGAGTTTAGATGTAGGAGAGTCAGAACAAGTAAAAGCAACAAACTATGGTAAAGCTTTTTTATCTGGTGTTACTCTAAATAACTACGACTACACACCTGATGACATGTGGAGTGCAGAAGGTGTAACAAAGATGATAGGAGAAGTTGCTCCATTTTATCTTCTTTGGCAAACTGGAGCTGTAGTTAGTGGTAGAGCTGTTGCAGCTTTAAACTATGCAATGGGTGGCAAAAGAACACAAGCGGCTGTAGCCGCTGCCAAGAAAGCTGGTCAATTCCAATCCCGTAATACACAGTCGGCTAATCCTTTTCTTAAAGCTGGTAAATTAGCTCCAGAAAATGCAGCAATTGCTAAATCTTTTCAAGAAACATGGGCAGGATTTATACCTCAGGTTGGTATAGAAGCCGGTCTATGGACTGGTATAGACCCAACACTAGAAGGAGCTGAAGGATTTAAGACTGCTGTTGCTTATACTGCATTAGGTCAAACACTAGGTATAGGATTAAATAAGTATTTTTTACAGAGAGGAATAAAACAAAAGAAGTCTAAAGTATTAGAAACAAAAGGTACGGACACTGAGACAATAGATGATGCTGTTGAATCACTAGTAAAGACTCAGGAAAACGAAGAAGTAAATATACTCCAACAAAAAATAGAAGATAAAATATCTACAATAGACAACCATAAAAAGAATGTAGAAAGTAAAAGTAATGAATTAACAGGAGAACTATTAAAAACAGATGAGCCTGAAAAGATGATAGCAAAAGTAGAAGAAGATATTTCTTATAAAACACCAGAGCAATTACAGGAAGAGATGACTGATACTATAGGAAGAGCTATAGAACCAGACCAAGTACAGAGCCTTACACCTACACCTACACCTATAACTGTACAAAAGATTATAGACAAAACTTGGACTGTAGATATACCTAAGACAAATCCTAAAACTTTACATGTCTTTGGAGACAATGCAGCTGAAGTAGGTTCAGGGCCTTTCTCTGGTTCTGCTGTAGTAAGAAATAATGACAATGCTCTAGGTATTGTAACTAAAAAATCACCCAAAGAATTTTATACAGATGCTGACTATGATACAGTTGCTGAGTTAATAGAAGGAAACCTTGCTAAAATAGAAGAAGCAATGGCTTCTGGTAAATACAATAGATTAGAATATGTTCCGTTAGGAACGGACAAAGCTAAAATAAAAAACTCTGGTAATACAAAAAGATTATATAAACTTTTAAGAGATACAGAGAAAAGATTAGCTAAAACAGACTGGGCTTCACTTAAAGCTATAGAAGGACCGTTACCTGACCCTAAACCTAAAGCTCTGGATACATTAGATACAGAAATTATAAAAAGAACTAATCCGTTTGACCAAAAAGTTAGTGATAACCTTCGTGTAATTAAGATAGGTAATGAGTATGTAAGTATTAATTCCAGAGATATACCCGCTAAACTTAGGAACTCCTTAGATGCAGAAGTAGGAGCACCTGGTAAAACTCTAGAAGTATCTACCAAAGGCGATGCCTTTGGTAAACAGTACTCTGCATTTAATGCTAAGTTTAAAACAGGTAGGTATAAAGGGCAGACATCTAAAGGTAACACAGGTAAGTATAAAGGAGAGACATCTGCGGAAGCAATGAAGAACCTAAAGCAAGAAGGGTACTTAGGGATAAGACTGTCAGATACTATTGAGGATGTAATACAAAGGAAGTCTGGTAAGGCTACACAAGAAGATTATAGAAAACTATGGAAAGAATGGTTTAACCAGCACCCCGCAGAATTTAAAGATATACAAGCACAGTTAAGAGCAGGGACAGTTCTTAAGGATTCTCTTGCTACGAAAGGACGTATTAACCAAGCAGATATTATCACAGATATAGTACGTAAATTAGATGCCCCTAAACCTATAAAGATTACGCATGCATATACCAAAGGAACTATAGATGGAAAGAATACAAATCAACTAATAGCTGAGGGTCTACGTACTCAAACTACTAGAAATGACCGTGTTTTTAAAGCTAAAGCTGGGGATATACTAGAGTCTACCGGTGGGGGTATAACTGAATATCTACAAGTAACTAAAGTAACTAAAGGATATAACCTTAAAGATTTTGCAAAACAAGGTTATGTAAGTGAAGCAGCTTACAAGCAGGCTGTTAAAGGTTCTGCTAAAGGTAAAACTACGTATGACTTTGTTAGAGTAGATAACCCTGATATAGCTGGTCAAGTTAAAGATGTCTTTGTAGATTATAGTAAATTGGCAGTAGAAGACCAAGCAGAAATTCAAAAGATAATAAAAAGTAAAAAAGTGTCTTACATAGAGTCTAGTACAGCAGTAGATAATCAAGGTGGATTTGATAATCCACTTTTAGTAAACCATGATATCAATGTCGAAAGTGGCAAAGATATTAGAGATGGACTTGGTAATACTATGCCAGATTTCAGTGTAAAAATAACACCCAGTACTTTAGTACCCGTAAAGTTCACTGAACTACACATGAAAGTTAGGAAGTTGGATACAAAAGTAGTAATTAATGGAGTTACTCTGCCTAAAGGAAAAGAACACCTAGCAAATATACTTAAGACAAGCACAGGTGATGAAGCAGCAAAACTTACTGCTATCTACGGAAGATTTACAGAGGATGTTTTAGTACCACCTACTGGAATACAAATAAATACTGTACAAGTCTGGTCTGATGGAGCAGATAAATATGTATCACGACCTTTTGATATAGTAGATTTAGCTGTAGGTGAACATGTTTTAAAGCAGGTACTAGATGCTTCAAATAGAGTACGTGCTAAAGTACAGAAAAATATTGACGTGCTGTTAAACCCAGCAGACCCTATTGCAGCAAAAGTAAAAGGAATAAAAAAAGGTAGTGTACAGGGTGTAGAAGGCGAGGTACCAATAACCGTATATGAACCTGGTAAAAAACCAAGTATAGGAGATAAGGATGCTGTTCTTGATGTAATAAGGAATAGTCAAACTAGCTCTAAAAGTCGTTCAGTAGTAGATACTACCGGCATGTACTCAAGAGCAGTAGGTGGTGATAGTACTAACCCTACTATACTTAGAAAAATAGTAGAACATAGAGCAGAAGCTATAGACGAATATATAGGTAAGGTTAACTCAGTGGATGATAGAAATAAAATAGCTCATTTTATTTTTAAATCTTTAGGTAAACACACTAATGACTATATGATTGTAGGTACTAAAGGTACAGAGGTAAGTGCAACTCAAAGATTAATTACAAATGAAGCAGCTCAAAAAACATATATAAAAAAAGGATATGATAATCTTTCTGTAGATGAAAAAGCTTATTTCCTAAAGAGATATAAGCAGCTTGTTAAGCAATATGAGAGACAAGTAGGTACAGAATTAGATTCATTACAGGAATCGTTTGGCATATCTAGAGATAAATTTCAAAGTGTACTACACAAAGACAAGTTAATTGGCAAGGAAGAATATGATGTAATGGTTGCTAAGTCACAGAATGCTCAATCATTAGAGGTACTTAGAGACACAGAAGATATAGTAAGATACCTAGAAGATAATCTTGGTATACAAACTAGGAAGCCTATAACTACAAATACAAAATATAAACAACAAGAAGGTACATTTGACCCAGCAATACACTATAATAAAAACAATGAGTTTGTATTAGAAAATCTAGGTTGGAATAAATCTTTTAGTAACATGAGTGCTAATAAAAGGCAAGTAGTAGAGGATGTGTACTATGGAATTAAACATAGACATAACAAGAAATCTAACCCAACACCACGAGAATCTCTAGTGGGACTTGCAACAAGCTTAGAGTTTCAAGGTATGGGGAAAGCTGCTAATAGGATTACTCGTTTACTAGAAGGTACTACCCCCTCATCATCTCCGATTGTATCCACCAAGTGGCCAGAAGCAATGAAGAAACTAAAGCAAGAAGGGTACTTAGACTTGGGAGAAATGAGTGAGGCTATAGTAGGTAGCTATAAAGGTAAAAATGCTAGGCTTCATTTAGTTCTGTTTGATGAAACTATAAGAAACTCAAAGTTTAAAGGTAGTGTTATGGAAAGTATACAGTTCATACCAGTGCTTGAAAAAAGTCAAAACATGCAAACTGCTGTAAATACATTCTATAAAAGTAGGGGTGCAGCTGTAAAGACTATGAAAAAAAACTTGAGAGCTACCCTTGAAAAAGAAAGAAGGTTTGTTAAAGAAGTTGATGCAGATGGTAAGCCAACAGGAAAACTTACAAATGTAGAGATATCTACTAAAAGAAATAAAGATTTACGTAGAAGACTAGACACTAAGCAGGTAACCTCAGCTGACCTTGGCTATGTGGAAGCTTACAAGTCTGTTGACAATCAGACAGAGGCAATACTTAGTGGTCCAACACAATCTTTTCATGCCCGTAGTAACCCTGCATTTAGATTTAAGAATACTCCTGTAACTAAAGAACTGGTACAGATGTTACAAGAAGAGTTAACTAACTTCTTCAGTACTGGTGGTCACGGAAACCTAGACCCCGGGATTATTCAAATGAATTTTAATTCTATGTTAAAGAAGAAAGGCATAGACGTAAAGAAGTTGCCTACTAATACTACTAACACTGTACCAATACAAAAACAGAGAGTACGAGATTTTATAGATAACTTACACAAGCAAGCTGCTGCAGTAAGCCTTGGTATAAAAGACGGTAGTGCTAAGAATATAATTCTAAAACAAAAAGTAACCAAACAACTTGTAAAGAACATGGATGAGTATACTGGTTATGATAGTAAACTACTTGAAAAAGAGACTACTGAATTACAGCAGATGTTAATGGAGTATAGAGATTTACTAAATAAAAATAACTTAATGGAAAGTGGTAGTGAGCAGTCACTTCATAAAGTAATAACTGGTATGGATGGACTAGATACACTCTTAAAGAATGGAGCTATCAATAGTAAACAAAGTAGATATATTATAGACGATGGTGTTAGTCATATACTAAAAGAACAGAAAACAGGTGTACGCAAACAGAGTAAATATCCGGTGAATAACATTGACCTTGATAAACTTAAAAAAGATATAGAAAGTATCTTTAATCTAAGGAAGTCTATACAAGAATTTGATGATGTAGTACTAGACAATCCTACTATCCTTAAAGTACAAACACCTGAAATGAAAGCTACTATCTCAGGACAATTTAGTAAGTTAATTAAAAATGATATAGCTAGTTGGATGCAAGATGGTGTTATGGGAATAAAACCAGGGATGCTACAAGGTAGTAATGAACAACTTCTCTTTAAGCAAAGATTTAAAGCAGCATTGGATACTAATGATACTACCGCACAGGCTAGCATTCAAGAGGAGTTTATCAGATATCTAACAGGTAATGAACGAGCATTCTTACGTATAGCTCAAGAGTTAAACTACATAAATAGATTTCCAACTGAACTATATTATCTGCATAGAGCATCTCAAGGACTTGAACCTAATCTAGTAAAAGCCAAATACTTTAGAGAGGCTACAGAAGATTTAAATAGTATACAGATGTCTAAACTCATGGATAACTTAGAACATGTTGATACCACTGGTCATCCTGAAAGTAATTACATAGCAGACAAAGCAACTATAAATAGAGAAGAAGGAATACCTCCTGGACCAACAGGTGATAGCCCTGCTATAACGCAAGGTTCAACCGGTGAAACATTCTCACCAATAGGTGAGTATTTCTGGTTAGACCCAAAGAGGCAGTTTGCTAAGTTGTTTAAACGATATGGAGACCCTGTTTTCTTAAGTGTAGTAGATAACATGCAGTACGCTAGTCGTGCATTAAATGATTTCTTAAACATAGGGGATACACAGTTTATTAAAGGACCAAGTATGAAAAAGGTAATCTTTGAGGAGCAAGATGGTATGGCTATTTATAAAGACCAGCTTATAGCCGACTCTAAATTCCCTAAGATTAATAATGAGGACAACTTTGAGGAATTAGTAGCCACACCTGCATTAAACTTCTGGAAAGTCTCTCACCAAAAGATGTCTGACCTAGCTTCAGACCATTACTTCATGTTTAAACGAGAAGTTATGGCTACAGGATTATGGAAAGAAGCAGATGAGATATCCTTTGGAGACTTCGTACGTAGAACTACTAGTGATGACCCTATCTACAGAGTGCCTAAGGTATCTGAATTAATGCGTGAGTATTTATTGGGTAATGATTCTTTGTTATATAAAGCACAAAAGAAAGATGGTGATTTTCTTCTAAAAACTTTTGGGCAACAAGCAGGGAATGAAGCACCAGCAGAATATCTAAGAAGAGTTCAGTCTAATCTTAGAACTGTAAGAGATACTGTCACTAATCAAGGACGTAAAGAAGCTAATGATTATCTAAATTCATTACGTAGTAAGAATTTGATATCCAAAGAACAACATAAACTTATGGAGCGTAAGATGGTAGGAGATATCCCAGGATATATGCCTATGTTTGTGGATGGTCCTATACTTATACAAATTAAACATTACAAACTAGATAAGATGGGTGTACGTAGGTTAGATAAAATTGATAATGTAGGTACTACACAGAATCCCAGAGATGCTGGTGATAGAGTAAACGAATGGATGGGCTCCGGGGAGACTCAACGATACGGAGAAGTGTATGACGAGAGTATAATACAACTGACTATCATGAATAATAAGAGTGTAATACCACCTGGTTCTAATGCAACGGATGAACTAGACATGATAGCTACAACGTCACTAGGTAATCTAAAGAAATTTATACAGACTAATTCTTTAATAAAAGGATTTGATAATGCAAAGATATCAGAATATATAGGTAGCCATTCCATGCAAAGACAGTTTGATAGTAATATAATTACATCAAATAAATCAATAGAAGAAATGGTACAACGGTATGCATATAGTCAAGCTAAAGATGGATTCTTTGCTAAGTCATTAGCTGAACTAGAATATGCCAAAAGCATAGCAGATAAGAACGGTCATATACATACAAAAGAGTATCTAGATAGATGGGGTAATGGTTCTCTTGGTAAGAAAACAAACTTTGAATCAGGTGTAGATGATACTATTAATAAGATTCTACTAGGTATGCAGAAGTTTCCTAAGGTAGCTGCTGTTCTGGATAGTATGGGTATGTCTCCAGGTACTAATAGATTTAGGTCACTAGTTGGTGCTATCACAAAGTCGTCTTCCTTTGTAGCTTTAGGGTTTAACCCAGCTACAGCTTTACTACAGCTGACTATAGCAGGAACTAATATCCTTCCACTTGTAGGGTTTAGGAATATGACTAGGGCTTACGGTAAAATAAACAAAGTAATGAACCCACCTAAGGGTGGGCACAAAACTCTAGACATGCAAAACTATGAATACATCTTTGACTATCTAGATTTAAGAGGTCTAAAGAATGATGGTACAATTCAAGGTATATATCAGAATGCTAATCAACCCTTGGTAAAAAACAATGATGGATTCGTGCAGAAAGCACGTCAAGGTAAATATAAAGAAGCTGGTAGTGAAGCTGCCAGAGCAACAATGAATCTTAGTATGTGGGGATTCCATAAAGCAGATAGAATGCCTAGGATGATAGCGGCTATAGCCTCTAGAGATATGGCTAATGATATACTTGAAAGTATATATAAGAAGATGAGGAAGGATGGATTTGCAGAGGACCCTTTTAATTATTTAAAGTTTAATGAAAGAATTATGTATGAAAAAATGCAAAGGCTAGGGTTAACTAGTAAGGACAAAGTTAGAGCTTTAGATTCTGGCGTACTAAACAGATTGAAGAATGACTTTGCTATAGATTTTACTAACGCTACTAACCACAGTTATAATGCTACTCATGTACCAATAGGTTTTACAGAGACAGGGCTTCGTCCTTTCTTACAGTTTAAAACTTGGGTACAAAAACAGACTATGTTCTGGTTTAATATCATAGGAGACAGACCTACGAAAGCTGGACTTAAAGAACAGTATGAAGATTTAATGTATGTTACAGGTGCTATGGTAGCTCTTGGTGGTATATTCTCTTTACCTGGCACACAAGAAACAGATGCTGTTATGAGATTTGCTTTTGGAGTATCACCTAAAGCTTGGATAATG
>Ga0209402_10003484_pt1 | contig 15025 bp, 16 predicted proteins | sample ArcticOcean_MG_C_3_FD_187437 | JGI IMG/M metagenome (GOLD analysis project Ga0209402, IMG submission 187437) | Marine microbial communities from western Arctic Ocean - ArcticOcean_MG_CB8_126 (SPAdes) (version 2) | ecosystem: Environmental > Aquatic > Marine > Oceanic | place: Arctic Ocean... | reverse complement strand
TAGTATTTGAACTAGAATTGAGTCCCATGCCCCTGTAGCTCAGTGGATAGAGCAATGGTTTCCTAAACCATGTGCCGCGTGTTCGATTCACGCCAGGGGTACCAAGTAAAACACGATCAAGTCGGCATGTTCAGGTAACAACTGGACTGCCGACTTGTCGCGTGTGACAGCAGAATTGACTGCTAATCGAATCGCGCGTCTCCGCCGATAGCCCTAGGTACAGAGACGGTTCCGTAAGTAGATTCTGTAACGTACCAAATCCAGTCACCGTATCGCTCGGCTTCACTTAGAGAGAGGTAACTGATCCACGGAGGTGGGCGGGTCGACCCCAGGTCGCAGAATTCGACTACCGTACCTGACCCAAAAAACTCGAAAGATGCTCCGATTCTTTTTCGTCCTTCTACATATGCAAGCGCACAGCCTAGCGATGCTTCCCAATTTGACCGTGGTTCATATATCCATGCAGCGTTTTCTAAGACGCCTTGTGGGTGTTCTATCAACGCAAGCAATGCCTGTCGTGAGCGATCGCTGATGTCTATTGGGCTTCGGGAGACAAAACTAGTAAACGACTCGCGTGCCAGTCCGCCGTTTTTATTGGCGGTATCAATTACCCAAATAGCGGTGTAAAACCTGAACAGGAGTTCCGTCTCATCGATCCATCCGGAGAAAGAGCGGGAAGCAGACAGAGGACTCCATGGTTCTCTTGCGCCCCACGCTCGAAGAAAATCTATCGTTACCGGCTGTTAAGTTGCGACGACGGTTGGAGTAGGTACTGCAACGACTTTAGTGGGTAGTGGTGATGGCGTTGCGCTGGGCTGGGTGGTGCGAGTAACAACGAACTCCCCCCACAGACAGCCTACTTCGTTTGATGAAGAACTTTTCTCCAACTCGACCAACATATCTCTTTGCTGACCATCCCGCGTCCGCGCTCTGGCGAAACCTGCAGCAATGAGCTGCACATCTATCGAATTACCGGAACTGTCGTAGGCGTAAGCGAGTCTTCTGCCGTAGGTATCTTCGAGCCGTGGACCGTCCTCTAGTCGTACCTGATTGCCTGCAAGTAGCCGAGTGAACTCTGTCGCCTCTGTGAAGCACTCTTTGCCTCTCTCAGGTTATGAATCGGCCAACTTGCATGGATTCAATCTACATGCCCGAACAAAAGTTCCCAAACGGGCGACTAGACCGAGAATTCATCAATCAACGTCGAGTTCAATGTTCAGTCTTGGTCTGGCATGGCCTGGTTATACAGTTCGTAAAGCCTGTACGACCAGGCGTCTAAAACCGCGGAATCGAGGGCTTTTCGACCGGGCTGATCGACTGCAATGCGGTTTGGCAGAGTTCGCTCGCCAATGTCGTCAGGCAGCTTCACTCGTTTCAAAAACCGCCCAAGAACTACCCTGTCGCCGCCAAGCGAAAGAAAGTCGATGTGGCCCGGGTAATCTCGAAATCTCTCACTTGCGACCTCGCCCGCCTGATCGAATAGCTCACGAATCCACTTCTCTCGACCTCGCCGGAACCGGTTCGACGACTGCCCGCCCTTTTTGTGTTGATTCTTCACGTACCGGCTTCCCGTTTTCGTCACAACAAGCTTGCCATCCTCGGCGATTGCTACAGCCCAGTGACCAAGGCGCAGCAGAATAATTCCAACTACTTGATGCTTTGAAATGAGCGTTCGCAGATGGTCGAACGAATTGGTTTCGCTGGATTCTGTAATCGGAAACGGGGACAGCATCGCCAAACGGGGCCGTAGCTCGGAGGGAGCAACTACCGAGCTTATGAGCACGATTCCGTTTTCGTCGGATTGAGCGGACTTCGGCAGCGCCTCCCACTCTTCGCCGAGCGAGTATCCGGCTGGCAGCAACTCGATCATGAAGTTGGCACCCGCCTCGATCTCAAAGTCAATCAATCGTTCCAGCAGTTCGGAACGATGAATCAGCTTGGGACCAACTGCAGCAAGATCAGCAGGCACGTCAGGATTCCTCTTGTGAAGTTTGTACTACCAACACACTGTATCTTGTCCCACTCGGCCTACTCGGTCCACTGGCGTCCACGCATCGCCACCGCAACCGGGTCGACGCGGGCTCCGAGGCCATAGCCGTCGGGGAGCATCAGGTAGCCCTCATTAATATCTTCAAACGGCTCTAGCACCTCGTGACGCCATTCGACTTCGTACACAGCGTGTTCCAGCGGTATCGTGTTTCCGAACGCAGTTGTTACGTGTGAAGACGCAAGAAGCGAAAGCGGACCCGACGGGCAGTGCATCGAGACCGAGCCTTTCCAGCGCGATTCGAGTTCACGACCAATCAGATACGCCTCGACTGGACCTCCACAGAACTTCACATCGGGCATTACTACGTCGATAACGTCTTCCTCCATCAGCCGGGTGAACAGACCAATGCCATAGCCCTTCTCCGCTCCAGCGATGGTCATTTGCGCTTGCGCACGAATTTTTCGAAGATCGTCGGTTGATTTAATCGGATCGACCGGCTCTTCGTACCAACCGACTCCAGCTTCAAGAAGTTCGGGTTCGAGCGCCAGCGCAGAATCCAGATCGAATCGGGCGTGACAATCGACCAACAGCGTGCGATCTGGCCCGACAATTGCCTTTGCGGCGCGAATTCGGTCGAGTCCCATCTCGGCTTCACGCGGCAGACCTGTCGAATTAAACGGAGCGTTGCATTCGTCGAACGGGGCGCATTTTGCGGTCGTAAACCCCGCCTCCATCGCCCGTTGGGCCATCTCAGCGAAGGCATCGGGTGAACGATCCACCTTGCCATTGTCGTCGTCGAGCATAGAACGATTGATATTCGAGTAGAGCTGGACCTTGTTGTCGGCGATACCTTCGTGGTCGTGCAGCTCTCGCAAGTAAGTGACCATCGGCATCTGAACTACTCGTGAGAGGGCGTCAGTTACCGCGCATCTAAGCCCGCTGACCGCAGTCGCAAGCATCAGATCGCCTTCGAGTTGCTCGGTAGACAGGTTATTCAGGGTGAGTACGTCAGCGTCGCTCGTAAGACGTTGACCACGTAATCGATTCGCCAGCCGGGCTACAACTGGAGCCACCTCGCTGGCGAGTTGGGTCGAGGTAATTTCGCCCTGCCCAACGACTCCCGCTCCATCGCCCAGTGACAGGTGGACCCACTCGGTCTTTGCTCGCACATGGATCGCACTAAAACTCAGTTCAGTGGGACTAAACCATTCACCTGACACTGGCAATTATTTTTCTCCGTAATTTTTTGCGAAATTGCAGCTGAGATTTTCGCGTTGAAAAAGGGTATCCCCCGATTCCGTGGAGAAGCAAAAGTCTAACGTGCTCAAAACGACCCGTTTGATAGTTTTACCTGTTCGGGTTCACCCGGTATTGAGCGTATTTATCGTCGTTTATGAACTCGTCGATTACGATCTTCTCTCCGTCGAGTTCGTTCGAGATATTTGCCGCAAGCACCGAAGCGAGCGAGTTGATCGACGAGTTGAACGAATTAAGCAGGTTCTCCGGCTTGTTCTCGATGATAGATGTGGCGAACGCCTCGCCGATTCCGAGCGTGCTCTCATCACCCATTGCATTGTTGTGCGGACCCGCCGATATCACTTTTCGAACCTGGTCTATCGTTGGCTTTTCTTCCGGAGGCCAATCGCCCTCGAATGTGTAATCGACAATGTCGTCTTCGAGCTTGATCGTGCCGTGCGTGTGGATGATGTAGTCGAACCGCCCAAGATAGTAGGAGCGGGCCGGTTTTGTGAACAAAATGTTGGCGATTCCGCCTTTTTTCATCCCGTAAGTAACCGTGTACGCAATCGGGTTGTCGCCTTCGGTTTCGTGCAGTTCGGCAGGTCGATTAGTGTAAGTTGCTCGTACCCAGTCAACATCGTCGTTCGTCCAGTAGCGCATGATGTCGGTCTGGTGAATACCAGCTTCTACGATCGAAGTACCCGACCACGCACGGTCCGCAGTCCAAACCCGGTTGGCGGGGCCGCCCTGCTCTTCAGTATGGGTGTGCTTTGTACCGTGCCCCTCCACGGCTCCCTCGGCAACCATCGTCATAGCGGCCACCCACTTGTCGCTCAAGTAGGCGGCGATATCCGAGTAGCCACGCTCGTGTCGCATCTGGAACCCGACCGTACTCGGCACACCGGCATTCGTGATCGCGGCGTCCTGGCTAATGATATCGCCGATAAACAGTGACTGCGGCTTCTCAGCGAATATGGCGATTTCACGCTCCGCCGCACGTTCTATTTCGCCGCGGTGCTGGTTCGGTGGGATGACGAACCAGATGGCGTCGACCAGACCCGACTCGATCATGGCATCAGCGCTATCGAACATCTTTATGCCGTTCGACGAGTACCCGGGAACATAACCCGTTAGCTTTCTGTCGGTGAGATTCTCGTGGGATGGATCGGCAAGTGCGGTGATCAGGACGATTTCGTCCTTCTGCATCTGGACCATCGCTCGAATGTGCTGAACCCCTCGCTGACCAACGCCAACTAAACCGACGCGTAGTGGCCCTGCCATAAGTTCCTGTTCCTTTTACTCAAACTAAAAAGTGGTTGGTGTCGCGGTTCGAAATCAAACTAGCTGACCACTGCGGGAAACGCCCGAAAATATTACACCTGAGACAGTGTGCCCGGATTGAGTCAGCAGTTCACTCGCCAAGTTGTAGTACAGTGCCGCTTTGTTACCCAAATAGCACGCAATTTCACCGCTTCACAAGGTTCAAGGCTGGATCAATGAACGAACGAGTCCAAAAGATACTTGCTGATGTCGGCGTTGACACTCTAACGAAGATCGCACGTGAAGTGGTTGGTGATGATTCTGCGACGCTTGTAGGCGATCTCGCGTTTGCCGATATCGACACGTCTCATAACGACGATCGAACTATCGGGATTGTGAAGGTTTCTGGAGCCGCGGTTTCAGTCCGACACGGCAGCCACCACAACTGGTCGTCCGTCGTGAAAATCATCGATCAGTCGGCTCCGACCAATATTGCCGCAAATTAGGCCTTTCCTGAGAACGAAGCGAAAGTTTATGAGCTGGGGTTGCTTGCTGACGACGGAATTCAACTAAGGCCGGCAAAGTGTTATCTGACCCATCGAGACAGCGATGGTCTGAGCATGTTCTGGTTGGAGGATCTATCCGGTGCCCCGCAACCACCGTGGACTCTGGATCAGTTCATCAGCGCAGCGAATCATCTAGGGCAGTTCAGCGGCTACCACTCCATAAATCTAACCGAGTTGCCAATCGAAGTTACCAGGGATGCCTATTACCTTCGAATGACGGTGGTTGAATTGCATTATCTATACTCCAAGCTTCTCGAAGTCCCGTCAGACGATCCAATGCTACGACGAGTCTTTGGTGCTACTCCGATCGAACCCGTTCCGGAATTCTCTGCCACGTTCGAACGAGCATTGGAGGTCGCAAAATCGCTTCCTCACTGCCTCTCGTTCGGAGACAGCCATCCCAGAAATCTATTCCCGTTTGGATCCGAGACCGTTGGGATCGATTGGGCAAGCCTTGCGTACGATCCGATCGGCTGCGATATCGGAGTTCTAATCGGATCGCCTCTGACGTTCACAGAGGTCGAAGTACAGTGCATCGCTCATAACGAGCAAGAGATTTACGAATCGTACGTCGAGGGACTGACATCGAGCGGGTGGACTGGAAACGTCGATCATGTACGGCTCGGATTTTTCATGCATTTCTCGGGCTATGTCCTGTATCAATCCAGTATCCCGCTTCGCCTCGAAGAGATAAAAACAAATGATGAGCGTCGAGCACACTACGAAAAACGGTACGGTGCAACTGTTGATGAATTCCCGGAACTGAGCGCTCAGGTAGCAGCCCTAATCCCGAAATATTGCGAAGAGTTGAAACTGCTGCTCCAAAGAGTCGGGGACTCGCTGTAGATGAACGAACAAGTAGAAAAACTGCTCGTAAACACGAGCGACGAAACCTTCACGACCGTGGCTCGTGGTGTGCTGGACGACGATTCAGCCACACTCATCGGCGCGCCAAATTTCGCTGAGATCACCACAAGTCACAACGATCAGCGCACGATTGGAATCTTGAAAGTATCGGGCGATGCCAGGGTCAACAGCGGCACAGAACCGTGGTCGTCGGTCGTGAAGATCATCGATCTCAGTGTCGTTGTGAAATCAACAGGCGCGAGTGCGTGGGTGTCACCCGAGATCGAACTACTCGTGTACGAAAACGAGCTATTCAACGGAGAATCTTCACCGCTTCGATCGGCAAAGTGCTATCTCTCCGATTCCGCACACAACCGATTGATAATACTGTGGCTTGAAGACCTTTCGAACGCCCCGCAACCTCCATGGACACTCGAGCATTTCGTGAGCGCAGCGAATCATCTGGGCAAATTCAACGGAGATCTCGCAGCGAATCCGACCGAACTCCCGTTTGAGATTTCGAGCGACGGTTACTACGCCCGATGGGATCCATCGGTAGTCGAGGGCTGAGCGCAAGACCTGCTCGAAATGAAAGACTCGCCGATGGCGAAACAGGCGTACCCGGATACTCCTGTCGAGGTTGGCGTTGAAATCGCCAGCCTTGCCCGACCACTCCTCGAGCACGCGAAGTCGTTGCCTCACAGCATCTCATTCGGCGATAGTCACTCAAGAAACATGTTTCCAGTCGGCTCTCAAACCGTTGGTATCGACTGGGCGTCCGTGTCGAACGAGCCCACAGGGGGGGATATCGGAGTGCTGATCGGATCGGGTCTGACTTATGGAGTAGCCGAAGCAGTGCTGATTATGGAAAACGAGAGACGAATCTATGATTCCTATGTAAAAGGAATCCAATCTTCAGGTTGGGATGGCGATCTGAACGACCTACGAATTGGATTTTTCGCCCAGTTCATTGGCTACATATCAACTCTGGCTGCCGTGCCCGAAATTATCGACAACTATCACGATCGCCGGGAATGGATCAAAGGACGGTTCGGTGTCGAACTTGAGGATGTTTCAAGACAGGTAGCTCCTGTCATTGCGACCATTCCCGGATATGTGGAAGAGGTGAAGCAGTTGCTAAACGATTCCAGAGGAACGCTGTAGATGAACCGACAGATCGAAAACCTGCTGGCTGGGGTTGGTAGCACAAGGTTCGAGACAGTTGCGCGGGGAGCACTGAACGACGATTCAGCCGCGCTCGTCGGCACGCCAGAGTTCGAGGAAATCACCACCAGTCACGCCGATCTACGCACGATCGGAATCGTGAAGGTCTCCGGAATCGCCACGAGTCAAGGCCCAGAGAGAAACGAGCAAGCGTGGTCGACTGTCGTCAAGATTATCGACCCAACAAAAGAGGCGAGACGTGCGATTCTCGATAACGAAGCACAGATTTATCGTTTGGGACTTTTTAATGGAGACGAAGTCCCGTTCAGAGCTGCAAAGTGCTATTTCATCGGCAGTCACGAAGACGATCTTTCAACACTATGGCTCGAAGACCTGTCGAACGCCCCTCAACCGCCGTGGAACCTCGAACAGTTCGCCGTGGCAGCGAATCACATCGGCCAGTTCAATGGGCATCATCTTGAGCGCGACACAAAGCTCCCGATGGACATACTGCGCGATTCATATATCGCTCGGCTTGAAAGACATGATCGCGGTTCGATTGCAGAAGAACTCGTTCAAAAACGCGATACGGAGATTGTCAAAGCGGCATATGCCGAGTCGTCGATAGAGTTGACCATTCGATTCTTCGGTCTCGTAGAACAGCTGAAAGAAGCAGGTCGGAACCTACCGCACAGTTTGGCATTCGGAAACACCCATTCCAGAAACCTTATCCCGGTTGGCGATGAGACAGTCGGAATCGATTGGGGCACCGTGGGCATGGAACCTGTTGGCTCAGATATCGGTGTGCTGCTGGGGTCGCCGCTCTCATACGGGATTCAAGAGGCAAGTCTGCTGATACAGAACGAACGGCCTTTGTACGACTCGTACGTCATCGGACTTCGTTCTAGGGGATGGGACGGTAATGACGATGAACTTCGGTTGGGATTTTTCTGCCAGTTCGCTTTTTACATTTCACTCCTTGGCGTCCTACCGATAGTCATCTCAGACCTCGCAGATCGAAAAGAGTTTATCGAGAAGCGTATGGGAGTTCCGTTCGACGACGTGCCGTCACATGTGGCGCCAGTTCTGGCCGTAATCCCAAAATATGTCGAAGAGTTGGAAGCGCTGCTGGGTTGAGTTTAAAGGATAGTTTCGTTGGAATCTCGAATTAAACAGATGCTCGATAGCATTCCCGCTGAGACCTTCGTCGAGGTCGCCCAGGGCGTAATCGGCGACTCCGTATTCTCGGTACCCGAATCAACCACGTGGGAATCGGTTGGGGCCATTCACGCCGACCTTCGAACAGTCGCGGTGGTCAGATACTCCTCTACAGCCGAAACGCAGAACGGAACGAGGCGCTGGTCTTCGGTAGTAAAAGTGGTTGACGCCGATCTCGATCCGGGGAGGCACGCACGCTCCGACCGTCCAGAGTCAGAAATCCAAATTTATCAAAACGGCTACTTGAATCACAATACGATCCCGTTTAGGCCGGCTAAGTGCTACAAGATTGGAAACCCTCTAGACAACGTAAAAATGATCTGGCTGGAGGATTTAACTAGTGCGGTTCAACCTCCATGGGAACTCGATGATTATCTGAAGGTTGCAAATCATCTCGGAAGTTTCAACGGATACTTTGCGATGAATCCACCCGATCTTGAGTTCGAAGTCCCTGTGGATAATTACCTCGTAAAAAGAGACATCAACGGCCTACATAGTGGCGTTGCTCAGCTCATGGACTACCGAGAGTCTGACGAGGTTCAGTGCGCTTACGCAGAGGTTCCGATTGAGGCCGCACAGGATTTCGTCGAGGCATTTGTGAGGCTCCGGGAGAACGTGGGGGAGTTCAAACACTACATCTCTTTTGGAGATTCCCACGCCAGAAACATATTCCCACTCGAACACGAAACGGTTGGCATCGACTGGGCGAACGTTTCGTTTGAACCCATTGGCTACGACGTCGGTCTGCTCATCGGATCGGCTCTCACTCAGCACCTCGAGGATTCAGAAATGGTTGCAGCAAACGAGCGACTAATCTTCGATTCGTACGTTGAGGGTCTTCGTTCGGGAGGATGGCACGGCAACGTCGACGAAATCAGGCTGGCTACGCTTGTGTTGATTGGAAGTTATCTGTCGTCCATGACGATTTTGCCGGGGGATCTTGCTTCAGGTGATCTCAAAGAGCGGCGATCCGGTTACGAGGCACGGCATGGAGTCCCTTTCGAGCAGATTCCAGAGAAGATAAAACCCGTAATAGCAATGTTGCCGGGTGTGATCGACGAGATCGACGAACTACTCGCCTAGGTTCCATATCGCACACCGCCCCTCTTGCCGATTGTCCCGTTCGGGTGTTCAATGCGTCGACAAATACCAAACGCAATCAATAAGAGGCTGTACAGACCACCTCCAACCTGCCTGGTTCCCCTTCCTTCGGGAAGGGGTTAGGGGATGGGTAGATTGCAGCGGCGACCAAGTCACGATAGTGACCCCCGGGGCAAAAACGCCAAAATGAAAGTCACAGCAGTAACCGTTCTGCCCGTTAGTCGATTCAACTACGTGAAGGTTGAAACCGACGAAGGAATCACCGGCGCCGGAGAACTTCATCCCGCGTCAGGCACCGGCGGCACACCGTTCGTACCTCGTGCTGCGGTTGAATACTGCGCCGAGTATTTGGTCGGCAAAGACCCGTTTCACATCGAGCGACACTGGCAACACATGTTCCGTCGGCAGCTGTTCAGGGGCGGGTCGGACATGATGGCGGCGATCGGCGCTATCGACATTGCGCTGTGGGACATCAAGGGCAAGGCGCTCAACAAGCCGGTGTACGAACTGCTGGGAGGGCCCGTTCGAGAGAAAGTGCGCCTATACACACATCTCGGCGGCAACACGCCTGAGGCGCTGGCTGATGAGGCTACGGCACGGGTCGAAGAAGGGTTTACGGCATTACGGGTCTACCCGTTCGGTGATTTCGGTAATTCCGACTTCGAAGAGGGGCTCGGACTCGAAAATATGAGCTTTACGGGCATGCAGAGAAACGCCGTTGAACGAATCGCCGCGGTACGAGAAGCAGCCGGACCCGACACCGACATCATGATCGACGTAGTGAACCGTCTTACGCCCGCGGAAGCCATTGGGCTGGGTCGAGCGTTGGAGCCGTTCAATTTATATTTCTACGAAGATCCCATCGAGCCTGAAAACATGGATCAGTGGGGCTGGGTCGCCCGGCAGCAGCCGATTCCGCTTGCGATGGGTGAGCGGCTGTACACCGTGTACCAGTTCCGCGACCTGCTGAGTCACCAGGGCGCGGCGTTTGTTCGACCTGATCTTTCGCTCGCGGGCGGCATAACCAACGTGAAGAAGATCGCTGCTCTGGCAGAAGCCGCGTACGTGGGGGTCGTTCCGCACAATCCTTTGAGTTGCGTTCTAACGGCGGCATGCGTTCAGATCGACGCAGCGGTGCACAACATCTCAGTGCAGGAGTACCCGTACGACGATGATAAGGGCATCAAAGCCGAACTCGTGAAAGAACCCCTCAAGCGAGTAGGAGGCTACCTCGAAGTGCCAACAACGCCCGGCATCGGAATCGAACTAAACGAAGAAGCATTCAAGCACCACCCGCCATTGCCGTACGAGAGGCCAGCACTGATCAACCCTGATGGGAGTTTGCGGGAGTATTAGCTCCTGATGGCTCGCCTTCGCCTATAGGCCCAGCCGCTTAGCATCAGCGCTGCGCCGATCGTCAATAGGCTCGCGACCATCGCTCCTTCGAAACCGAATACAGTGCTGACTGCCGCTCAGCCAAACACGATTGCAACCACCAGTTATGCTCCGCAAATCAAGCCGATAATCCACGTCAAGTATTTAGTGCTCTTCACGAACGGCCTGCACTTGCGCACGTAGCGGGACCTTTGCATCCGCAGGTCATGATTGCCTCAAGTTTCGAAATCATTTTTGTGTACGAATCTCGAGTGGCGGTCATCTCAACAATCTTTTTGGCGACGAGTTCATGCCAATCACCCGACTCATCGTCCAGGATCGATTGGATCTCCTTTAGCGAGAGTCCAACTGACTTGCATTGCTGGATGAATGATACCCGCTGAAGGGAATCTTGATCAAAATGGCGATTTCCTCCGATACGGGCGACGTTCGGAGTCAAGCCAAGTTCGTCGTAGTACCTGAGAGTTGAAACCGCGACGCCGGCCGATTTTGCCACTTCGCCGATTGTCAGCAAGTTACCTAAGACCATTAGTTGTCACCTTCAGAAAACAGCGAATGAATCGCTTTAACCGAGTCGGTTTGCTCAGAAGTGATCTGGAAACTCGACTCGCCAGCCGACTCCGTGATCTCAAATAACATCGATGGACAACATTCGGCTTCAGCAGCAGCGAAATCCCGAATAGTCTGAGTAATGGCACTCGGTATCTTCGCCGAAATCTCGTTCTTGAGTTGAACGACCGATGACACCTGAGATTGGATCGATCTCCAATTCATGAGCCGTCCTTCAGCATCATCGGCCGGAATATTGCACTCAATCGGAATGCTTATTTTGTTCATTCCGTAACTCTACGACCTCAAGTCGACTTGAGGTCAAATTAAGTTTCACAATGTGGATGACAATGTTCAAATCCTCAGTCACAATCGTGTGTCGCATCGTCTTATCGCTATTTCGCAGTTCTACGCTTGCATTCCAATTCGAATGAGTGAGTGATGGGCTGGTTTTCAAGTAACTTCAAATCGTACAAATGACCATCACACAAGAACACATCCGCACAAAACTCGAAGAGCTACCTCGGTTCAAGCTTTCGCATTTGAACACTCCGCTTGAGCCGCTTGATCGACTTCAGCAGGCTCTTATCGACGAGGGCGTAGACGTTCCGAACCGCATGCTGGTGAAGCGTGACGACGTTACCGGACTGGCGTTTGGCGGCAACAAGGGTCGGCACTTCGAGTTCGAGATGGCCCACATCCTCGAAGGTGATTTCGACACTGTAATCAACATCAACCACTATCACTCGAATCAAGCACGATTTCTCGCCGCGGGCTGCGCTAAGGCCGGACTGAAATACCACCTCGTATCCATCGACATGGTTACTGCGCCGGTCACAGGCAATCTGTTGTTGTGCAAGTTGATGGGCGCCGAGATACACAGAACACCTTCCGAGTACGGACGGCAGGTGGCGGACAAGATTTTCGCGGAAGTGACTGCGGAGGGTGGAAAGCCGTACATAATGCCCGACGACCCGTTCGCCGACGTGATGGGCATGATCGGCTTTCTCGAGACTGGTACAGAACTCGAAGAACAGCTTGAAGCGGCTGGTGTTGAGGGTCCGGTGAGGTTCTGGGGGCTTACCGGTCGTTCGATTGCGGGCCTGAGGCTCTACGGCAAGAATCGTGGTCTCGATTGGCGAGCTACTGCGGTTCAGTATTCACCTGGCAAGATCGAGGATTTTCACGAAACCACCGCCAGTCGTGCCGCGAGGGTTGTCGATATGTTCGGCCTGGAGCATTCGCTCGACGCGTCCGATCTTGACGTTCTGGACGCTTACAGAGGCCCGGGCTACGGTGAGCCAGACGACCGTGTCATAGAAGCCATAATGATGGTCGGGAAGGCCGAGGGACTCGTGCTGGATCCGAACTACACAGGCAAGTCGATGTCGAGTCTGATCGGTGAGTTTCGGACCGGGCGCGTCGACCCTGAAGAAGCCATCTGCTTCATCCACTCAGGAGGTCTTCCGCAGGTGTTTGCGCACGTGGATAAGTTTGTGGATTGAGTACCTGAACAAGACGGGTGAATGGCAAACCTACGGGCACCGCCCGCTGTCATCCTGAATTTATTTCAGGATCTTTCTACTCTTCACTGCAGCTGATGACTCGCATAAGCAATGCCCCGACGAATCAAGGTTGTTTGCTGGCACCGAAAAAATGCAATGGGATCGGTTATTCGATGCATTGCAAATGTGGAGGTAAATCCCGAAACAAATTCAGGATGACAGTGCTGGCCGTTCTGTTGGCATCAGGCGTCGCATGATCACTCTATAAAGTAACCTCGCATACCTCAAACTCTCGACGTCTCAAACTGCACAGGTCGTTCTGCACCTCTACAATTCTCGAATCTGTCAACGAATTTCAATTCAAAGAAAAAGTGCCACTGGCACCTTCACCATGACCACAACAAAAATCCTCACTCCCGCTGAACTCCAAACCCACATCGACAAGATTCCTCGATTACGACTTGCCCATCTGCCGACCCCGCTCGAAGAAATGCCGCGGCTGACCGAACGACTCGATGGCCCGAATATCTGGATCAAGCGCGAAGACATGACCGGATTGGCGTTTGGTGGCAACAAGGCTCGCCACTACGAGTACGAGATGCCTCACATTTCCGATGAGGGCTACGACGTGATGATCAACATCATGGACTATCACTCGAACAACGCTCGAATGACGGCAGCGGCGGCCAACAAGATCGGGATGCGCTACATCCTCATTCTCAAGAACGCAGCCAATCGAAACATTCAGGGCAACCTGCTGATCGACAAGATTCTTGGAGCCGAACTTCACCTGCTCGACGAATACCAGTCGGGTGACGCCGATGGTTACGCAGCCAGGCTGAAAGAAGAACTCGAGGGTGAGGGACACAAGCCGTACGTGATTCAAGAACACCTATTCCCGCGGATCGTCGGCATGGTTGGATTCGTCAATGCCGGTATAGAAATCCTCGAACAGATCGAAGAAAACAATCTCAAGAATGTCCACATCATCGGTGTTGCGGGTCGTTCGTTATCTGGCTTAATCATCGCCGCCAAGTCGATGGGACTCGATTGGAAGTTCACGGGCGTAACGGTGAACTACGATATTCCGCTGAGCGAATACATATTCCAGCACACCGAAGATATTAAGGAATTGCTAGACCTGCCCGTTACGTTCGCAGAAAGCGACATGCGAATACTCGACCAGTACGTTGGCGAGGGTTACGGCGTGATGTCCGCTCAGGTTGCCGAGGCGATCCATATCGCTGCACAAACCGATGCGATTATCTGCGACCCGAACTACACGGGAACTGCCATGGCTGCGTTGATAGACCAGGTCGAAGAGGGCGGGTTCAACGATGATGAAACAGTCATCTTCCTCCACACGGGTGGGCTTCCAGCGGTGTTCACGTTTGCCGACCAGCTAGCGAATTTCAAGGGCTAGATCTGAGCGCTTCTCTGCTCAAACAACCTACGAAGAGGATCTGAACGATGCCATCAAACGACCCGATGCTCGGCTCCCGAATGGAAAGTCGTGCGGCAGAAATACGAGCAGGCAGTCATAACCCCCGCGTACGGAAGGGTTCTTCGATGAAGGGGATGACAATTGTCCTCGTCATCCTGCTGGTGTTGACTGCCGCAATGATTATCTGGGTCGTTACAGATGACGTTCCAGTGATTGACGAACCGCTAGCGGGCCAGAACTAAAACCAGCCGTGATCGCCGGCGATGTATCCGACACCCAACAACAATGATCAATAAAAAAAGGGCGGTTCCGTATTTCACGGAATCGCCCTTTTTGTTTTCGTTATTTACGGATTACTGAGTAATCGAGCTGAACTTGTCGGCTACACGTGCAACGCCTCGTGAGAATCGAGGAGTGAGGAATCCTTCTGAGATTCCTGCTGCAAACGCAAAGGCAAACAGTGCCAGCTGACCGGCGAATATTCCGGTTCCACCACTACCAGCCAGGAATGACACTCGAGTGGTCGATTCCTGATCGGATACCAATGGCAGCGAGATGATTCCAGCACCGAACAGTGCGAACACTGCAAGGGCAAGGACTCCACCAACCAGAGGACGTGCTAGCCCAACCATGAACAGCGCCACTTTTTCTGTGTACTCAAGCTGCATGGTCACTGTGCGTAGTAGAACTGCAAATGCACTACCGGCGATTCCAAATATGACCGCTGCGAACACGATCTCAAGCGGTG
>Ga0209402_10003483_pt1 | contig 15027 bp, 13 predicted proteins | sample ArcticOcean_MG_C_3_FD_187437 | JGI IMG/M metagenome (GOLD analysis project Ga0209402, IMG submission 187437) | Marine microbial communities from western Arctic Ocean - ArcticOcean_MG_CB8_126 (SPAdes) (version 2) | ecosystem: Environmental > Aquatic > Marine > Oceanic | place: Arctic Ocean... | reverse complement strand
GAAACTTTAGTGCCTAAGCCTGTTTTTTCTCTATTCATTAAACCAAGTAAAATTGATGTAAAAAGAGATAGACCTGTTGGGTGATCACCTCCACCAGGTATTGGGAAAGTAGGTATTTCCTTTGCTTCATTTGTCTTTGACCATTCCATAAGACCGGATCTTGCATAATAAGCAGTAGAATCTAAACCTGTTCTTTTTGAATCTGGTCCGATTTCACCATATGCCGTTAATGAAGCATATATAATTTTTGGATTAATTCCTCTAATTATCTCTGAAGTTAATCCTAGTTTTTCTCTAGGTTTTGCTGGGAGGTTAGTAATAAAAACATCTGTTTCATTAAGTAATTTTTTTAAAATTATTTGTCCATATTTTGTTTTTAAATCAATAGATAGGCTCCTTTTATTTCTATTTTCTAAAATAAATGCCCAATCCATATCAGTTTCAGGCCATACATGCCCACCACTTACAGCTTCTCTATATGTATCACCCGTAAGGTGTTCAATTTTAATCACCTCAGCTCCATAGTCTGACATAAGAGCACTTACTAAAGGTGCAGCAATAAAACTTGCGGCATCAATAACTTTTATTCCTTTAAGAGGTAAATTTTGCAAAGTAATGTTATCCATTTTTATTTAATAATTTAAATTATTATATTAATAAAGTATTATAGTAATTTAAAGAAAATATTTTATAATAAGGAAATTTATGGAATTAAATTTATACAATTCGCTTAAAGACCCGGTAAAATTAATGGCTTTATTAAAAGAGGCAGATATTGCAACGCTCACCTTGGTATTATCTCAACTTACTTCTGATTTAAGTTATGTAGATAAGATAAAACCATTTGTTAAAGGGGCCTTTGATTACTCTGTCAATATTCCAGAAGATTATGCACATCTTATTAGAAGTAAATTAATAGAAGTTTTGTATAAAATAACTAATAAAAACAATACATTAAATAATTTTAATAATATTAAAGAAGAATATTTATCATATATAATGAGTGTTGGAGTAGGTGCTGAAATTAAAGATGAATATATTCCAATGATGAAAGAAGAATTAGGGTTTAATAATGATTCTATTAGGGATAAATCTATAAATAATATTAAAAAACATGAATCTAAGCCTAATGTAGTCATTATTGGTTCAGGTTTATGTGGTATATTAGCTGGTATAAAATTATCTAAAGCTGAGATCTCATTTATAATAATAGAAAAAAATGATTCTATTGGAGGTACCTGGTATGAGAATACTTATCCTGGCTGTGGAGTTGATACACCAAATCATGTTTATGCATATTCTTTTGAACCTTCCTTTCATTGGGAGGAGTTTTACTCTAAAAGAGATGCAATTTTAAACTATTTAAAAAAATGTGTTAAAAAATACAATCTTTCTGCTCATATTAAATTAAATACGATAGTTGAGGATACAGTATTTGATGAAAGTACTAAATCTTGGAATACTACTATTATATGCAATAATAAAAAATCTATTTTAAATTCAAATATTGTAATAAGTGCAGTTGGACAGCTCAATAAACCCGCTATTCCAGATATTAATGGCGTAGATAAATTTAATGGACCTATAATTCATACTGGTGCATGGGATAATGGCTTTAATTATAAAGATAAAAACATAGCTTTAATAGGAACTGGGGCTAGTGGCATGCAAGTCGCTCCAGAACTAGCAAAAGAAGCAAAAAGCTTAACAATATTTCAAAGAACGCCTCATTGGATAATAGCTAATCCTAATTATCATAGAAAACTATCAAAAGGAAAAAAATGGGTATTAAAAAACATACCTTTTTATTCAAGATGGTATCGTCTTCAGTTATTTTGGGGTTTTTGTGATGGTATTCATGCATCCTTATATAAGGATGCTAATTGGAAGTTTCCAGAAAGGTCATTAAATCATACAAATGAACGTTTTAGAGTGAATATGGTAAAGCATATTGAATCAATAATTGGAAATGATAAGGACTTACTTAATAAAGTTATTCCTAATTATCCTCCATACGGTAAAAGAATGTTAATGGATAATAATTGGTTTGAAATGCTTAAGAAAGATAATGTGCAACTTATTACAGATAAATTGAAAAGGGTTACTAGTTCAAGTATAGAGACAGATAAACAGTCTTATTATGCAGATTCTATAATTATGGCCACAGGTTTTAACGCTAGTAAAATGATTTGGCCAATCAAAGTAGTAGGTAAAAAAGGGTTAAATCTTAATGATTTCTGGAATAACGATAATCCAAAAGCACATATAGGTATTACTGTTCCAAATTTTCCAAATTTTTTTATAATGTATGGACCTAATACTAATCTTGCTCATGGTGGCAGCATAGTTTTTCATGGAGAATGCCAAATAAGGTACATATTAGGATGCATAGACTTATTATTAGAAAAAAAATCTGAAACAATAGATTGTATGCAGGAACCTTTTGAAATATATAATTCTAACGTAGATGAAGAGCATTCAAAAATGGTATGGACTCATGATAAAGTTAATAGTTGGTATAGAAATGGAAGTGGAAGAGTTATTACAAATTCTCCTTGGAGGTTAGTAGATTATTGGAACTTTACAAAAGAACCTAATGAAAAAGATTATAAATTTAATTAAGTTAAGGAATATATTGTTATGATTAATGAACTTAGAATGTACACAACGCGTCCAGGGAAAATGAAAGATGTTGTAAATGCTAGTGCAACAGTTGCCCAAAAAATAAGAGGAGGGGACACTTACGGTAAGTTAATTGGTCACTGGTGGAGTGAATTGGGAAAGATGAACCAATATGTTCATATGTGGGGATATAAAGACCCTGAAGAAATGAGAAGATTAAGATCAGAATTAGCGGCTAAGGAAGATTGGAAAAATAAGTTTGTCCCTCTTGTTGCACCACATATCTTAACCCAAGAAATTAGACTCATAAGACCGCTAACAGAAATTAAAAAACCAATAAATGATTCAAATATATATGAGCTTAAAATTATTAAGCTTAACATAGGACAATCAGCAAGATGGGCAAAAAAATTTCTTGAAATTGTTAATTTAATTGAAGCGTCTTCGATTAATATTGGTGTATGGAATACAGAATTACAAGATCCAAATGAAATAGTTTCTTTATGGAGTCATTCGGACTTACAGAGTATGAGTAAATTTTGGAATGATTTAGAAAATAATAATGATTGGAATGATTTCAATAGTTATCAAGAGAATTCTGTAAAATTAGAAGAAAATATAATTCTTAGGCCATCTGTTTGTTCTCCATTACAATAATATTTACAATAAAGGAAAAAAAATGAAACAAATTTTAACATGTGTATCTATAGTGCTTTTTAGCTTTTCTGTTTTTGCACATAAGTTTGAAACGGACAATTTGGTGGTAAAGCACCCTTGGATGAAAATTTCTCAAAAAAATGGAGCAGGTTACTTTAAAATTAAAAATATAAGTAGTGAAGATATTCATTTGGTAAAAGTAGTATCTAAAAATGTTAAAAAGATTGAGCTTCATGAAATTATTATAGAAGACGATATAGCAAAAATGAGACCTACATCTGGTGGAATTATTATTAAAGCGGGCGATATGATCGAGTTTAAGCCAATGAGCAATCACTTAATGTTTTTTGGAATTAATAAAGATTATAAAGAAGGTGATATGATGAAAGCTAAATTTATATTTAAAAAATTAGATGCTTTAGATGTTAAGTTTAAAATTGATTCTATAAAAGCGTCCCATAAACATGACCATTAAATATTCTGTACCAAAAGAGGTTTTATATTAAATATAAGACCTCTTTTGGTAATACTCTATTTAAGAAGCCTTTGGAATAGCTCCCATAACAGATTTTATTTCTAAAAAATCTTCAAGTCCAAATTCACCCCACTCGCGACCATTTCCAGACATTTTGTATCCACCAAAAGGAGCAGCTTGATCTCCGGGAGCATTATTTATGTGGACCATTCCTGTTCTTAACTTGGAAGCAACTGATTTTGCATTTTCAATGTTTTCTGATGAAACATACCCAGAGAGGCCATAAATAGTTTCATTAGCAATATTAATTGCATCATCTTCATTTTTATATCCTAATATACTTAAAACTGGACCAAAAATTTCTTCTCTAGCTATAGTCATATCATTAGTAACATTAGCAAAAATTGTAGGCTCAACATAATATCCTTTATTGTAACCTTCAGGAGCATTTGTTCCTCCTCCAACTAGAGTTGCGCCTTCCTTTATACCTATTTCAATAAGATTTTTAATTTTGTTATATTGAACTTCACTAACAACAGGCCCAATAGTAGTTGTTTCTGATTCTGGGTTTCCAACTACAATTTTATTTAAGGTATTTTTAGCAATTTCAATAACTTCATCCATTTTTGATTCAGGAACTAACATTCTAGTGGGAGCATTACAGGATTGTCCTGAATTGTTCATGCAGTGCATTACTCCCTTGCTAACTGCTTTATTAAAATCTGCATCATGTAATAAAATATTGGCAGATTTTCCACCTAACTCTTGAGTTACTCTTTTTACTGTATCTGCAGACGCCTTCGCTACTGATATTCCGGCTCTTGTTGAGCCAGTAAAAGATATCATATCTATATCTTTATGCTTGCTCATAGCTTCACCTACAGTAGGCCCATCACCATTAATCATATTATATACTCCTGGAGGAACTCCTGCTTCATCTAAAATTTCTGAAAATATTATAGCACTTAAAGGAGCTACTTCACTTGGTTTTAATATCATTGTACAACCTGCTGCTAAGGCAGGACCTACTTTACAAGCTATTTGATTAATTGGCCAATTCCAAGGAGTAATCAGTCCACAGACACCAACAGGTTCTTTTCTAATTATAGTTGTATTAATTTCTGTTTCAAATTTATAGTCTTTAAGAGCTTTATATGCTTTGCTTAAATGCCCTAATCCAGCTGGGGCTTGTGCATTATTAGCTAAATTTACAGGAGCTCCCATCTCGCTAGTAATTGCTTTGGCTAAATCTGGCATACGCTTCTTATAAACATTCATTATTTTTTCAAATAACTCTAAACGTTCTTCTCTTGAAGTTATTGAAAATGTTAAGAATGCTTTTTTTGCTGCAGCAACAGCTTTATTTACATCTTCTTCTGAACCTAAACTTATTTCAGAAACAACTTCTTCATTTGCAGGGTTTATAACATCTAAAGTTTTTGGAGATATGGGGTCTACCCATTCACCATTAATATAAAATTTCTTATTATTGTCCATTTTCTGTCCTTATTTTTATTAATTTAATCTAAGTTAGATTTTGGGTCCCATTTTGTTAATTTATTCGTTATAAAAGTAACGATATTATATAGGATAATTGTAAAAATTGCTAAAATAATTATAGATGCAAACATTAAATCAATTTGTACTCTTCCGCTTGCATAAAGCATTATATAACCTAATCCTTTTGAAGATCCAACCCATTCTCCAATGACGGCACCCATTGGAGCAAATGCAGCTGCTAATTTTAATCCAGACGATAATTGTGGTAAGGCAAATGGTATTCTAATTTTAAACAACATCGTAAATGTACTTGCTCCCATCATTTTAGCAAGATTTACTATCATAGGATCTATTCTTTTTAAACCATCATAAAAAGCTATTGTAATTGGAAAGTAAATTATTAATATTGTCATTATTATTTTTGACCAAATTCCATATCCTACCCAAAGAGTTAATATGGGAGCTATAGCAAATATTGGTATTGCCTGAGTCAATATAATGAAAGGAAGTAACCATTTTCTCGTGTTTTTAGAAATAATAAATAAAATTCCTGTATACATTCCCAGTATTGTACCTAATAAAAAGCCTATTATTATTTCATAAAATGTAATTAGGGAGTGATATGTCAGTAACTCTATATTATTTAATATTGATAAAAATACTATGTATGGACTAGGTAGTATATAAGAAGGAGTTTTTGTTAAATATTGTATGAGCCACCAACTAAATATAAAAACTATAAAAGAAATTAAAATTTTAATAATATTTCTCATGGTTTATAGGATTTTTTTAAAAGATTAAGAATATATTTATAACTATAAAGCAAATTGTCATTAGTAATTTTTCTTAATGGCTTAGACGTAGGAAGTTTAATAGGTTTTAATTTTTTATTAGATATATAAAATAATTCATTGCTTAGCATTAATGCTTCTAAAGGGTCATGAGTAACCATTATTACAGTTTTGTTCTGAAGTAATGACCAAGTCAGTTTCTGAATTTTGGATCTTGTTATGCTATCTAGGGAGGAAAAAGGTTCATCCATTAAAATAATATCATGGTTTTCCATTAAAGTTCTTGCTAATGCTACCCTTTGTCTCATACCTCCCGATAGTGTTGCAGGTAATTCTTTTGCAAAATTTATTAATCCAACTTTTTCTAACAAAATATTTGCTTTATTAAGGTCTATTTTTTCGCTTCTTAATTTTTGCCCTAAAGTTATATTTTCAATGACAGTTAACCAAGGAAGTAATAAATCATTTTGTGCCATCCATGAAAAAGAAGTTTCTGTAGCAATGTTTTTTATTATTTTATTAGTAAAATTTTTTGGTATATTTAGATCGGCAATTACTTTTAATAGAGTAGATTTACCAACACCAGATTGGCCAATAATTACAGTCCATTGATGTAACTTTATATCTAATTTAATGTTAGAAAGAAGTTCATCTTTGTTTAGGCTAAGACTTCCATGTATTGAAAAAGATAAATTTTTTATCATTTTATTTACTCAAATATTTCTATAGCCATTTTATCATAAGAAAATTTTGTATTAATTAGCCCTTCAATATAAAGAAATTCTTCAAATCTATTATATCTACCTTTGTCTAATGCAGCTGGTCTTAAAGCAAATCTAGGTATTGTATCAAACCATGCTTTTCTATTTAATTCATTATTTAATTCTTTAGAAGAGTTTGCAAAAATTTCCCAGCTTTCTTCAGGATGATTAATTATATATTGTGTGGCTTTTTCTATAGAATTTAAAAACTTTATAAGTAATTCTTTATTAATATTTTGACTGTTTACAATAAATATTAATTCATCATAAGGAGGAACACCTTCTTCCTCTATGTAAAAGCATTTTCCTTCGACTCCTTCAATTTCCATTTGGTTGAGTTCAAAGTTTCTATAAGCACCTATTACTGCATCAACTTGTTTACTCATTAGGGCAGGTGATAAAGACCAATTAACATTGATATATTCAACTTCATTCTCTTTAATATTTGCTTTTTTAAGAATAGCACTTAATAAAGCTTGTTCCATTCCAGAAATAGAATAGCCTATTTTCTTATTTTTTAAATCAGACAATTTTTTTATAGGACCATCTTTAAGAACTAATAAGCAATTTAATGGTGTTGCTACTAAGGTTCCAATCCTAACTAAGGGTAATCCTTCATGAACTTGCATATGTAATTGAGGCTGGTAAGAAATTGCAATATCAGCTTTACCTGCTGCTACTAACTTAGGAGGATCTGAAGGGTTTGCAGGCGGAATAATCTTAATTTCTAGTCCTGCTTCTTTAAAGAGTCCTTTTTCATTAGCAATAATAACAGGTCCATGATCTGGATTTATGAACCAGTCCAATAATAATGTAATTTTATCATTAGCAATAGCATTGCTACATAATAATGAAATAATTATGCATATAGATATTGTATAGTTTCTCATAATATTCTCCCTACATTGGTACTAACCAACAGGTTCAAAGGGTATATATCTCAGCCTTATTATTTAGGCACCCCTGATAAGCATAACTATAGATATATAATTAATTATGTGAAGTTTAAAGTAATAAATCACTAATTTTTTTTGCTGTAGCAGCACTTAATGTCCACCCTAAATGCCCATGACCAGTATTGTATAAAACATTCTTAAAATACTTACTTTTTCTCACTATAGGCATCATATTTGGTGTCATAGGTCTAAGCCCAGCCCATGGTTTTATATCTTCTGTATTTATATCCGGAAAATTATATTCTGCCCATTTTATTAATGGTCTAATTCTATCCCATTTTATATCTGTATTATATCCAGAAAATTCTGCAGTACCTGCAATTCTTAGTCTATTCTCTCCTAATCGTGCAGTAACTATTTTTTCTTCATCATCTAAAAGACTCGTCCAAGGGGCTGTTTTTCCTGGATTATTAATAGTAATGCTATAACCCTTTACTGGGTAAATAGGCAAGTTTTCTGATATACTACGGGATAATTTTTTAGAACCAATACCTGCGCAAATAATTATTAAATCTGTATCTAAAAGCTCTTTTTTAATATTACTCACAGATTGTTTCTTAAAGACAACATTATACTTATTTTTTAATACAGTGCTAAGTTGAATACAAAATTTATGTATATCTCCGGTATAATCAAATGTATTATAGAATCCTCCTATAATATTATTTCCGCAAATTGTAGGCTCAATATTTTTAATTTCATTTTTGCTTACTTCCCACCTTTCTAAACCTGCATTTTTATATATAGAATTAACTTTTCTTGCTAATTCTAATTCATTTTTATTTTTATAAATATGAAGTATTCCTTTTTCTACAACATCAAATTTTATATTTTCATCCTGAGCTATTTTCTTATATAACTTGCTTGAACTTATAGCCATTTTACATGTTTCGAATGTATTTATATTTCTTGAAGGTATTGAATTAATAAATTTTAAGAACCAACTATATTTACTTATGCTTGGTTTTAATGAAATTAAAAGAGGAGCATCTTTTTTAAATATCCATTTACTAGATTTTTTAACATTACTCCAACTATTCCATGTTTCGGAATTTGAAGCACTTATTTGACATCCATTAGCATATGATGTTGCCATTGCAGGATATCTTCTTTCATCTAATATTGTTACTTGATGATTATTTTTAGATAAATAATATGCAGTAGTTACGCCTGTAATACCACTACCTATGATTTTAATTTTCATATTGAAAACTTACCAAATTATTTTGCTTTTATCTCCATTATAAAGAGATCTTATGAATACAATAACTTCCCATATTTCAGTTTGTGAAAGTTCTGAATCCCATCCTACCATAACGGTTCCGCTTCTTCCTTTTGAAATAGTTTTAAAAAGCATTTTATCTGTTGGTTTATAAACCCATACATCATCTTGAAGGCTAGGTCCTACTCCACCCTCAGCATTTCCTCCATGACAACTATAACATCCAGTTTTTCTCCATTGTTTTTTTCCCTTAGCAATATTTTCCTCATTTATTTCAAGAGGGTTTTTATTTACTTGTATTTCTTCAATTTCTGTACTACCTGCACCAGCCACTGAGTCTTTTGAAAAAATAATAAGAAAAAATATTAATAGAATATTAAAAGTAAAAATTTTATATAAAGAAATGTTAGTCATTGAGATAGCCTATTTATTGTTAATTTTATAAATAGGGTAATACATGAAATTCTCCATATATTACCCTATTTTTTAGTATTTACTGTAGTCCAAAGCCAATAATTATACCGCCTTTGCGACTATCCTTTAACCAAGGAGCTCCACCTTCACCAAAATGCGCCCAACCAGTCCAGCCACCGAATCCAGATGGAACTGCAACAAATTGTTTGCCATTTATAGTGTATGTAGAGGGACTTCCAAATATTCCGGAGCCCGTTTGAAATGACCAAAGCTCTTCACCTGTTTCTTGATGATAAGCTCTAAATTCACCTTCAGGGGTTCCTGCAAATAATAAATTACCTCTAGTAGAAAGTAATCCACTAGTAAAGGGAGATCTATCTTTTACAACCCACATCTTTTCGCCAGTTCTTCCATCAAAGGCCACTAATTGTCCATAACCTGTATTCCAACCTATTGTACCAATTCCCCAATAAGGTTTGCCTTCGGTTATTTCGTCTGGATTTAATCCTTCACCAAGAGGTGCACTTTTAATATCAGTGCAAATTTCTCTACTAGGCACAAATACCCAACCTGTTTCTGGGTTAACAGTCATAGGATTCCACCATTTACCTCCTTCTGAAGCAGGACATATATCTTTAGCCTCGTATTCGTATGTTGGAACTTTATCCATATTCCATATAGGGCGACCATCATCTTCGAAGCCAGTATTCCAGTTTACCTTAGAAATTTCTTTTCCATATCTAAATTGACCATTTGTTCTATCAATTTTATATAAATAACCATTTCTATCACCATGAAGCCAAACTTTTTCATTTCCATAATCAACTAGTATAGGTTCATTATTTCCATCATAGTCCCATACGTCAGCCGGTGTGTATTGGAAATAAAACTTTATTTCTCCTGTATCTGGATTCAAAGCTAATGTTGAATTTGAATACAAATTATCACCAGGTCTTACTGTTCCATCCCAATCAGGATTAGGATTTCCAGTTCCCCAATAAAGTATATCTAATTCAGGGTCATAAGCTCCTGTTATCCATGCAGATGCACCGCCAAATTCAGCTGCTCTAGCAGACCCCCAGCTATCATGCCCAGGTTCACCAGGCCCTGGAATAGTATAGGTTCTCCATGCTTGTTTTCCAGTATCACTGTTTAAAGCCTCTATATATAGTCTTGTTGGATACTCTGCACCAGACATACCTACTATGACATTTCCTTTAACAACTAAAGGAGCGACAGTCATCGTATATGCTTTCTCCCAGTCACCAATAGTTTCATCCCAAATGACAGTTCCATCATCTTTATTTAGTGCAACAACATGGGCATCCGGTGTGGCTACAAAAACTTTATCTCCATAAATTGCAACACCTCTATTACCTATATCACAGCACATTTTTCCAGCTACGCCTTCTGGCAACTGATGGCTATATCTCCATATTTCTTGCCCATTTTCTGCATTTAAAGCAAAAGTTTTTCCGTGTGATGCCGTTACATACATTACGCCGTCATGAATAACTGGAGTTGTGTTTTGTGCATCCAGTGTTCCAAGGGAAAAAATCCATTTTGGCACTAATTTTGAAACATTTGTATCATTTATTTGACCAAGTTTACTATACCTATTGCCAGTATAATTTCCAGTAACCATTAACCAATTATTTGGGTCTTCTTGCGCTGTTGTCAGCATTTCATCAGTTACTAAACTTTGCGCATTAGTTATATTTATATTAAAAGAAATCATTATCGATAATATAAATAGTTTTATAATAATTTTATACATTTTGTCCTCCTTTTCACAATTAGAAAATCATCTTATTACTTTATTAACAACAGAATTTATATCGGTAAAAATTACAGTAAATAATATAAGTTAATAAAGATAATAAATAGGCATAATTAAATTTATCTGATTATATTTTTAATCAAATAATAAATATTAAAAACTCTGATAAGCCAGAATTTATTATAGCAGTTATTCAGAATTTACTGAGTAGTGAATTAAATAAAGAGGAGTAGTTTATATGTTTATAAAATTAATGAATTTTATAAATACTTTAATAGTTGTCTACTTTTGTTTTAATTATTTTTAATATATAGTTAAATTAATATTTAAAGGGAGTTATTATGATAGAACTACAAGTTAGTGATTTAGTTAAGCTTCAAACATGGGATACACCCACTATTTGCAATGCATTGGATATTGCTGCACCTGATAGAAGAGATATTGGTTTCACATGTAAACCTTTAGTTCCAGTTGGAGTAAATGGTTCTGTGTGTGGATATATAAAAACAGCAAAAATAAGTGGAAAAAATAAACCATTAGATAATGCAACTGAAATTAGAACTGCATACTATAAATATATAGCTGAAGCACCTAAGCCTTCCATAGTATTAATAGAAGATATAGATAGCCCTGAAGGTTTTGGTGCCTTCTGGGGAGAAGTAAATAGTGCAATTCACTTAGGACTTGGTGTTAAAGGTTTAATTACTAATGGTGTCGTTAGAGACCTAGATCAATGGGCGAATGGTTTTGCTGCATTAGCAGGGTCTATTGGGCCAAGTCACGCCTATACTCAGGTTATAGAGCATTCTACAGAGATTAATATATATGGAATGCAAGCAAATGACTCGGATATAATACATTTTGACAAACATGGAGCCGTTATTATACCTAAGGAGGTAGTTCAGTTATTGCCTAGTATTGTTGAGAAACAAATGAATAAAGAAGCTGTTATATTAGAAGCTGCTCGTTCTCCAGATTTTAATATTAATAAATTGTTAGCTGCAATGAAAAATGCTGCAGAAATCCATTAGTGTCTTCTAAGGGTTGAGGATTAATCTCCCGATAACTTCTCTATTTTCAATTTTTTTAAGAGCTTTTATTGCATCTCTAAGAGGCATAGAATCATATATTATTGGAGTAATTAAACCTTTGTTTGCAATATTTAATATTTTGTTCATTGCAGGTTTTTTTAAATTAGGATATTTCCTAAAATATTCTCCAGCTCTAACTCCAAGTACAGAAATACCTTTTATAAGAGGAATGTTTATTGGAAGTGAAGGGATGGAGCCACTAGCAAAACCTACAATTAATACTTTGCCACCCCATTTAATTATTTTTAATGCATTTAAAAAATATTCTCCTCCTATAGGGTCATAGATGATATCAACTCCTTCTTTTTGTGTTATTTCTTTTACTTCATTAATCATATTTTCATATCCTAGTGCATATTTTGCACCAGCCTTAATAGCTGCTTTTTGTTTTCTTTTAGTGCTGCATACAGCAATTACTTTTGCTCCTATTGCATTGGCTAATTGAATAGCTGCTAACCCTACACCTCCAGTTGCCCCTAGTATAAGTACAGTTTGTTCTTCTAAGATGTTAGCTCTTTCTACAAGAGATACATAGGCTGTTTGGGCTGCCACACTAAATCCTGCTGCTTCTTCATAAGAAAAATTTCTAGGGAATATTTTAAGATCATCAATATTTGCTATTACTTCTTCAGAATAAGCTCCAAACCTCATTTGGTATATTACTTTTGTTTCTATCGGATATTTTTCATTATTGGACTCTGATATTATTCCAGATAATTCCATGCCTGGAATAAAGGGTAGGGAGGGTTTTAGTTGATACTTACCTTCTACCATTAGCTTGTCCGGAAAATTTATCCCACAGGCTTTAACCTTTATCCTAACTTGATTATTCTTTAATGGAGTTGACGTAAATGATGAGTACTTTAAATTATTAATTGATCCAAATCTATCACATAAAATTGCATTATATTTGTTTTTAAGCATAAATTAAGATTATAACTTATAAGTTTTAGCAGCATTATCATGAAAAAGTTTTGCTCTTTCACTCTTTGAATAATCTTTCGTAAGTTCTTTAAATCCATTCCATAAATTGACATAACTGCAACTAATTTTGTCTACTGGAAAGTTTGATTCAAACATACATCTATTTATACCAAATAGTTCTAAGGTTTTATCGTAATATCTTTTTGTTCTATTGATTAATTCACTTCCAGAAGGGGCAGAATTATTTTTATGCCAATCAAAGCCATTAATTTCCATTGCTATGCCTCCAAGTTTAGCGACAACATTCTCACATTTTGAAAGCTCTATGATTTGTTTTTCCCAAAAACTATATGTTTCATCTTCTTTATTAGAGAAAGATCCAATGCCTAAAGGGCCTCCAAAATGGTTTAGAATTATAGATGTATTAGGAAATTTTTTAGCTAATTCAATTAATTGTGGTAATTGAGGATGATAACACCAAGCCTCAAAGGACAAGTTTCTTGATTCTAAATGTGAAAAACCTTGTTGAAACATATCATTGATGTAAACCCCTTCAATAGGACGTGCTCTTGAAACGGGGATGGTGCCATCAGGGTGCATTGCTGCTTGTGACCTAATTCCTTTAAATCTATCCGAAGCTATATTTAAGTGATTATCTAAAATATTTGCAACTTTATCTCCCATCAAAAGAGGTGCGCTCCCAACTATTCCTGATGCTATTTTAGTGTTTCCATATGCTCCAGAATTACTCATAGCGGCTATTCCATTAACAAATATAGTTTCATTAATTACTTGTTCTTCAATAGAATGTTCAGGGTTGTACATTGCTCCACATTCAATAAAAACAGTGGAAACTATATTATGTCCAGAATTAGTATCACTCAGTATTTCTGGCAATAGATAGGTTGGTTCAACAGAATCTTTCTTAAAGTCCCATAAATGATGATGGGGATCGCAAATAGGTAAATCTGGTTCTAAAGCTGCTTCTTTATTTGTGTTAAGCCATTTTTCATTAGTACTCATTATAACCCTCTTTATTATTTAATTTTAACTAATCGTTTTCCTTTATTGTCTCCATTTAAGAGTCCAATTAGAGCCCTAGGTGTACTTTCTAAGCCATTCATTATATCTTCTGCAGGAATTATTTTTTTTTCATTTATCCAGTTCAAAAGGTTCTTTTCTGCCTCTTCTTGTTCTTTTTTATTGAAATCCATTACTATAAACCCTTTTAATGTAAGCCTTTTAGTAACTATTAATCCTGGGACACCTCTTGGTCCATTTTGTGGGGCTGCTTGGTCATATTGTGATACTGCACCACAACATATAATACGTCCAAAGTTATTCATTGCGAATAATACGGATTCAAATATTGTTCCTCCAACATTATCAAAATACACATCAACTTTTTCTGGGCAAAGAGATCTTAAATCTTTAACAAAATTATTATTTTTATAGTTTACCACTCCATCAAAACCAAGAGTATCCTTAAGCCATACAGCCTTTTCATCAGAACTAGTTATTCCAATTACCTTACAGCCTTTAATTTTTGCTATTTGACCTGCAACATTACCAACTGCACCTGCGGCCGCAGAAATCAATACAGTTTCTCCTTTTTTAAGGCCTGCAAGATTTAAGCCAAAATAGGCTGTTTTCCCTGTAATTCCAAGGACGCTCATATGAAGATTTTCAGAAGATTTTATAGATGTTTTTATTAATTCTTTTGCATCTCTAATAGCATAATTTTGCCAACCTAAATCTCCTTCAACATAATCGCCTATATTAAAATCACTATTATTGGTAGCAATTACTATACCTAGGGCATACCCTCCCATAA
>Ga0209402_10003478_pt1 | contig 15033 bp, 16 predicted proteins | sample ArcticOcean_MG_C_3_FD_187437 | JGI IMG/M metagenome (GOLD analysis project Ga0209402, IMG submission 187437) | Marine microbial communities from western Arctic Ocean - ArcticOcean_MG_CB8_126 (SPAdes) (version 2) | ecosystem: Environmental > Aquatic > Marine > Oceanic | place: Arctic Ocean... | reverse complement strand
AGTAGTATAGGGTTTTTGGTGGATTCTGGGAACACGCTCAGACCCCACCAGAGTGTGGTGGCACGCTGGATTTCCGACAGCGCAGTAGACCCTATGCGTTCGCGCATCCAGAGCATCGCGTCGCATCCTATTGCATCTCAGGATTCTCGCAGTCTCCACAGGAATTGTCTGCCAGGGGTTCTTAGGTCTCTAGCTCGTGTGTTCGGGTTCGCGGCGGTCGATCCGTCCTTTTTCGATCGGGGAGGGTCTGTGACTGCACTGCGTTGCGTCTTTGGCGCGCGCACTTTTCGACAATTTCTCTTGGAGGATTGGTGGATTTTGGGAACTCGCCCCAGACCTACCATGGTGTGGTGTCACGCTGGATTTCCGATCAGGCAGTAGATCCTCGTCATCTGCGTCAATCTGCGTCTGACTGCGTCAATCTGCGTCAATCCGCGCGCACGTGACACGCACGTGACACGCATGTGACATGGGACTTCACTCACGTGACACGCACGTGACACGCACGTGACACGCACGTGACACGGGACTTCACGCATGTGCCACGTGCGTCACACGGGACTTCACGCATGTGCCACGTGCGTCACACGGGACTGCACGCAACTTGACACGACCTGCTGACAACATGCGCGCAACTTGACACGACCTGCGTCAATCCGCGCGCAACTTGACACGACCTGCTGACAACATGCGCTGTCAGACGTGTGTAATGTTGATTTCAATAGAAGGCGGAGAAGGTCCGTCAAAGAAGCCAGGCGGAGGAATGGTCTGGTGACTTTGCAATTCACTCGGGACGGCTGTGACATCTGTCTCTTCATATTCGAGCGCTGGCGGCTCGACCACCTGCGGTTGAGGCGATTCTGTTGAATCCCCATCGCAGGAGCAACACTCCACGCGATTATTGTCCAGTTCCACGTCGAGAACGGGAGAACCCCCGCCAAGAAGCTTTGCTGAGATGGCAGCCCACACCATCCCCATCCTTTATCTTACACTAGAAAGCTCGAGGTCATAGCTTTATACACCGACTTCTTCCGTTCCCTCTCCATCACGCGCTGCTCTCGCAGGAACTCCACGACCATCTCCGCTCGGCTGATCTGTGGCGGTGCCACCGGGGTCGCTGCGCGCCGCGCATCGGTCAGGCCGGCTTCGCCGGCCGATCGCGCATCGGTCATGGACACTGAGCGTCCCGTCTCAACAGTCGTTTCAGGTTTCGACGGACATTTATGCCGATACTTAAGCTGGTGATTGCTCATTTCCGTCCCACAGTCACTACATCGCGTCTTAGCTTTCAGATCGATGGTGTCCGGGTTCTTAGGTCTCCCTGTTCGCTTCCGGATGGTCTGTGGAGGTGTCACCATCTCCTCTGGAGCTTCCACAGACGATTCCGTCACGACTGGTTCTTCAATGACTTCCATTTACCTTACAGCCTAAAAGTTTTACGCACGACCAAAACATAGAGTAAAAGAAACGTGTGCGCCGTGCATCGGGACAAGTCGTCCTGAGGCGTCTGTGAGACGGAACGAGAGACTCTTGATTGTCTGTCCACCGCACCGAACGAAATCGTGCGATGACTGGACAGTCGCGTGGATGTACGTCCCGAATCCACTGTGAAGAGGAATCTTCTTCACGATGCTGCTCTCGCCCCGTGGTCCGCGACTGCTCTGAAGGTCTGTCAGATTGCTGTGGAGGAACACAGAGTGTACTGGTAGAAGGTCTACGAAGGGGGTGCTGACGGAAGCTCCGGCCGGTATTGTTGTATCGGCGGTCAGGCGCAGGATTCCCATAGCACTCTGCGGGTCGGAGGACGCCCCGGTGAAGCCAGTCAAGTCCGACATAAGGATCCCATACCCGCCACTACTACTAGTGAACGACATAGACCCCGTATTGGTGTTGAAGGCGACATCATATACAATTCCATTACCGGTGGAGTTCATCAATCCTTTAATGGTCGAAGCCAAATCGATTCCGTTGTACTGCTGAGAGGTTAGCGTCAAGATGACATCAGTGATGCTGCCGCCACTCGGGACTTCTCGGAGATACAGAGTGTCGTTCACGGACCCCTCAACGGTTCGCCAGACATTCGCCAGCTGAACGTCATCCACGAACAGCTGTGTGCCAGGTGGGAGATACTGGCTGTCTGGCAGCTCGAAGGAAAAATCGTTAGCGCTCGCACCCACCGAAGCATATCTACTGTCGACAAAGACCTTTCGCAATTGGAGCTCTGGCTCTCGATCCATTTAAAAGGTATAAATATAAACGATGCAACTTGCGAAGGATCAGGTCGGCTCTGCCGGTCGGTCGGGTCATCGCAACCCATCACACCCCTTCTTGAAAAGAGCCCAACAGGGCGTGGAAATCTTCGGCGCGCTGAAAGGAGCTTATGAGATCGGAAGACAGATATACACAGTGGGGCAGGCGATCGCTCCGTATGCAGCCACTGGAGTACGGATGGCCGCGGCCCTTTTGTAGTGTTATCTATAAAAGGCAATGTGGAATAAGCTGACTCCCCATAACTTCCGTCACGGTGTGTCTCAACTTAAGGGACATCTGGCGACTGGCTATGGTCATATGCGTCACTTTGCTTCTAAAGTGGATCAGGGCATGGACTTCGGGAAACGGCTCTTTTCCGTACTAGCCCCGGTCATTGAGAGCCTCGGAGGAGGCAACCTGAACCGGAAAGCGATCCAGGGGTTGGGTGCTTACGAGAAAGCGAAGGCCGCCGTCGTAGATGTCGACGAGAAGGGGAGACAGGAGCTATCTCAGTTCGTCGGCCACTTGAGGTCGACTGTGCCAGAGATTGGCTTGTAAACGCCGAATAACCCATCAATGAGATGGGTTTTTTTACCTTCACATGGTTTCCAATGCCCTGACCCTCGCCGTCAACGCGGCGAGTGCGATCTGCTGATTCTCGATCACCCCCAGGGCCGATTTTAGAACACTTGCGATAACACACGTGTAACGACTGTAATCTAGCTTTAGAAGACCGTCAGATCCTTCGATCACGAGATTTGTGAACATTGGGCTAGCTCCCGACACGGCGATTGCCGTCTGAAGCTCCTGGCTAATGAAGCCCAGTCGCCATTCGGGCTCGCCTCCAGGAATCACGTTGCCATCCATGTCCAAACGATCGTCGTTCATATCGGTGCGACGGTATACGCGGGGTTCGGTCCGATCGAAAATCGCTCGTAGACTCGAGCGATCAGCGTCTTGTATGTCGGTTTTAACGCGAGCATCGCTATTCGCTGTCATGGACCCCATAGTCCACAGATTGCCGTTCCCGTCGAGGTCCATCGTCTGGGTGACATTTTTGCGCCATCGAAAACCGTCGCCGGAAATGTTCACCGCTCGCGAACCTTCGACCGAAAAGCCTGCATTCCAACCTGCGGAATCGTACAGAGCTACCTTCATATTCCCCGACCAGGTTGTGGGGACTGAACCGTGATACTGACTCGTCCACGTCAGATCGGTCAACCCAGACTGTGACGCGCTGCCTGCACCTCCCGTGGATGTCGCGAACATTTTGCCCGTTCCGGCGTCTAGGGACCACGACACGCTGACACTGTTCTGCAGCGCGGGTTGGAGCGCTGAGCCGGATACTACTGCATTGAACGCGTCGGCTTTGTATTTGCCCGATCCTGCATCATAAGTCCACACTACGCTGAGAGTGTCCTGGAGCGCGAGATTGATAAGCATCTTGTTGGACAGCAGGTCGACGCCCACCGTCGTTCCCTGTCCGGCATCGAAGTGCTGAAAAACGCTATTCAGTGGGACGGCCGCACTGATTTGAAGATGGGAACCACCCCCCACAGTAGCGATTGTGATTAGAGCGCCTGCCGACAGTAGATTTTGTAGCATCGTCGCCGTTAAGGCGTCCTGCTTGGTCGCGATGTCGGCGTTGATGGCGGTAATCTCGGTGTCGTCGGCCTTCGCGGCGAGTGCGGAGACCAGTCCTGGCACTGAGCTTATGCCACTAACGCCCCCATTCGCTGCGACGTACGCCTTGATTTCCTGCGTGCTACCAAGGCCGGTCGCTATAAAGAGCTCATCGAAAGTACCGCTACGAACGCCTGTGAGAGACGTCATTTACTTTCAGCAGCGTTTTTAAGTATCAGGCGCGTCTGAAAAGACTTACTGAAAAAGTCGCCGAGTGTCTTCGCCCTGAGGTTGATCCACAGAAAGTCGTGAGGGGTCTCCACCGCATGACGGTAGATGGCCTCCACCTCCTTCTTACTCGCCAGCGCGGATAGTTCTTCAAGTATGGCGTCCAGGTCTTGGCGATTCCTTATGCGGAATAGGATGAGATCGCTTGCGTTCACGCGAACAACGGGGTTTAAAACTCGATATTTCTGCACACTGCATATGCAACTTATGTGAAGGTGTCTGCCCCTGCAGAAGAGCATCTCAACCGCTTTCGAACTCCTCATCGCCTCCTTCGAGTCGAGAAGGTCATCGAGGACGAAGCATATCGAAAAGAGACGATTTGAGTCGCTCGCCTTCTGATGTTTGACAATGCGCGTTTGTAGCTCAAGGATCTCCTGAGCCTTCTCTTCATCCCAGGAATCGAAACAGTGTTCGGCCGGATCCAATCCGTGGGATTCCAGAGCTTTTATGAATCCCTTCCACGAGTCATCAACGAAGATGCTGTGGGACCAGACATATGTACGCTCAAAAACGCGCCCTAACGGATAGATGTCCGTCAGCATTGACAGCAGTAGCGTGGTCTTCCCGGAATTCGATGGAGCGCAGACGATCATATTGAAGGGTACAGAGGGGACGTGCGCGCCATACTTGGACTGCTTGATCTTGTATTCTTTCGCAGCGACCGCTTTCACTTCAGGAGCGCCGCTCATTTCTTTTTAGTCGCTATTAAAGAAATGGCTCCTCTCAAGAAGAAGCCATGTTTCGAAAAGCTCGCTCGATATGCGGTCAAGGACCCTCATAAGGTGAAGCTACCAGACAGGAGCGCTACGCAGAAGCACGAGGCTCTCAAGAAGAGAGCGCGTAAAGTTGCCGAAACCAAGCTCGAGGATCGAGCGATCAACCGTCACGCTAACTCTGTGAACCTTGAGATGGTTCGTAACCATATGGACGAATTCGATCGCCTTCAAGGAGTGATGGAATCACACGCACGCCTAGGCGTCCCGACCACAGGGCTCAAGGAACGGCAGTTGGAATTGAAACGGCTCGCTTCTATCGCGATGGCGGGAGGTGTCGAGAAACATCCGTTGTTTAAGTAAAATGATGACCGGGTTATCGCGGAGACCTAACTACGAGGAACTGGCGCAGCTAGTTTCTACCGACCCGACGCGTCTCCGTCTTCCGGATCGATTCGCGACGGAGCTCGCAAATAGCTTTGAATATGGGTCGATCCAACGTGACGGCTTGCTCAAATTAGAAGAGATGAACATGCGGATGGCAGAGAAGGCAGAAAAAGACGCGGCAATCCAGAGGATAGCTCAAAACAACGACGTACCACTCTCCACCCTCCGGGCCATTCTCGAGGGCGCTCACGGCGCCTCGGTAGCAGCGGGAATGGCGTCAGATCATCTCTCAGATGTCGATACAAGCTCTGCAGCTTCATTTCACAGTGCGAATGAAGCGGCGGCTGAGGAGGCTAGAGCGGTTACCCTACGTACCAGTTTCTTTGGTACCTCGGCGAGTATTGATGACATGCTTTCAGGGACTGGAGTCGCTCGGATGCTTATACCTGAGACCGTCCGAGGAAGGCCCACGGGGGCGTTCATTCCACACTCTACGATGCCTCTGGGGTACGCGTCCGGCGCTGCTTCATCCAGCGGCTATAACGTCAGGGGCAGTTTCAGCTCTCCTTTCGTTGATCCTGCGTCTGAAGCAGGACGCGCACTGGCCTCTCACAGGACGTCTCGACAACCTGCAGGACCTACGCTCAGAATCTATGGGACGCGCACCGAGGGACCGATGGATATGCCGATGGACGTAGACGGGTTGCGTACGGAAGGACCAGCACCACCGACAATGCGAACGGAAGGCCGTATGCGTCGTGAGCCTAGGATGCCGCCTCCGGCTAGACCCAGTCCCCTGTTATTTGATGCGTCAGGGACTCCAATTCCATTACAGCTTGCATTCGATCATCCGCCGGCTATGGTGCTGGCCGCTCTCCCGGCGCACAGCGCAAGGGCCATGGCCGCTCTCCCAGCTCCGGTGATGACCGCTGCGCGATCGGCCGGCGAAGCCGGCATGGCGTCGGACACGTTAGAGAAGGATCTCGAGGATATGATCGATTCCGAAGAACTGCCCAAGAAAGCTACGAAGGCCGACAAGAAGAAACCCAATCTTAAGAAGAAAGCCATATCGCCTGGCAAATTCTCGAAAAAGGCTTTGACCAAGAAAATTGTGCAGGGAGTAGTCGTGGCAGCGTGACTTAAAAATGTTTGTACAGATAAAACAGAAGGATGGCATTCGAAGCTCATCAGGGTGCGGCAGATTCGCATCTCATTGACTCTCTTTCGTTCAAATTGCGACCAGGGGCTCAATATATCCAGGACAGGGCGAACTCTTCTTTTTATGCCTCCGGTGGAAACAGCTACAGCGCAGCTGGGGTTCGTATGATTAAATTTCAGATCACCAGCTCGAACGGGTGGATGGACCCACAGACAGCTCAGATTCGTTACGTATTGAAGAATACCGCGACAACAGCCGCTGAACTCCTTACACCCCTGGTGAAGCATGGTGCCGCTCCATTTTCCAGGTGTCGCATCCAGGTCGGTGGTGCCCTTATTGAGGACATTAGTGACATTGCTCGCCTTTATTCGATGTTCAGCCAATTTCAGAGCTCGGAACGTCGATTGAACGACGAAGTTGCAGGGTTGCCGGCGGAGCTGGCAGGTGCAGGCGCGACTACCACGGTGTGCTTCACACCACTTTCCGGCCTTTTCCAAAGTGACAAGTATCTACCGTTGAAGCTCTGCCAGGGTGTAACGGTTGAGCTCGAAATAAATTCCGACGCGGCGTCCTGGCTCGATTGGGATCCAGCAGTGGCCGCTGGAGCCGGCACAAACGCGCTCAAGAGCCAACAGTGGGAAATCAGCGACGCGCGTCTGATGGTGGACATCGTGACGGTCGATCCAGAACTGGCGAACCAATACACGGCCCATATCGTAAGTGGCCGTAACCTCCCAATTAACCTTTCCGGCTACATCTCGATCAAGCAGGCTTCAGGTCCAGGTCAAGCCTCCGGAACCATCAACGTGACTCGCGCACTGTCTCGCCTCAAGACGCTGTTTATCTCGGCGATGAGCGGAGCTGATACCGACAATAAGGAGATCAACACTTTCCGAGTCGCCGGACCGAACGCTACCGTTGGGGTCTCCGTGGGTGCTAAGCGTATCCCGGAGAGTGATATCAGCTCATCGGCAGAAGCGTGGTACCGCCTACGTATGGCTCTTGGGACGCACGCTTCCGCGGCGCACTCGACGGGCATTTCGCGTACAGAGTGGGAATCGACCAAATTCGTCATCGGTCTCGATACAGAGAAATCACTGCAGGCCTCTTCGACCGGTTTGAACACCAAATCGGGAGACCTTTTGACGGTGAAATACGCGAACTGGGCGGTGGCTCCAGAAAGCCTATACGTCGTGATGTGCCACGAGATGCTCCTCAGCCTTAGCGATCGTGGGGTGGAAGTTTACGATTAGACCCTGTGAATCCATTTGAGGTGCGCCCCGAGCGCTTCTACATTCTTGAATTTCTGAGCGCAGTGCAGACAGCACAGGCGGAGATGCTGGAAATACTCTATGAGCTGCCAGAGAATCTCGTCGTAATTGCAGGACACGAGCGTCTTGAAATTGGCTCGAGAGTAGTCCTGGAGGCAGTCCCTCTGTTTTTCCGACAGACGCCCAGTGCCTTTCGGCGTCTTCAATTCAACCGCCATCCCACTGTAGCGCTTGTGGTGATTGAGCAGTAGGATGTCTGGAGTGCCTCCCCGGTAACCCTTCCTCCAACAATCCAGGCGCTTCTCCGAGGTGTCCTGTAGCTCACCCAGCCCTGGGGCCAGAAGCGCTCCGGGGAGATACCCCTTGATGAACGCCACAACCCGATAGTGGAGCTGCGTCTCGTTAGTAATCGTGCACAATTGTGAGGCTACTCCAGACTTGCGAAGAGCCGGGAGAACCTCGGAGGTGATCCATCGTTTAAAAGCCCTCGCCTCCCGCATCTCCGACCTGAGAATCAGGGAGTACACCCCGCTCTCGTTGATGTATATCGTCTGCGCGTCGTTATGCAAAAGGGGCCGGCCCATATCGGTCCCCCTTATATTTTCAAGTTTCGCGCGGTCTTCCTCATCCACATGCATGCGGATTGCCTTGCGCTCATTCGCGTATCCGAGGATGACTGCGACGTCCTTCGCTCGAAACCACGCAGTGCCCTCGTCATCAGTACGTACGGCGACTGGGAAGGAGTTCCAAGAGATGAGGCGAGCGTTCGCCAGGCCGGCCGATCGTGTAGCGATCATCGACTGTTTTATTATACCCGCACACCATTTTCTTCGACCCTCGAGTACCGACCTGTTCGAGTGACGAGTAGAGAGTGGCAGCGGTTCCCCGTCAGACGCTGCTGCGCGTGTTGTCGCGGCTTACCACAGCGGCTGTGGAGACGACTTATGCGTCTGTCAGGAAAATTGGCTCACGGCCGTCCTTGTTAAATAGAAGGGTTCTCGTGAACTCGCCGGTGGCCTTGGTGCGTACGGTCATGTCCTTACGCATCTCAAATTTAGCGGCTCGACCATTCTGTGTTAGGTCGAATGTCACACCTTCTCCGTTGAGCAGATCCATGTAGAGACTGCGCACGGAGGTGAAATTCTCCCGATCATCCTCGGCTTTCTTTTTCCGAGGACCCCTCACAAGCTCCTTGGCCGTGTATTTCACACAGCTCGTTGGGACTCCTTTCATCCTAATATGGAGACCCGTCACAAGCGAACCATCCTCCTCCCCGACGCCGCGGAGGGTGTCGAGGTAGCACTTCTTGCCGAGACCGATAAACTCTGTGCTGCACACGTCTTTCGCGCCCTCCAGTTTGAAGTCGTCGTGGAACTGACCCAAGTCCTCGCCGATGAGCTCCCTACCATATTTCTCCTTGAAGGCTGCGGCGAGCTTCGGGACGTCCCTCTGAAATAGATGCTGTGAGTCCGTGTCCTGATAGAAAATGGGAATACCAGAGTCCTCCGCCGTGCACATGACCTCGTTCATAATCCTCTTGCTCATGGAGAGAACCTCCACGCCTACCTGCGCATAATTGAAGAACCCATCGATGGCTTGATACTTCTTCACCATGTTCTTGTGACCGCCGATGGGCGTCACGGAGTGGATGAAGTTGTAGTTGATCGGGAGATAGGCCTTCAGCTCCTCATCGGTCTTCACCAAGTGCTCGAACTCTGGAGCCTTCTGGATGGTGAAGCCATAGAGGGTGTTCATTACGAGCTTGTAGCCCACCTCGATCGGGTTCTTGTTCTGCTTGTGCCGCCGCCGCAGCTCGAAGAGACTCCGGATGACCGTGTTGATCGTGTCATTGCGGCCCTCGTTGAAGTAGAGCCCCTGGAGAATCTTGACCTCCAGCCCTTGGAACTCCATCGCGTCCTCGAGACCCACCCTATCGAGGTACACCTCCTGACCCTCCAGGTTGTTGGTGAAGTCCCGCACCCCATCTGCCTTCACGACACTGATCAGAGGGAAGGCGTAATGCTTCTTCACCGCAGTAACCTTCACTCTCACGAAGTAGCCATCCACACTCCGCAGAAATTTCATATTCTTCTGGTCGTCCTGAATAACCTTGGGAGTGCCCTTGAGAAAGCCAGGCATTCGGGCGAGGGCTGAGGGGTAGAGGCTGACTCCGTCGAAGTCCGCGATCTCACCCACCGCGTGCACCCTCCGGTTCTCTCTCGTCATCACCCGTCCACCCACCACACACTTCTGGATGAACTCCCGCACGTTGCCTGACACCTGTCGCACCTCATCGAAGCACCCGCTGCGGAAGGCCACGGCCTTGGCGATGGAGGTGGTGGTGATGCATTCGTCAGTGTCGATATTCATAGCCTTCACGACCCACTCGCGGAAGGTCATGTACCCCTTCAGAGTCACCTCCGTGTCCCGCTCGCAGTAGTATGCGCTGTAAGCGAGTATGTCGAAGTTCTCGCCCTTCACAATGCGCCTGCTCCGGAGAACCTGACGGAAGTGCTCAATGTCCTCCGCGCTGGTCTCCGAATCCTCCAGAACCTTTACCGCCTCCACCACCGGACACCACTGCTTCTTCACGTTCGTCTGGGTGTAGAGCCCATAAGGCATCACCTCCTTCTCCATCGGGAGGTTGAAGCATTTCCCGAAGTCTCTCAGGGGCATCGGGATGAGGCAGAGCGTGTCCTTGAATGTGATCTTCACATTGTCCCCGTAAATGGTCCGGAGACCATTCGCCTGGAGAATCTTGTTGTCTTTCGGGAGGATGCTCGTGCAGATGATGCGCTCCAGCAGGAATCGAATGTCATACGCCAGGTTGTGAGCCATTATGACCATCGAGGTCCCGTTCTTCCACTTCGACTTACACCCGGTCCACAACCAGTAATTCTTGACCGCCCAGTCCAGGGCTTGCTCTGCACAGTCCTCTCCGAAGCAGGTCTTATGGTGTCTATCATCGTAGCGGATATTACAGAGGTAGGCCTTGTGGCGCTCGCCCTCCGTGGTCGTCTCAAAGTCGATCACGAAGCGGAAGACGCCCGTCTCTGGAACCTCGGCAGGCTCCTTGTCGAGGGCCTCCAAGTCGATGCGCTCACCCTTGACCTTAGTGTCCCTGCAGTTCTGGGGGTTGACCTCGAGGATCCGGACGTCCTGCACCTTCTTGTAGAACTGCGTCCGCATGATCTCGTTATCGTACGGGATGGGCTTCAGAAGCCGCTCCTTGTCCTGTATGAGGATCTTGAAGAGCTGGTAGCTGGTGATGAACCTGTCCTCCCTCTTCCAGACGCCCTTTTGGTTCTTCCCCACGATCCTGTGGCAGTCTTTCACGTCCCGCACCTCCTCATAGTGCTCTAGGCAGAAGCTGGTGACCTCCACCCTATCCACGAGGAAGTAGTGCTCGTCGAGGAGACCTAGGGAGTATACCGGGTGCTTCTTGTCGCCGTGCCAGTGGACCTTCCCATCAGCGACCTGCAATCTGATGCAGATCTCGAAGTCGCTGCATATTTTCTTCAGCTTCACCTCCGGAACGTCCCTGCACTGCATGTGGATCTTCAGGTCCTGCAGACGCGCCTCCGGGAAACCACCCTCCTTCAACGCCGTCCAGAGGCAGTTGTCGTTGTGATCCTCCGCCTTCACCTCCTTGAAGACGCCGTAGCGGCTCCAGTCGAAGCTGGTCGTGTGGAGGTACTTGAAGAAGCCGCCGGCCGGCTTAATCCTCTTCTTCCCCTTCTTGGTCAGGCGGAAGTCCTCAGCAAGGAAGACGATCTGTTGTACTTCAGTCACATCTGTGATGAATTCCGTATCACTCGGCTTCGCCCCAGGTACTCCGTATTGGTCCACTTCATATGCAGTCAAAACGATGTTGTCCGGATCCTCGACGTCGTCCAAGGCCTTTATCAGCCGCGCCATTACGCGGTCACTGAGAGTGTAATACTCTCCATCCGATTTCTTCACCAGTAGGAGGCGGTCTCTAACGATGGACCTAGCCAGGAGGATTGCGTCCTTGGCGGATATCTCCTGCAGAGACACCACAACCTCATCGACCTCCCCGCGGTTCATGCGTTGGAATGCCGCCCGCAACTCCCCGGTGGGATCGGAAGCTCCCAGGGTGGAGTCGTAGAAAGTCTGCACCGCCAGCGGCCACTCCTTGATGATGTCCGCGAGGTTCTTCTTCTGTCGCTTATCCTCCCTCGCCATTGCTGTCCTGTATGCCTTGGAAGTGGGGAGGTAGCGCTTTGAGCCCAGCTGTACGTACTTGCGGTTCTTGTATGTGACCTCCGTACCCATATCCCCACCCACCCGCGGGAACATCTGATATTCCTTCAGGAGATCCTTCAGATTTCGCTTGTTGTAACGCGCCATGAACCCAGGAGTGCTCAGGAAGGTCCGTACGGCCTCCATGACACCATCCGGGAACTCGAAGCGCTGTGAAGCACTTGTAGTTGATCGGTTTGCAACCATGGTTCGCTATTTCTCTTTAACAATGTTTTTTTCTTTCGTCGTCCGAGTGGTTCAGTTCGCATGCCGACTATTAAATGCTCTCAGAGACGGTCTGAGCGATCCACCCGGAAATTATGCACGTAGCTCACCTCTGACTGGGTCTCAGCGTCTCTCCCACCTCTCTTCACGCAGCTCTCCAGAAATGCGAGTATCCATGCGCGAATAGTCTCCCACATTTAAATACATGGAGGATCATGTGAAGGCTCTTGACATGGTTTGTAAGCATTTCAGAGCGGAGCATGGCGATGCGTGCATACAGCGACTGCGAAGGAACAACCGCCGACTCGGGCGAGAGAAAGCGAAGGTGGGGGCTCAGCTCGACATCACAACCTGCCGACTGCAACGCATGGAGAAGGACTACAGGATCCTTCAGAACCTTTTCCACATCATAAGGGAAAGCATCTTAGCGGTGGATCGTCATGGCGACCCATACGGATTTTTCGCGCTTCTGTCGGAAAACCGAAGGCCTCCGCTGCGATAAGGCCGGAATCTATGCGATCCAACCAGCCCCGATAGCGAACCCTCCGGTGAAGGTCGGCATGGCGTACAACCTGCTAGAAAAGATGGCGAGGTACAGTCAAGCGTATCCCACGGGATTCAAGATACATGCGGTGGCTCGGGTCGCCACAAGAGACCCCAACTACGTCAGAAGTCGCGACGATGCCGTGCTGGCCGAAAAGGATATGCTCGGCAGGTTGCAAGACGTCAAGGCGATGAGAAAGGAGTGGATAAAACCCGAAGCCGTGGGCCGTGCGGTCGATGCGCTGAAAGCCGCTCATGTCAAGTATACACACAACACCGCATTGGAACCTCAAGTCTACACTGCCGAGACCCTGAACCCCCGGAGGAGATTGCGGGGCAAGCAAGCCCCACCTCCCGAACCACCCAAGAAGCGTCATGTGGGAGGTGTTGAAGACCCCAAGCCGAAGGTGAAACCCGTAACGACGCAGGTCGGTGCGCCGGCGAAGCCTGTACCTCCGAAGAAGCGCCGCCTGGGGCTGACCGAGAAGGAGATGCGCGCTGAGGTGCGAAGGGGGTATCAGGGCGGTATCCTGCTGACAGGAAAGCAATCGAAACCCCTGGAGATGCGGAAACGGACCAGGGCCGGAACTGTCTATGGGAGAATTGCCTAATGTTCTCAACGAGATTATCTTCGCGACCATAAAGATTCGAATGGCGACGACCGCTAAGCTCAAGACCGTCTCTGAACTCGCTCCAGACCAGTGGGTAGTCGGTGAGGTGAAAAAGACAAGAGGAGCTTCAATGGCCAGCGTTAGCGAACATGACAAAACCGTCATCACGTTCCGTCTAGATGTCCCGGTCAGAGCCCCCTTCGGTCTCTCCCAATTCAACGAGAAAAACCTGGATCTCTCCATCGAGAACGACGAGCTGCTCGCGAGTCTGCAGAAGCTGGACGCGTGGGCATGTAAGCATGCTGGAAATCTAGGTGTGGCTGCGGATGGGTATTCGCCTCTGATGAAACAGAAGGACGGACTACACGCGCCACTGCTGCGGACGAAGATCAATACACAATATGTAAGGGTCTGGGGGAAAGATGGTGAGCCTGATGTGGAGTTTGACTACGCAGCCCTCCACGGAGCTTCACTACAACTCGTCATCAGACTGCGCGGCTTCTGGGTCCATTCTGGGCGCTGGGGACTTCTACTACAAGCACAGGACCTGCTGGTGTTAGATCGCACCGCTACGGCTTCGGTCTCGCCGTTCGTGTCGACTGTCGAATAATTGTCTCGCCGGTCGGTAATAAAAATGTTGCCAGTTAGAAATACGTCAACAATGCCGTCAGGACGACCGAGAGTGCTGACAGACGAGCAGAGACTCGAGCAAAAACATACTGCTGACAAAAACTATTCCTCCCGCCCAGAGATCCAGGAGCGCCGCCGCGAGTGGCGAAGAGAGAACAGCGAACGGATCAATGAAAGACGGCGGGAACAGTGGCATGAGCGCAAGGAGGCCTTTGTGCAAATGACTGCGATACAACCCACGCCGGACTTCTAGTCCCTCCTTCTGGGAGGGCTTTCTTGCGTTAAGTGTGTCGCTGCATAGTTTGGAGGCTTTGGCGGTGGTACTTCAGGCATTCATCCGCATGCTTTCGGTCTGTCAGACCGCAGTTGCGGTGCGTTCCATGTTGTCAGCAGGTCGTGTCAAGTTGCGCGCGGATTGACGCAGGTCGTGTCAAGTTGCGCGCATGTTGTCAGCAGGTCGTGTCAAGTTGCGTGCAGTCCCGTGTGACGCACGTGGCACATGCGTGAAGTCCCGTGTGACGCACGTGGCACATGCGTGAAGTCCCGTGTCACGTGCGTGTCACGTGCGTGTCACGTGCGTGTCACGTGAGTGAAGTCCCATGTCACATGCGTGTCACGTGCGTGTCACGTGCGCGCGGATTGACGCAGATTGACGCAGTCAGACGCAGATTGACGCAGATGACGAGGATCTACTGCCTGATCGGAAATCCAGCGTGACACCACACCATGGTAGGTCTGGGGCGAGTTCCCAAAATCCACCAATCCTCCAAGAGAAATTGTCGAAAAGTGCGCGCGCCAAAGACGCAACGCAGTGCAGTCACAGACCCTCCCCGATCGAAAAAGGACGGATCGACCGCCGCGAACCCGAACACACGAGCTAGAGACCTAAGAACCCCTGGCAGACAATTCCTGTGGAGACTGCGAGAATCCTGAGATGCAATAGGATGCGACGCGATGCTCTGGATGCGCGAACGCATAGGGTCTACTGCGCTGTCGGAAATCCAGCGTGCCACCACACTCTGGTGGGGTCTGAGCGTGTTCCCAGAATCCACCAAAAACCCTATACTACT
>Ga0209402_10003476_pt1 | contig 15046 bp, 14 predicted proteins | sample ArcticOcean_MG_C_3_FD_187437 | JGI IMG/M metagenome (GOLD analysis project Ga0209402, IMG submission 187437) | Marine microbial communities from western Arctic Ocean - ArcticOcean_MG_CB8_126 (SPAdes) (version 2) | ecosystem: Environmental > Aquatic > Marine > Oceanic | place: Arctic Ocean... | reverse complement strand
AGTATTCCCCATTGATAATCCTAAATATGTCTGCGTGATTTCAGTTGATTCACCAAAATATGGTTATCATTGGGGGAACGAAACGGCAGCTCCAATCGTAAAAGAAATATTTGAAAGGCTTATCATCAACAATAAAGAATTTATTCCAGTTACTCCTAAAGAAATGCCCCAGTTTGCTCACAGATCAATTTCACGACAAATTCCCCCAATGCTCGCAACAGCGAATCTGATCCAAAAGCAAAATAATTTAGTGCCTAATTTTTTAGGAAAAACCTTAAAGCAAACCATTCAGGAAGCTAAAGATTTAGGGCTGATAATAAATCCGGTTGGCACCTCCGGGAGAGTAGTATGGCAATCGGTATCTCCTGGTCAACTGGTTGACAGCTCCCCTGCCTGTACCATTAAATTGGAATCTATCTAATGCGTTTACAGGAATTAGTTAAAAATATAAATTTTAAGGGAACCCCTGATGATCGGGAAATTTCCGCTATAACCTACGATAGTCGAAAGGTAAAGCCAGGCACCTTATTTGTCGCCATTGCAGGAGAGCGATCTGATGGTCACGAATTTATTCCCCAAGCAATTAAAAATGGTGCGGTAGCTATTTTATCAAATGGCAGGAGTCCAAAGACATCGGCAGTACCCATTTTGCAGGTAAAGGATCCTCGTCTAGCAATGTCGCGTATATCTGCACAATTTTATGGGAATCCTTCAACTAAAATGAATATCGTTGGCATTACCGGTACCAATGGAAAAACATCCATTACCCATATTTTACACCATATTCTACAAACGTCAAGTTCTTCTTGTGGGACCTTGGGAACTTTGGGATTTCAAACTCCAACAGGTATGGTAAGTACTGGTTTTACTACTCCCGAATCGGTGGAACTACAACAAATGATTCATACCCTTCAAATAGCAGGTGTTGATAATTTGGTTATGGAAATTTCATCCCATGCTTTAGATCTGCATCGAGTGGACGATGTAGATGTAGATATTGCAGTCTTTTCTAATTTGACACCAGAGCATTTGGATTTTCATGGTGATATGGAAAAATATTTCAAAACCAAGTTGCAATTATTTCAAAGTTTATCAAAGACCAATACTGCTATAATTAATCTGGATGATCCCTATGCTCAGAGAATTTGCTCCGCAACTGCTGCAAAAATTATTACCTTTGGTATGAATAAGAAAGCCAATCTCCATCCTGTACATACTGAATTTACTTTTCATGGTATAAAAGCAGAGTTGCAATTTGAGAAAAAAACAATTCCAATTAACACAACACTCATTGGGGAATATAATTTATCAAATATCATGGCTGGTGTTGCGGTGGGCATTAGCATGGGTATTTCTACCAATCAGATTGAAAAGGCTCTAAAAAGTATGCCCCCAATTCCCGGCAGAATGGAACATATCTCCTGCAAATGTCCGGGAAAAGTATTTATTGATTATGCCCATTCGCCCGACGCCTATGAAAAATTGTTTTCAAACCTTGTAAACCTTACTGAAAATAAATTAAATATATATACCATATTTGGTTGCGGGGGTAATCGGGATACTGGAAAACGATCTGAGATGGCAAACATTTCAGAAAAGTATGCTGCATTTAGTTATGTAACCATGGATAATCCCCGGGACGAATTATTGGAGAAAATTAATGCTGATATTATTCAGGGATTTTCAAGTGATAGATACATAGTTATTCCAGATAGAAAAGAAGCCATTACAACCGCTTTAAAGCAAATGGATGAAAATTCCATTTTATTGGTGCTTGGCAAGGGGCGAGAAAATTACCAAAAAATTGGCTTGGAGAAAATACCCCATAGTGATATTAAAATTATTAAGGAATATTCGATTGCGGGTTGAAATAAAAAATAAATCCAATTTTAAGCTCGCACTTAATTCAATTCTTCCAGATTTGAACATTTCTGAAATTTCCGGAATTACAATTGACTCTCGCATGGTAAAGCCGGGAGATATTTTTCTGGCTTTCAAGGGAGAATTTACGGATGGTCATAAATATATTGGACAAGCTGAAAAAGCCGGAGCATCTCTGATAATTGTTGAAAATAATATCGAGACATCCCTTTCTGTCATTCAGGTGAAATCTACTCGCAATTTCTTAAACGATTTGGCTGCTTCATATCGAAAATATATCACCTGCCCTATTATTGGCATTACCGGATCAAACGGAAAAACTACAACCAAAGATTTATTGACACATGTGCTTTCAGCCAGCATGGATACAATGTCCACCATTGGAAATTTTAACAGCACTATAGGCGTGCCTCTCTCTTTATTTGAATGTAGTGGAAATGAAGATATTGCCATTATTGAAATGGGTGCCAGCATACCTGGTGAAATAGAATATATTTGCAATATCGTTCAGCCAAACATGGGGATCATCACAAATATTTTTGAAGCCCATTTGGAGCGCTTTGGAGATATTAATGAGGTTGCAATAACAAAATCAGCGTTGTTTTCTTCTCTTTCAAAAAATGGTGTGGCATTCATAAATATGGATGATCCTTTCATTTCCAAAATGTCCACTCCCTGTAAGGGATTGGAATACTCCTTTACTAAATCTTCTGATTTTCAGGGCAGTTGGTCCTCAGATAAAAAGACTCTTACCATCAACAATATTGCTATCAATATATCAACAGCGTCAGAAACAATGGGTATGAATGCTCTGGCAGTATTTTCCATAGCCTCTCATTTAGGAATGGCTGATTATGTTATAAAAACTCAAATTGAATCCTTTCAACTTCCGCCAGGGCGGGGAAATTTTTTGAAATTTCAAGATATCACAGTTATAAATGATAGTTACAATGCCAATCTTGAATCTGCTCGCAGCGGAATAAATAACCTCACTTCTCTTTCTGAAGGAAAAAGAAAAATTGCAGTCATAGGTGATATGCTGGAATTGGGTGAATTGGAAAAGGTTCATCATCAAACATTAGGAAAATATCTATCAGAAAAAAAAGTGGATGCTGTTTTTGCCTTTGGCGATTTAACCCAGCATACTATTAAGGCAATGAATGGCGCTGCAATGTTTCATCAATTTTATAATGACAAAGCTGATCTTTTAACTGACTTAAAAGCATTTATTTCAAAAGGTGATATTATTTATGTGAAAGGATCCAGGGGAATGAAAATGGAAGATGTAATTAAAGGGTTACAAAACTAATGTTTTATCATTTACTCTATCCCCTACGAGAATTTTTCTTTGGATTCAATGTATTTGGATATATTTCATTCCGTGCAGTTGGTGCCGCACTCACTGCACTCATTATCAGTTTTCTCTTCGGGCCTAAAATCATCCGCACACTCCAGTCTCGCCAAATTGGTGAGACTATACGATTAGATGGGCCTGAATCTCACCTCAAAAAAGAGGGTACTCCAACCATGGGAGGGATAATTGTTTTATTGGCAGTTATCCTTCCCACTTTTCTATGGGCAAAAGTGGGTGACAAACATATTTTACTTATCCTATTGGCAACGATTTGGATGGGATTAATTGGATTCTTAGACGATTATTTAAAAGTAATTAAAAAGTACCCCCGGGGATTAATTGCCCGCTATAAAATGGCTGGCCAAATTAGCTTGGGTTTAATTATTGGGCTCATTTTAATCTACTACCCTGATTCTTCTCAATTTGCAACTTCAATATCAATTCCATTTGTTGCAAATGGCACCATTGATATTGGATGGTTTTATATTCCTCTGGTAATTTTGGTTATTACAGGTACCTCTAATGCGGTAAATCTAACCGATGGCTTAGACGGTTTGGCAACTGGGCTGGTAGCCATTGCAACACTTGTATTTGGCGCTATTGCCTATGCTTCCGGTCGATTGGATTACAGTGATTATCTCAACATCATCTACCTCCCAGGCACTGGAGAATTATTTATCTTCTGCCTCGCTCTTATTGGTGCTTGTATCGGATTTTTATGGTTCAACGCAAATCCTGCAAAAATATTTTTAGGAGATACGGGTTCATTGGCAATTGGCGCTGCCCTTGGAACATTGGCAGTATTATTAAAAAAGGAAATTCTGCTCTTTATGATTGGCGGTGTGTTTGTAGCTGAATCTGTATCTGTAATTATACAGGTGTATTATTTCCGTTATACGAAGAAAAAGTATGGAGAAGGCAAACGTATTTTCCGCATGGCTCCCTTGCACCATCATTTTGAATTATTGGGCTGGCCGGAAAATCATGTGGTGGTTCGATTTTGGATTATTGGCATTCTTTTGGCACTCATTTCACTTACAACTTTTAAAATACAATGATTGACCTAAATAATATTTCTAAAATTAATTGGGCAAATACACGGATTAGTATTCTGGGTGCTGGAAAAAGTGGTATTGCAGCCGCTGCGCTGGGCACTCATATCGGAGCCCAAATATTTATAAGTGAAGATAGTGATTCACCCGAAATTATAGAAAATATTGGTGAATTAAAATATGAAGTGGGTGGTCATAGTAACTCAGTTTTAGATGCAGATATTCTGGTAAAAAGTCCTGGGATACCCAATGATGTACCCATTATTAAGGAATGCGAAAATCAAAATATTCCCATTGTAAGTGAGATAGAATTTGCATCATGGTTTACAACTTCTCCCATTTTAGCTCTTACAGGATCAAACGGAAAAACTACTACAGTAAATCTATTACATGAAATGTGTATCAGCGATGGGAGAACATCCCTGCTTGGTGGGAATGTGGGTATGCCTTTTTCAGAAAATGTACTTTGGGAGCTCACCTCAAATATTGAAAATTCTGTTCATGTACTTGAACTGAGCAGTTTTCAATTGGAACATATTAATACATTTTCACCCCTGATTGCTGGGATCCTGAATATAAGTCCAGACCATTTAGATAGATATGCAGATATTAACGCTTATGCAGCCGAAAAATTAAAATTAGCAACTCATATAGATAAAACCGGATGGCTGGTATTTAATGCAGATGATCCCATCTTAGCTAAATCACTAAAGGATACCACTCGATCAATAGTATTTTCTCTAAAACAAAATGAAAAGTGTCATTTTAAATTAAATGCAACGAAAGTATATTCCGGTGAGGTTGATGATCCTGATATTTTATTCAATTTTGAAGATACCAAATTAAAAGGTTTTCATAATTTGCAGAATATCCTGGCCGCAGCAACAATGGCACATTCTTTTGGTATTTCACGAGAAGCGATTCATAACTCAATTATTAATTTCACACCTATACCCCATAGATTGGAATGGGTTGGTAGCATCCAAAATGTGGATTTTTTTAACGATTCAAAGGCTACAAATATTGCTGCGGCAATTGCTGCCATTGAAAGCTTTGATGATAATCTAATCCTTATTTTGGGTGGAAAGGACAAAGGTTCTACAGATTTTACTCAGCTCATTCCTACAATGGAAAATCGTGTAAAATCTATTATTGTTTATGGAGACGCTGGCAGAGAAATTAAAAATCAACTTAATGAAATTTTTCCACTTACCTATTGTGGTGATTTTGAGGACGCTCTCCTAACAGCAAATAATAATTCTAATGCCGGTGATACAATTCTTCTATCTCCAGCCTGTGCCAGTTTTGACCAATTTTCTAATTATGAAGAACGGGGAAATAAATTTGTAGAAATTTTCACCAAATTGGAGCTTGGAAATTGAATATTCGCTCCTATCCAAATGATTATCTAATCTTAGGTACAATTTTATTGCTTTCAGGATTCGGGATTGTAATGATGTATAGTGCCAGTAGCATCTTTGCTATGAATGAATATAAAAATTATATGCATTTTTTTCTTCGCCAAACCAAATGGCTCATAATTGGTACTTTTTTTATGTTTTCATTAAGTCAAATGAATTATCGGATTTTGAAAGAATTAGCCTATGCACTAATCATTTTATCTTGGGTTTTCTTGATATTGGGATATTTCTTCAAGGGCAATAACCCGGCATCCCGTTGGTTAGTTCTGGGAGGACATAGTTGGATGACTACCTCTGACTTTGCTCGGGTAAGCCTCATCATATTTACTGCTTATTTTGTGGATAAAAATAAAAAATATCTGAAAGACTGGAAATTTCTGTTGCTCCGATTCACTCCAATTCTGGGGATATCATTGGTATTAATTCTCTTCCAACCTGACACCAGTACCACCATGATTATTGCTGCCATTATAATGGTAATGCTGTTTATTGCCGGAACAGATTGGCGTTATCTCACAGGTTTATCAATTGCGGGAGTTATTGCGCTCATCTTAAAAATAATGAATACTCCCCATGCCATAGATCGATTCGTAAATTGGAATGATAAGCAGAAAGAGCAGTCGCTAAATGCACTGGGAACCGGCGGAATTTTTGGTAGTGGACTGGGCGACAGCATTATAAAAAATGGCTACCTCCCGGAAGCACATACCGATTTCATTCTCCCTATTGTAGGTGAAGAACTGGGATTTATCGGAATCTTTATTTTATTTTTTCTGTTTTGGTTTCTCTTTATAAAAGGGCTCACTGTGGTGAGGGAAGCGCCTGATTTGTTCAGCATGTTTTTATCTTTCGGAATTCTTATTTCTGTAATGATTTATTTTTTGGTAAATGCAGCTTACGTGGTGGGCTTTGCACCTACTACTGGTCTTCCCATGCCCTTTATCTCTTATGGGGGTTCACATACCATATTTACCTTTATCTCCATGGGGATACTGCTCAATATTGCCCGAAAAGGAAGATCCGCAACCAATAGCTATTATCGAGGATTTTCGTATGAGTAAAAATCTCCGTATGGTGGTTACTGGCGGTGGTACTGGTGGCCATTTCTTTCCGGCAATGGCAATAAGAGATGAGCTACAGCAAAAAGGAGTGGAAGTAAAGTATATTGGGTCACGATTCGGTGTAGAGGCATCTCGATTTTCAAATAATAGTGAGAATGGATTACTGTTGAACATTCGTGGAATTCAACGGCAATTGAATTTGAATTCTATAGTGAAAAATATTCTTTTCCCATTTAGATTTTTGCAGTCCTATTATCAATCATGGAAATTACTCAATGACTTCAAGCCGCATGTGGTAATTGGAACAGGTGGGTATTCTTCGGGACTGCCATTACTAGCTGCTATTCATAAAGGGATCAAGACAGTTATTCAAGAGCAGAATTCTTTTCCGGGAATAACCACTCGGCTTTTGGCTTCCCGGGTTGATGCTATCTGCATTGCTTACAATGATGCGGCAGTTCATTTGAAAAAAAAAATCCAATTTTCACCGGAAATCCTGTTCGGAAGGATATTCAAATAATGGATAAAGCTCAGGCAAAACAAAAATTTAACTGCAATGTATCCCTGCCAGTATTAGCCGTTTTAGGTGGGAGCCAAGGGTCAGTTCCATTAAACCGTCATTTTCAAAAAGAATGTAAAAAATATACCCAATCCGGAATTCAAATACTCTGGCAATGTGGCAAAAATGATTATGAACGACTACAGAATTCAGTAGATGAAACAGATGTGCATTTAATTCCATTTTCAGATGAGATGGGAGCTTTATACTCTGCCGCGGACTTAATCGTATCTCGTGCAGGCGCATTGGCATTATCAGAAATGGCTCTTATGGGTAAAGCAATGGTACTGGTTCCCTTTCCTCATTCAGCAGGTGATCATCAATTTAAAAATGCCGAAGTATTTTCTAACTCTGGTGCTGCTATTGTTTTGCATCAGTCCAAATTGCAAACTGGTGAATTGGAAACGACCGTTTTAGAATTATTTAAGCAACCAGAAAGAATTCAGGAAATGGAAAAAAAGTCTATTCAAATGGCAGCTCCGGACGCTACTGAAAACATTGTATCAACTATTATGGAAATCGCAATCAGCTGATGTTTGGCAAAACAAATCATATTCATTTTGTGGGAATTGGCGGAATTGGTATGAGCGGAATGGCTGAACTCCTACACAAACTTGGCTTCACCATTAGCGGGTCAGATAATAATAGCTCTGAACGAACCGAAAATTTACAATCTTTGGGATTAAAAATATCTGAAGGCCATTTTGGAGAAAATGTAAATGGTGCTGATGTAGTTGTGTACTCTTCAGCGGTTCAACTGAGTAATCCTGAAATAACGGCCGCTGAAAGTAAACAGGTGCCGGTAATTCGCCGAGCAGAAATGCTGGCTGAACTTTTGAAAGTAAAGCCTACCAGTATCGCCATCGCTGGTACCCATGGAAAAACTACAACTTGTTCCATGTTGGGTGAAATATTAACTGCAGCAGACCTCAACCCCACCATGGTAATCGGAGGGATTGTAAATAAATTCAAGAGTAACACCATTTCCGGGAGCGGTGATGTCATAGTGGTTGAGGCTGATGAATTTGACCGAAGTTTTCTCACTCTACAGCCAACCATGGGACTCATCACGAATTTAGATTTAGAACATTTAGACTGTTATGAAAATTTGGAAGACCTGCAAATGGCATTCACCCAATTTGCAAATGCCGTTCCCTTTTATGGAAGGGTAGGAGTATGTATTGATAATCAAAATGCCGCTTCTATAATCCCCAATATTAAACGACCAATAGTGACATTTGGGCTGCATAAGGATGCTGAAATTCAGGCCTCCAATTTACAATTTGAAAATAATCACTCAACTTTCACCCTATCCATTCACGGTGAGACACAGGGAGAATTAACGGTTCATGTTCCCGGTGAACATAATGTAAAAAATGCCTTGGGTGCTGCCGTTTTGGCGTTGGAATTGGATACTCCCTTTGATAAAATTCAGAGAGGATTAGACCAATATACAGGGGTACGCCGGAGATTCGAAATAAAATATACTACCAGTACAAATATTATGATTGTAGATGATTATGCCCATCATCCAACGGAAGTATCAGCCACTTTAAAAGCAGCCAAAACGGGTTGGAGTAACCGCGTAATAGCAATTTTCCAACCTCACTTATATACCAGAACCCGAGATTTCTACCACGGTTTTGCCGAGGCATTTTTGCAGGCAGATATACTTATTGTGACAGATATATATGAAGCGAGAGAAAAACCTATCCCCGGCATTACAGCTCAAATTATTTCAGATGAAGCCGATCGGCTTGGACATAAGCATGTTGAGTTTATACCAGATCAAACCAATATTCCTGCTCGATTAAAAGAAATTGCTCAAGCAGATGATATGATTATAACTATGGGCGCTGGAAATATATGGCGACAATGCAAAGGGATTTATGAGGCAATCCAAAATTGAACCAAAAACAGAGGCAAGACATTCGTAAAATGCTCACATCTGCAATGACATTTGATGAGCCTTTAGCCAAGCATACCACTTTCGGTATTGGGGGTCCTGCTGCCTGCATGGTATTGCCAGATACTCGGGAAGAATTATCTACGCTGCTGAATTATGCCTATCAGAAAAAAATATCTGTCATCTTCATTGGTTCCGGTTCCAATATTCTGGTGTGGGATAAGGGTTTCGATGGCATAGTAATCTCCCTGAAAAAATCTTTCAAGAATCTCAACATTAAACAAAATTCACAAATTATTGTTGAATCTGGGGTCATGCTGGGAACCATGGTAAAACAAGCCATGGCTGCACAAATAGGCGGATTGGAAAGTCTAATTGGTGTACCAGGAACAGTCGGTGGTGCACTCATTATGAATGCCGGCGCATTTGGAAGTGAAATTTCAAAATATTTTGAAGAAGCAAAAACCATGACCATAGAAGGTGATATAAAATCTTACAAGAAAGGTGAAATAGAATTTTCATACCGTCATTCAACCTTTCCAAAAAATGAAATACTGTTAGAAGCGACCTTCAATTGCAAAAGGGGAAAACCTGCTGATATTTTGAAAGATAGGAAAGTAGCATCAGATGGAAGAAAATCTAATCAGCCTTTAAAATTTAGGTCGGCTGGAAGTATCTTTAAAAATCCATCAGACGCTTTAGCTGCTGGATATCTGATTGACAAAGCTGGATTAAAAGGCACTGAACGAGGCGGTGCTGCCATTTCTGAAAAACACGCCAACTTTATCGTGAATATGGGTGCAGCAACAGCAACAGACGTTTTATATCTAATAAAACTGGCTAAAAAATATGTGGCTAAAAAATTTCATATTAATCTGGAATTGGAAGTAAAGCTAATTGGCTTTCCCAAATCCATGACTCAGGATATTTATTATGCGTAAAAAACAAAAATTAATTGCCACTATTTTGAAAATTATTTCAAGTATTGTTGGAATAATTTTATTGGGAATCCTTGTTATAGGCTATTCCACCCATATTGGACTATTCAATACATTTGCAGTCAAAATAAAAGGCAACCAATTTGTTACGAATGCTCAAATTCAGAAACAGTTGCAACCATTTATAGAAGAAAACTATTTTTCTATTGACTTTGACGAAATGCAAAGTGCAATATCATCTCTGGATTATATTGAATGTGTACAGTTAAGCCGAATTCTTCCTAATACGGTGATGATTCAGGTGATTGAAAGAAAACCCATATTTCTCGTTACTCTGGAAAATGAAAATTTCTTAATGGATAAAGCTGGTTTACTCCTACCTGCCCAAGTTAAAGCCATCAGCTTCTACCCCGTTCCCATAATTAATATTTCAGAGGATATGCATGATAAAACAGGATTAAATGACGATATTGCGGACGTATTCAATTATTTGTTAACAGATTATCCCCTATTTTATGACAATTTAAGTGAGGTCATTATTGGAGTTGAAAAGTGGACGTTTTACAGCGATAGCAAAACCCGCATATTTACAACTTCAGATAATCTACTTTCTCAGCTCAATATTTTGAAAGTTTTTGAACAGACAGTGTACCCCGGCAGACAACTAGATGACTATTCATACATTGATTTAAGAATTGCCGAACGGGTTGTCGTAAAAGAAAAATATCGAAAAGGATGAAATTGGAAGATAAACAAATAATCAGCGGAATTGATATTGGCACAACCAAAATTGCAGTGGTCATTGCTGAATGGGATAAATCTGATAATACGATCAATATTCTGGGAGTTGGCGAAGCCCCATCTGACGGTTTGAAAAAGGGCATTGTGGTGAATATGAATAAAACTGTGGATTCCCTCGCTCAAGCACTTTCTATGGCAGAACGTCAGGCAGATATTGAGGTTGATGGGGCATTTGTAGGCATAACTGGTGATCATATTCGCGGTATTAATTATTCAGGGGTCATTACTGTGAGCAAAGGCAGCAATCGTCAACCGGTAGGGCAAGAAATTACTCAGAGTGATGTACAGCGAGTATTGGACCATGCTCAATCCATAAATCTTTCTCCTGATAGACGCATACTGCATGTACTTTCCCGGGATTTTAAAGTGGATGACCGCAGTGGTATCAAAAATCCCCTAGGGCTGGCAGGACATCGTCTGGAAGCCAAAGTACATTTGGTAACCAGCGCTATAAATGTGGAAAAAGACCTGCAAACTTGCATGGAAAAAGCCGGCGTTGAGGTAATTGAGTTTGTGCTTGAGCCCTTGGCATCTGCTCATTCCGTGTTGGATGAAAATGAGCGAAAATTAGGAGTTATTCTGGTAGATATTGGCGGTGGTACTACAGATATTATTGTGTATCATGAAGGCGGTGTACTCCATGCAGGCACCGTGCCTCTGGGTGGAAGTAATATCACCTATGATATCGCCTACGGAGTACAAACTACTTTAGAACAGGCAGAACAACTGAAATGCCAGTATGGTTCAGCAAAATCTGCATTAGCGGATCCTGAAGAAAATATTAATATAACCGGAACTAATGGGCGTGAATCAAAAACCATATCCCGAAAGAATCTGGCGGGCATTATTGAACCGCGCATGGATGAAATATTCCGCCTAGTGAAAAATGAAATCCGAAAATCTGATTATCCCGGTGATTATACCTTCGGTATTGTTCTCACTGGTGGAGGCTCACAGCTAGAACACGTAACTGATTTAGCTCAGGAAATTTTTCAACAACCAATTAAGGTGGGGCAGCCTCAATTAAGTGGAGGAGTTTCAGAAAAAGTGAATAATCCTCGCTATTCCACAGGTGTGGGACTGATTAATTATGGCAGACAAAATTGGTCAGAATTAGAATACGGAAAACCTATGGATATAAATTCAATTTTTAAGGGCTCATTTACGAAAATGGGGAACTGGCTAAAAAATTGGTACTAACAATAAACAAAGAAAAGGAGTAAGACATGTTATTTGAACCTGTAGACCTGAAAGAACAGAAAGCAAAGATAATCGTCGTTGGTGTTGGCGGGGGTGGTGGAAATGCCTTGAACCGCATGATCGAAGATGGAATGAATTCGGTAGATTTTATTGCGGTGAATACTGATGCGCAGGATCTGGAAAATAATAATTCTCAAACCAAGCTGCAAATAGGAAAAGAACTTACCAAGGGCCTTGGAGCTGGTGCAAATGCTGAGATTGGTCAGCAAGCTGTGGAAGAAAATAAAGAGGTCATTTCCAGTACCTTGGAAAATTCTGACATGGTATTTATTACTGCTGGTATGGGTGGCGGCACCGGAAGTGGAGCTGCCCCTGCAATTGCCAAAATTGCAAGAGAATTGGGTGCCTTAACAGTGGGCATAGTAACCAAGCCATTTGCCTTTGAAGGACCTAAACGCCACAAACGTGCATTGGCAGGCATTGAAGAAATGAAGAAGAATTGTGACACCCTTCTGGCAATACCCAATGAAACACTACTTGAAATAACTGATGAAAACACAACCGTTACAGAATCATTTAAATTGGCGGATTCAGTACTGCATCAGGCAACAAAGGGAATTTCTGACCTCATTAATATTCCGGGCTTAATCAATCTTGATTTTGCAGATGTGAAAACAGTAATGAAAAATATGGGTGATGCTATAATGGGTACTGGAATAGCACATGGAGAAGAAAGGGCAATATTGGCTGCACAACAGGCAATTAACTCTCCCCTGCTCCAGGATGCAAGCATAACCGGATCACAGGGTTTATTGGTAAACATCACGGGACCAGAGAATATGACTATTCATGAGCTAAATGATGCTTCCAGTATTATTTATGAAGAAGCTGGTGCCGATGCCAATGTTATCCTCGGCTGTGTATTAGATAAAAATCTCACTGACGAAGTTCGTGTAACGGTAATTGCCACTGGGTTAAATGGAGATGGTAAACGGGAATATAATTCAATTCCTCATTCAGCTAAACCCGATTTTACTCTGCCACGGGGTGATAATAATATGAATGAGGATGAAAATCGCATATCCGCATTCCAGAATTCATCAACACCTGTGAATGAACCCGAAAGTACACCCACATTGTTTAAAGAGGATAATTCAGATGGAGAAACAACTGCGGGACCAGTAATTACCTTCGGGGATGATCTGGATGTTCCAGCGTTTATTCGTAATCGTCAGGAATAAACAGGGCAATATATTGCCGGTAATATGATGGACTCCAAAATGGAGTGAGGAGTTTACTCCCTCCTCAATAATTGTTAGATACCAATAAAAAGCCTCTCGGAACCGAGAGGCTTTTTATATATAGTTACAAGGGTAATGGCACAATTCCACCTAAACTAATAAACATTATGCCCTTACTTCTCAACAAGCTTGAAAGCATGTTGTACAACCCGCCAGCTCACGAAGTAGGAGTGCGTGCAGGCAACTTTTTTTACCCACCAACCATTAAAGGATTAATAACAATGGTGGGCTAAGTTGTTGAATGGTTATCTGAGCAATAGGGTCAACCCCTGTCATGTTGACGAAGGAAACATCTCAATTTAATGAATGGAGTAAAAATAATAGATTGAGATTCTTCACTGCATTTCGTTTCGTTCCTGAATGACCTATTCAATAAAAACAAAAAAACCTCCTAAAAAAAGGAGGTTTTTCATTTTATTGAAATATAACTGCTTCTAAATAGCTTTCAAGACTTTCCCGGATTTTAAACAGTTGGTACATACTTTTATCCGTTTTTTGGTGCCATCAATCATTGCCCTAACCCGTTGCAGGTTGGGTAACCAACGACGACGGGTTTTATGATGTGAGTGACTCACATTATTTCCCACAATGGGTTTCTTTCCGCAGATTTCACATATTTTTGCCATAATTCTTATTCCTTATATAAAAGACAGGCGAGAAATTTAATACAATTTAATTAATCATATGAAGATTTTTACACAACAAATTTTAAATTAAACCTTTCAAAGGATATACCCTGAATTAGGATGAAACCTTTGAAAGGTTTTAATTGATAACTAATCCTTGTTTTTACCCCCCATTGGTAAAATACTGAATGGATAAATGTGTAAAAATACTAATTATGTGTCCATTACTGCTGGGCTCCCTTCTGTTTGGGCAAGCACCGTATGATTTACATACTCAAAATGAATACAGTTACGGAATTCGAATTGATTGGAGTATTGACCCATCCGTAGAACCAACCGCATACAATATTTATAAAGATGGAGAATACCATCATACAAAACTCCCTCAGTGGAATGGATTATGTACATCTTACATATATTCGAATTCCTCTTGTGATAATTTTGATAATGAGTATTGTTTTACCGTAACACGCTATATGGGGAAGAAAAATCTGGGCATTCAAATGAAACCTGCGGAGTATTTGTAGATGATGGGTATTATAATTGTTTAATAGTAGATGAATCTGATATTCATTTGGAAGAATCATCCCCCTTGGGAATATCATTTACTAATTTTTTATCAATCACTGGATTTCAATTTTATTTAGTAGTTGATACCTTAATTGTTAGTATTGATTCCGTAATAGCAACTGATCGCCTAGATGGATTTGGGATTGCATTCAATCAATATGATGATGGAAGAATTGTTATAATTGGTTATTCGCTTACTAGTGCCGAAGTTGACCCGGGTGAAGGTCCAATTGTTGACGTTTATTTTACTGGTGATACTCTGGGGATGTCAACAATGATGGTGAGGTAAATGTATTGGATATTGTAGATGTTGTTGGCTGTGTATTGGGCAATCCATGTCCAGACTGTAGTGATATGAGGATGGTGGTTACGATGT
>Ga0209402_10003475_pt1 | contig 15048 bp, 14 predicted proteins | sample ArcticOcean_MG_C_3_FD_187437 | JGI IMG/M metagenome (GOLD analysis project Ga0209402, IMG submission 187437) | Marine microbial communities from western Arctic Ocean - ArcticOcean_MG_CB8_126 (SPAdes) (version 2) | ecosystem: Environmental > Aquatic > Marine > Oceanic | place: Arctic Ocean... | reverse complement strand
CGCAGAAAAAAATAGCAAAGTAAGTACATTAGAGTCTATGCTTTCAGGTGTAGCCTCAGGTTTAATCTCAATACCAAAAGGTTTCTTTTCTTTAGGCGCAAGCTTAATGGATCTGGGATCTAACACAGGCAAAGCTGCTAAAGTTGAACAATGGTTTGATGATCTTACAGAATTTGATGAGAAAGCAGAAGCAACAACTGCTGGAAAACTTACAGAATTATTAATTAATATAGGTGTACCGGGAGGTCTAGCTTTTAAAGGAGCTAGTGGTCTAGCTAAGACAGCCATGCTCGCAAAACAAAACGGTAAGTATGTTAATTTAATTAATCCAAAACTAGTAGATGCAGCCGGTAAAGCTACGGAGCTTACTCTAAAAGGTAAAGGCAGACAGTTTATGGCTGGAGCTATCGGTGGTGGTATAGCAGAAGGTGCTTTTGTTGGAGATGTAAAAGCTGCAGGATCGTTCGGAGATTTATTAGGCGGGCCAACAGGAATTAATAGAAACGATGATGACGCTATGACAGAGGTACTGAACAGAGTTAAGTTTGGTACTGAAGGTGCATTGTTCACTGGTCTTATAGGCGGCACTGGTAAACTAATTAAAAAATTAACAAATAGAAATAAGCAATTAGATACAGCCAACTCTTTATTAGATAGATGGATAGATAAAGCAGCATCAGGGTTCAGGGCGCAAAGTGGTAAGACTCAAGAATTTTTTGGTATTGAAAGACAAAGTATCGGTGCACAAGGTGCTAACGCTAATGTTGCAAGAAATTTATCAAGGGAATTAGAAACAGATATAGATGCTTTATTTCCACCTATGCGAACAGTTTTAAATAGTCAATCCTCATCCCAAAGAAATGCTTTTTTAGAACAGGTTAATGAATTACTTTTATCTGGTAAAGCAGAACTTGACGATGCAGGTAAAGCAACCTTTGGTAAAATGGATGGATCTCAGAGAGAACAATTAAGAGAAGTCATTAAAAAATTTGCACCTAATGCAGAAAAAGCTGCAGAAATAGATTCGTCAATAGTATCTGGCTTGAGTGCCATGAGAATTAAGTGGGGTGATTTATTTTCTAAGCTGGGGGAATCATTCGGACCTGAAGATATTAAACAATTTCAACAATTATTTGGTGGTAAATTTAAATCATACCTTGGTTCCACCTACGATATATTTCAAAACAAAAGTCTGCTACCTTGGACGAGATTTAAACCTGCAGCTGGAGCAATAGAAGACGCTAAAAAATCATTTATGCAAAGCGCTGACGAAGCGGGAAAACCTATAACAGATCTACAAGCTGAACAATATGTTGCTAATATATTAAGACCTGAAAGTTTGTTGATGCCTAAAGGTTTTAGAATGGATAGACCTTCAGAACTTGTTTTTAAAATTCCAGATTTTTTTGTAAATAGGACAACTTTAGATACAGCGGTAACAAGATCGGGAGAAGCAAGGATTTCGATAGCAAAATTAAAAAGTAAAACGGACCAAGAAGTTTTTAATAAATTATTTGGAAAACAATCAAACCCTATGCAAACAATGGTAGGTGGAATGGCTAAGCTATCTATGATTGTTGAGAGAAACCTATTTTATAAAAATCTTATGACAAAGAATGATGAAGTTGTTGCGGCGTGGAGAAAAGCTACAGACAAAACCACGGTGGCACAACCTATGTTTGCTAGAACTGATGCAGAAGCTATGTCTATGTTTGGAAATGATTACAGAAAAATACAGGTAATTGACCCTGCTCAAACTTTAGATGTTGGTATAGGTAAAACAAAAAAACCATTAGCTTCAACACCAACCACAGGTTCATTTAATCCATTTAATCCATTAGGTGAAATTGGAGAACCTTTTTTTGCTAGACCAGGTGTAGCAGACGCTATAGAGAAAACTAGTTTTACTGCGGCTGACACTGGTGCGTTAGGTAAACTATATAGCAGTTTAGTACTATACCCTAAAGCTACTTCACAAATTGCTAAAACAATTTTATCACCAGTAACACACGTAAGAAATTTTATAAGTGCTGGAGCTTTTGCCACAGCTAATGGAATTATTCCTGATGGTGCAGCAATTAAACAAGCGTATCAAGCATTACAAACCCCGCTTAAGGGAACCAGACAACAAAATGAATTATATCAAGAACTATTAGAACTAGGTGTCGTAAACACTAATGTAAGACTAGGAGATTTATCCAGACTACTTGAGGACGTTAACTTTGGTTCAACAATGACATCAGATAAAGGATTAAGATTATTATTAAAACCTTTATCAAAATTAAAATCTATTTCTCAGGATCTATACACAGCTGAGGATGACTTTTGGAAAATTGCATCGTGGGCTATGGAGAAAAAAAGAATAGAGGCATCTTTTTTAAAGATTGGTTTAACAAGAGGACAATATTTTACTAGAAATGGTAAATCAATTAAACTGACAGACAGATTTTTAAAAGAAGAAGCAGCTGACATTGTTAAAAATAACATACCCAACTATGATTATGTGTCCGAATTTGTTAAAAGTATAAGAAAATGGCCAATAGGTAATTTCGTATCTTTTCCAGCAGAGATTGCAAGAACAGGAACAAATATTGTTTCAAGAGCATTAAGAGAGATTAGTGAAGAGATTATTGTTAATGGTAAAGTACACAAACCTTTCCAAAGTATTGGATACACAAGATTATTTGGTTTTGCTACTACAACAGCAGCAGTACCCGCGGCTACTGTGGCTGCATTCCAAGCTATATATGATGTAACCGGTGATGAAAGGGAAGCTATCAGAAGATTTGCTGCTCCATGGTCTAAGAACTCTACATTGTTACCTATGAAAGATGAAGATGGTAATTTTAAATACGTAGATTTTAGTCACTCTAATGCGTACGACACATTAAGCAGACCTATACAAACTGTAATCAACTCTCTTGCTGATGGTAGAACTGATAACGATGGTATCATGGATGACTTTGCTAAAGGTATATTCACATCTATGTCAGAGTTTGCTCAACCTTTTATATCAGAATCAATTTGGACTGAAGCTGTGTTAGATATTATTGCTAGGGGTGGAAAAACAAGAGAAGGTTTCCAAGTTTATAGTCAAGAAGATACACCGGGAGACAGGAATAGTAAGATCATGAAACATTTAGTTACAGCTCAAATGCCTTTTTCTATAGACCAATTAAGAAGATTAGATAGATCTATAGAAGCAGTAGATGTCATCACTAAATTTCCAGGTCAAGGAGACGACAAGTATGACGAGTATGGACAAAATTTTGAATTTGGTAATGAGTTTTCAGGGTTGTTCGGGTTTAGAGCAGTCAGTGTAGATCCTGAAAGAACAATGAATTTTAAAGTTGCAGACTATCAAAAGGGTGTTAGGGACTCGAGGTCTTTATTTACTAGAACCGCATTGAAAGGTGGACCGATTGAACCAAGAGAAGTTGTTGATGCATATATCAATGCCAATCGTGCTGCTTTTGATGTAAAGAAAAATTTTAAAAAGGATATAGATGCTGCAAGATTTCTTGGAATATCTGATGAAGGTCTACATGGTTCCACAGACAGGGTTTCAAACGTGGAATTAAATTCTATAGATGAGGGTATCTTTAGACCAATTAATATATCACCAGAAATAAGAGCAGCTTTTGCAGAAAATGCAGAAAAAATTGGAGAGGATAATCCTTTTGATGAAGCTGCGGATGTTATTGCTGAACTACAGAGTGAGATGTCAAGTCTGTCTTTAGATTTACCTGAACTTCCTTTTTTAGAAAATCCTTTATTGCCTCAAGTAGAAAACAATGATACTACACAACCCATTAGTATACCTAATTTAGGTGAAGTATCTCAACAAACAATGACACAAACACAGGCAGCTAATCAATTTTCTAACTTGACAATGGATCAAAAGGTACGTTTACTGTTTCCCAATGGCTAAAGATAACGCATTACAAAAAATAGAGTCTCATGAAAAGCTCTGCAGAATTATGCAGAAGCAAACGCATGATAAGATTCATGCAATTGAAAAACAAATTGCAAGGATTGAAAGTATTCTACTAGTATCAGTTGGTGCTTTAATAACTGGTATGGCTAGTATAATATATATGTTATTCTCACAATAAAACTTCTCATTATGATATTATCTATTGGTTTTGTATTAATTATTTATGGATTTATAACTTTAATGTTAGTAGCATGGAACAATGAAAAAACTTTTTAAAAAACTAATTGATAAAATCTTTGGTAAAAGATGCAGGTGCGGTACTAAAAAAAATTAATGAAACTATCAGCTAATTTTACTTTAGATGAGCTTATTAAAAGTCAGGTTGCCACACGTAAAGGCATATCTAATAATCCATCCCCACAACAAATAGAGAATCTAAAAGCTCTTGCTATAAATATATTACAGCCCATAAGAACAAACTTTGAAAAGCCTATGATCATATCGTCAGGTTTTAGATGTGCTGAACTTTGTATAGAAATAGGTTCAAGTATTAGTTCAGAACATACCGCACTAGAGAAGTCAGCGGCAGCAGATTTTGAAATATGGGAAGTAGACAACAAAGAATTGGCCTTGTGGGTTAAAGACAACCTAGATTTTAATCAATTAATTTTAGAGTTTTATAAAGAGGGGGATCCTAATAGTGGCTGGATCCACTGTAGTTATTCTAGCGAACATAATAAGAATCAATTTTTAGTAGCCTATAAGGACGAAAAAGGTAAAACAAAATATACTCCTTTTGAGGAATAGTTTGCTAAAAATCTAGGTATTTTTTTTGCGACAAGAAATTCAAGTACTCCTATATTTTCCTATACTAAATCCAATCTTTTAATTCTTCACCCATAATCTGACTGGCAATATTTACTTTCTTTCTTAGGGCCACTACTATTTTATCATCGATAGTGTTCTCTGCGATTATATCAATGTAAGTCATCGGGCTTTCTTGACCGATACGGTCAATTCTAGCTTCTGACTGTTGTCTTTTCTCAAGATCATAACCATTAGAATAATAAATCATGGTACTAGCCGCAGTTAGGGTGATGCCGTAACCACCTGTTGCTGTGGTGCCCACTAAAAACCTAACGGGACTTTCTTTATCTTGAAAATTTTTAATATTATCCTGTCTTTTATCTTGTGGTGTCAAGCCATAATAAGTCACAACAGAGTTATCCCCATGCTCTTTTTTTAGACGTTCTACTATTGTTTCTACATCGTGCTGGTAATGTGCCCATATTACAACTTTTCCGTGTACTTCGTGTAATAAATCAGAGATATGATCTAATCGATTATTTTTTAAATCTTTAATGGTTCCATCATCAGCAGTAAAATGACCACAAGTAATTTGATGTAATCGCATAAGTTGCGTCATAACTGTGGCAGTTGTCATTATTTTTCCACCAAATTGAGCTAAAGCTAATTGAGCCATTTGCTTATATAATTTTTCTTGTTCAGGAGAAAGTTTGATAATTCTACGCATAAATGTTTTTTTAGGTAGGTCCAAACAATCGTCTTTTAATACTCTATAGGAAAAGGTTTTTAGCATTTCAGTAAGTTCAGGTAGATTACGATAACCAACTACAATCTGCACCGACCTACCACCAAAATTAGCCGTCTTCATAATTGCATACCTAGTTCTAAAAGAGTAGTAAGACACGTGTCCTAATAATTCAGGAGCTAAAAAATCACATTGTTTATATAAATCTAAGGGTGATTTAGTAATAGGTGAACCAGTTAGTATTCTTCTGTATTTAGCGTGGGGTCCTAATATACATATATTTTTAGTTCTTTTAGCATCAGGATTTTTAATCGTTGTAGATTCATCAATAGCCATCAAAGCATTATGGCAAGATAAAAATTTATAAGCAAATTCAACACCTTTCTTAGTGCTTAAGGCCTCAACATTCATAATCAACACATGAAGATCCCCACCTGTTTCAAATAAATGTTTTAATTTTTTCTGTTGTTTGTCATTTATATTAGCCTGCCATGAAACTACTTTATGTTCTATGTGATCTGGCATATGAATAGGCAACTGTTCTTTAGCCCATGTACCGATGACTCCTTTGGGTGCCACAATTAAGGCACCATTGATTTTTCCTTTATCATATAACATAGCAATATTATCTATTAGAACTTTAGATTTACCCGTACCCATTTCCATAAAATAAGCAAAGTAAGTTTTATCCCAAGATAGTGCCAAAGCATTTAACTGATGTTGATAAGGCTTTGTTTTAAATTTATAATTCATTTTTTTATCTTCTTTCTATTGACATCTTTAGCATAATGTTTATATTGTTGTCAATGACAGAAAGCATGAGTTACGAAGATATAAAAGTAAGTAAACCTACGGTGTATGTTATTCAGGAATTACCAGGCACAAGAGCCGGTGCTCCTAAAATAAATATTATGAGTGCTTCCAAGTTTGGAAATTTTAAGTTTCTATTACCGGAATTTTCTCAAATGATATTTTCTCCAGGTCCTTTGGTTTTTAAATTAAAGAGTCTATTGAAAAATTACACACCAAAAGATTTCTTGCTATTGACAGGAGATCCCGCAATAATTGGAGTATCTTGTTCTATCGTTGCTGAAATGACAAATGGTAGATATAAACTACTAAAGTGGGACAAACAAGATAGGATATATTATCCTGTTGAAATAGATCTACACGAGAAAGGAGATATAAATGAGTAATATAAATTTCGAACAAGACGCGCGAGGAAATTTAGATTCAGTTAATGAAGGTAAAAAATTATCTGATCAAGTTGTAAAGCTGCAAGAACTAGAGGATCTAGTAGTTTTAAAAGAAGAAGAGTTGAAAGAAATAAAGAGAAAATCAGAACTGTTATCAGCGGAAGTAATTCCAACAATGATGCAGGAGATGAATATCTCTACATTAAAATTATCGGATGGTACTTCAGTTGAAGTTAAACCCATCTATGGAGCGTCTATCCCAGTTGACAAGCGGGAAGGTGCTTACACATGGCTTCGTGAGAATGGACTAGGTGATCTTATTAAAAATGAGATAACCGTTGCTTTTGGCCGTTCCGAAGATAACAAGGCACAGCAATATGCTGTCCTTGCGCAAGGTCAAGGTTATCAACCTGTCCAGAAACTAAAGGTTGAACCGATGACACTTAAAGCATTGGTTAGAGAGCGTATCGAAAATGGACTTGATATGCCCTCTGATCTTTTTAACCTGTTCACAAGCAACAGAACAAAAATAACAAGGAACAAATAAACATGAACCAAGTAGAAAAAAAAGAAAAAGCCGGCCTTCCAGCATCAGTTATGTTTGAAGAAGACGCAGGAAAAGGAATAGGTAAAGTAGGTCAAGAGGACTTAGCATTGCCTTTTCTTAAAGTACTCGTACAATTATCTCCTCAAGTAAATAAGAGAGATGGTAAATATGTAGAGGGAGCAGAACCTGGAATGATTTTCAATTCAGTGACTGGAGAATTATATAATGGCGTAAAAGGAATAGATGTTATTCCTGCTTTATATAAACTCGAGTATGTTGAATGGAAAGATAGAGGAGAAGGACCTGGAGCACCAGTAATGATACACCACGCTTCATCTGATATAATGTCATCAACAAAACCGGATGCTAATTATAGAGATAGATTACCTAATGGTAATTATATTGAAAAAACTGCATCTCACTTTGTAATTATAACTGGGGACACTCCGTCAACAGCTTTGATTTCCATGACTCGTACTCAATTAAAAATTAGTAGAAAATGGAACTCAATGATAAGTGGTATCAAACTGAAAGGTAAAAACGGTCTATATACTCCGTCATCTTACAGCCACATTTACAAACTAAAAACTGTACCAATGTCTAATGATAAAGGGACTTGGTTTGGTTGGGAAGTTAGTAAAATAGGACCAGTCACTAATGGTAGCGACTATAACCAAGCTAAAGAATTTTCAGCAAACATTGATAAGGGTGCTGTAAAGGTTAAGCATGGTGAAGATAAACCAAAAGAAGACTCAAGTATTATATAATCCCTTCGGGGGTGTGCGCACAATGTGGGCCGGACGGGAGACTAGAAGGCCCACTTAGAAAGAATAAATATGATTGAAAGATATATAAAAATTTTTGACGGCTATAGATCTGCGTATGGTATTGCTAATATTAAGAATGCCTATCGTGATCCTAATAGTGGAAAATTAAAACTTAAACCAGGCGATTATCGCTGGAATTATGAAGAGCTTACCGATCAAATTTATAAAGATCATTTAAGCGGAACCAAATCAATTGGAATCCAACCCACTAATGAAAATGGTGAGGCTAAATTTGGTGTTATCGATATTGATCCTAAAAAATATGATGGGTTCAGTAAACAACTTTATTTAGAAACCATACAACAGTATGACTTACCTTTAATACCTATTGAGTCTAAGAGTGGTGGACTTCATTTATATCTATTCATGACGGAGTTTGTATCATCAACTCTTATTGTATCTTTTTTAAGTAATCTATTACCTATATTTAATTTAAAACCTGATTGTGAAATATTTCCAAAGCAGACACAACTAACAAAGGACCCGGAAACAGGGATCTTGAAACCGGGGCAATTTATAAATCTACCTTATTTTGAAAGTGTAAATCGTAGAGCAATAAACATTGACGGCACATTTTTTACACTAGAACAATTTATTAAGGTAGTAGAATCTAATTTAACCACAGCAGAAGATTTAAAAACAATAACAGAGAATATGGAAACTAAATCAATGGAGGGTGTTGATGATGATTTTCTAGAAGGACCTCCTTGTCTAGCTTCATTATCTAAGATTATGAATAAACCAGGATTTGATGGTAAAGATAGATTTATGTACAACTATCATGTCTTCGTTAAAATGAAATATCCTGACAGTTGGCAGCAGAAAGTTAAAAATGCACCAGTTAAATATTTTGAAACAGTACATGCAAATGCATGGGATCAACAAACTTTAAACGGGAAACTGAGATCATGGAGTAAATCTGAAAAAGGTTACACATGTACACAAAGCCCTATCAGCGAATATTGTAAAAAAGGTATATGTGTTAAGAAACGGCATGGTGTACTAGCTGGCTCAAAAGGATCTTACCCCTTACTAGTAAACCTTAGAAAAATAGATATAGAGCCTGATCCAGAATATGAGTTTGATGTAACTAAACCTGATGGCATAGGCAAAGCAACCGTACACTGTCGTAGTATAGAACATGTCACGGACCAAAGAAAAAGAAGAAATGCTATAGCTAAAGCTGCTGGATTTCCACCACCAATAATAAAAGGACAAGAGGATCAAACAATATTAGACGTTTTATTTAAGACACAAATAACCGTGCATCCACCTATAGGTACGTCACCTAAAGAAAAACTACATGATGTTTTACATGCAAAAATTAATGGACCTAGAGCCATGAATGATGCTAGCTTTAAATCAGGTACAGTATTAATTGAAGAAGGTTATGCTTATTTTAAATTTGATAAATTTTATGACAGACTAAAGGCAAAGAACTGGAAGCATGGCGAAGATAAAACTGGTGTTCTAATGAGAACAACGTACGAAAATTGTGGCATAGAGTTTCTTGATCAAAAAAGATTTCCATCACTTGACAAAGGAACCTATTACACACCGACCAAGAATATAGTGAGCATAAAGATAAAAGATTTTGAAGAAGTACCTATACACCACACAAGAATAAAAAATAACACGGAGATAATGTAATGAAAGCAATACCAATTAAAATAGACGGAATACAGTTTAGAAGTAAATTAGAAGCAAGATGGTATCTTTTTATGAAAAGACTAGGATGGAACATAATATACGAACCCGAAATAGATGGTTTGAAAAATTGGATACCTGATTTTTTAATTATAGGAAAAGATAAAAAAATTTTAGTAGATGTTAAACCCATTGACAAGATAGAAGATTGGGAAAAACATCCTGATAGAATAAGAATAGAGGAATCTGGAATTAAAAATCTACCCTATGAGTTATTAATCTTAGGAACCAATCTACAGTTAGATGGTAATAGTGAGATGGGTCTTCTATATGTTCGCGATTCATTTTGGGAAGAAGGTAAGGAACCAATTAAATTACAAGATTACAATGTTGCTGAATGTGTATTTTCTACCTCAGATATAGGTATTGGTTTTATGGACCAGCGGGGAAGCTGGCATTGTCGTATATCAGGAGAAGGTGGTAAGACTTATTTACTTCGTGATAATGGAATCAATGATGAAGATAAAAAATTTAAAGAAATTGATACATACTGGAATGAAGCTGGTACACAATTACAATGGAACACACCCACATCTGAATATTACTTAAAAGGTAAAACACATCCAAACAAAGATCAGTACTGTATGGATTGTGAAAATAAATCAGTTAACTATTGGAAGAAAAAAAATTTATTTTATTGCACGGAATGTAAACAAGTAAAATGGGTATACTGTTATGAAGAAGAAAATTTAGATGAAGAGAGTCAACGTCTTTCTGAGAAGAGGTATTCAAGCAATAAGGCATGGACAAGAGGTGGTAAAAAAATTGAATTTTATTATGCAACAACTGAAAGTGAAAAACAGTGGGTAAATAGATGAATCACCTTGACGATATGATTTTAATTACTATGATTTGTATAGCTACCATTATAATTACAGGATACTTTTTATGAGTACTAGAAAAATACTCGGGCCTCCGGGAACAGGGAAAACTACAAAACTTATTAAGTATGTAAATACTTTTCATAAGTTGGGTACACCCTTAAACAAAATTGGTTATTTTGCTTTTACAACTAAAGCTGCTGATGAAGCCAGGGACAGAATGTTGAATTTACATAAATCATTACAAGAAAAAGATCTACCTTATTTTAAAACATTACATGCTCTTGCTTTTAAAATATTAGGTTTAAAGAAAAGTCAGGTTATGCAGCCAGAACATTATGAAGATGTTGGAAAAAAATTAGGTATAGAGGTTACGGTGTATAATAATGGCGAAGAAACAATAGGTTTTGTAAGTTCTGATAGTGAATATTTTAATATAATTAATTCAGCGAGAGTAAAAGAATTATCGGTAGAACAAGAATACAACACAGATATGTATTCTTACAAAATAGATAAAAGACAATTAAAAATTTTAAAGGATGAGGTAGATAACTACAAACAAGCATATGGTCTGGTAGATTTTACAGACATGATAGAAAGGTTTAACTCATCTATGTTGTGTCCAAAATTTGATGTTGTTTTTGTTGACGAGGCTCAAGACTTATCACCTATACAGTGGAGAATGTTTGATATACTAAAACAAAATTCTAAAAATATAGTTTTAGCTGGCGATGATGACCAAGCTATTTATGGTTGGGCTGGTGCAGATATTAAAAGATTTCAATCTGAAAAAGCTAAAAACATAATTTTGCCACAGTCTTTCAGAGTACCAAAAGCGGTGCAGGATATAGCAAATAACATACTTCAGCGTATTCCAGATGATAGAAAGTTGTCTAAAGTGTGGCAGTCAAGAGATGAAGAAGGAGCTGTTCATAGAATTACAGACATAGAGGATACATGGTTAAAACCCACAGGTTCTGTTAATGAAACTACATGGCTTATTTTAGGTAGAACACATTCTAAACTAGAGAGTATAAAAAAAGAATTAATAAATAGTGGTATTTATTACGAATACAAAAATAGAAAAAGTTACCACGAAAGATTATATAAAAATATACTAAGTTATGAAAGATGGTGTAATGGTGACAAACTTTCTATAACAGAATGTAAAGATTTATTTGAATTCTTTAATAAAGAATTTACAGGTACTGATGACAGATTATATGATCTAAAAGAGTTTGGTTATAGTATGACTCAAAGATGGTATGAGGTGTTTCAAACACACCCTGAAGAAAGTTTATATATAAGATATATGAGACAGAATGGAGAAGAACTTTCCAAACCAGCAAGGGTGAAATTGTCTACCATACACGCAGCTAAAGGTGGAGAAGCTGAAAATGTTTTAATCATATTAGATAATACAAAAACAATAAGAGATTCAATAGAAAAAAACGAAGATAAACAAGATGAGGAGCATAGGGTTTGGTACGTTGGCGTTACAAGAACAAAACAAAACCTGTATATAATGGAAGCAAAAAAGGAGAGCAATGGATATGAAATCTAAAGCATATGATAAACAGGTCGGGGGATCTCACTACAAAGATATGAAGATTCAGCCGAGTGAGTTTATAAATAAGAACAGGTTGCCTTTTGCAGAAGGATCGGCTATAAAATATATATGCAGACATGCAGTAAAAGGAAAAGAGCAAGACATAGATAAAGCGATACATTATTTAGAAATGATAAAAGAAAGAGACTATGAGAAATAAAATATTAAGTTTTACTAAGAAAATAACTGAGTGGCACCATAAAGTATTTACTTATGTTGCAAAGAAATCAAAGACAAGTTTATGGTTTACTTTTCTTTTATTATTTTTAGCTGTCTATGAGATCTTCGAGCATATTGTTATTCCGCTTATTTTAATTTGGTGGAGTGTTAAATGAAGGTTCCTTTGTTTCCTGCACAGACAGAATGGAATATTCCTACAGAATTTCCAGACCTTAGACAAGTAGATGAAATTGCTATTGATTTAGAAACAAGAGATCCAGATTTAATTAAAAGAGGATCTGGTGCCATTATAGGTAATGGAGAAGTTATAGGTATTGCCGTAGCCACAGCGCATTACAAAGGATACTTTCCTATTGCACACCACGGTGGTGGCAACATGGATAGAAAAAAAGTTTTAGAGTGGTTAAAAGATGTTTTAGACTCAGACAGTATAAAGATATTTCATAATGCAATGTACGATGTATGTTGGTTAAGAGCCATGGGCTTTAAGATCAATGGCAGAATTGTAGATACTATGATTGCAGCAGCTGTCACTGATGAAAATAGATTTAGGTATGATTTAAATAGTTTGTCATGGAAATATAATGGTTATGGTAAGAACGAAGCAGCTCTTTCAGAAGCAGCAGCAGCTTGGGGTATTGATCCAAAATCTGAGATGTATAAATTACCATCACTTCATGTTGGTTCTTATGCCGAAAGAGATGCTGAAGCCACGTATGGTTTGTGGCAAGAAATGAAAAAAGAAATACTACGCCAAGACTTGGATTCTATATTTAATTTAGAAACAGATTTATTTCCTTGCCTGGTTGACATGAGATTTAAAGGTGTACGAGTAAGGGTCGAGGACGCACACATAATTAAAAAAGAATTAATAGGACAAGAACATAATCTATTAAATGAAATAAAAAAGGAAACTAATATTGATACTCAAATATGGGCAGCTAGAAGTGTAGCCGAAGTATTTGATATGTTAAGATTAGAATATCCAAGAACAGATAAAACCGAAGCTCCAAGCTTTACCAAGAATTTTTTACAGGAACATAAACATCCCGTTGTTAACATGATTGCTAAAGCTAGGGAGATTAATAAAGCTCACACAACATTTATTGATTCTATCCTAAGGTACGAACATAAAGGTCGAATACATGCAGAGATCAATCAGCTTAGAAATGCTGGCGGTGGAACAGTAACTGGAAGATTCAGTTACCAGAATCCAAATCTACAGCAGATTCCTGCAAGGAACAAGGACCTGGGACCGAAAATAAGATCACTATTTATTCCAGAGGATGGGTGTCAATGGGGATGCTTTGATTACTCACAACAAGAACCTAGATTAGTTGTACATTACGCATCATTATATAAACTACCGTCAGTGTATGATGTAGTTGAAGCTTATGAGAATGATCCTAACTCAGATTTTCATCGAACCGTAGCAGACATGGCAGAGATACCTAGAATACAAGCTAAGACTATTAATCTTGGTTTATTCTATGGTATGGGTAAAGCTAAACTACAAGCAGAGCTTGGTGTAACTAAAGAAAAAGCAGCAGAATTATTTCATACCTATCACTCTAAAGTACCTTTCGTAAAACAGCTTATGGAGAAGGCTTCTAACAGAGCACAGGAACGAGGACAGATAAGAACTTTACTTGGTAGACTGTGCCGGTTTCATTTATGGGAGCCTAATCAATTCGGTATGCACAAAGCCATGGAACATGAAGATGCACTCAGGGAACATGGACCGGGGATTAAAAGAGCTTATACTTACAAAGCTTTAAATAAATTAATTCAAGGCAGCGCAGCTGATATGACAAAAAAATCAATGCTAGACCTATATAACGAAGGAATTGTAGCCCACATACAAATTCATGATGAGCTTGATTTATCTATTGAGAGCGACAAGCAAGCAAAAAAGATAAAAGAAATCATGGAAAATGCCGTCACCCTAGAAGTTCCCAACAAAGTAGACTACGAAAAAGGTAATAGTTGGGGTGATATTTACAACAAAGAAAAAAAGTAGATATCCAATCTAAAACATATATAATACCCTACACATAAAATTGTGAGTGTGTAAATAAAAAGGGGGATGTATGGTCAAAAAAATAAAAAACTTCCTAAAGAAAATATGGAACATAATATGTTATCCATACTTAAAATTTACAGAATGGGTGGCAAAAGATTTAAATAAATAATGGCTGAAAAATGTAAGAAATGTAACTGCAAGTGCCACTGTAATCAAGAATTACATGCCGATGTATATGGTGTGTGTGCCTGTGAGAGTTGCACTTGTGGTAAAGAAGCAGGCGGAGTGGTAGTAGATGACACGGAGGAGTGTTTATCGTGCCAATAAAATTGTCAAACAAGACAAGTAAAGGAACAATATGAAAAAAATAAGTTTACTATTAATACTATTATTTGGATTAAGTGCTTGTTCTATCGGACATAAATGTACCTATACTCAAGAAGGAACTAAACTTTCTTCATGGTTATGGTTCACTACAGATGTTCCTGTAGATCTAAGTAAATCTAATTGTAGTTAAATGAGAGTATCAGACAACACAGCAATAAGTATGCCAATGAGAAACTTGCTTTCAATTTTGGGAGCAGTTGCAGTAGGTGTATGGGCATATTTTGGAGTCATTGAACGTATCAACTCAATAGAGAATGATAAT
>Ga0209402_10003474_pt1 | contig 15050 bp, 17 predicted proteins | sample ArcticOcean_MG_C_3_FD_187437 | JGI IMG/M metagenome (GOLD analysis project Ga0209402, IMG submission 187437) | Marine microbial communities from western Arctic Ocean - ArcticOcean_MG_CB8_126 (SPAdes) (version 2) | ecosystem: Environmental > Aquatic > Marine > Oceanic | place: Arctic Ocean... | reverse complement strand
CAAGGACAAGGATTATTTTTCGCAAGTTTCCTTCAACATAGAGTATTACCAATTACTGAAGGCCTTCGTAAATCAATGGTAATTTGGTATAACGGGCCTCCGTTTAAATAATTTAACGTATATAGTCGGCTGTTAAAAAATGATCTACACTTTCTTGATTTAGTTTAACATTTAATACTACAAATAGTGTTGTACTAGGCGATGGATTAAAAAGTAAATGTTGTTTACAAGTGTTAATAAAATACATGCGTCCGTGTTCCCAGTATAATAGTTTGTTATCTAATATAAAATAATGATTGGTTGGATTACAATTTTTTAATGGAATAAACAGTCTAAAACTTTTTATAGTTGTGCCATACATATCTACGTGCGGCGGAAAATGTCCACCAGGTCTTAATTGTATTACATGACATCTAAATAGCCATTGTTCAAATGGCGCAAAGTATTCTTTAAAAATATCATAGACTGGTGTTTTAATAACAAAATCTTCTTCGCTGTATTTTGTATCATGATTTTCGTTGTATTGATGTAAACTATCTAAATCTGGACCAGCACCTAGTTCACCGTTGTGGTTTGTAATGCTTAATCCCCAACGGTTATTAACAGTAGTTGTTCTTGGATTATATTCTGCCCAGTCATGATGAAATTTTTTTAATTGGTTAAGAACACTATTTTCATAAAGTTTGGTATGAAAACCAATTTGATCACCGTATGCAGTAAGTGTGTTGAATAATTTAAAACTCATTTTTAATAACTGTAATATTTTTCTTCATATAATTCTTTGTAGTTATCAGGCAAACTTAAATTGTCTACTGCAATATAATAGTCTTTAAATTTATTATATGATCTTTCTAACAATGATATATATTTTTTATCGGTTAACGTAGGTTCCCATGGTGATCCCAGGGCAAGGGTATATTTTCTTTTGTTAGTAGTGTTTAACATACAATGAGGCCATTTGCCATTTATAATAAAAGGTTGATCTACCTCATGCACTCTTAAGTTTTTTTCTTTAGTAATAAATTCCAAATCACTTACATTACCTTGTAACACATATCTAAATTTATGTTGTAATGTATTAAAATTTTTAGGACTACAATCTATATGCGGTGCATTTAAATCACCTGGTTTTGTAGTAATTATTACAACCCTGGCTCGTTGTGACCATGGAAAAATATGTTCTTCTAAATATTCATGTAAAGAAGTTAAATGGGATACCCACTCATATTCCATAGAAGTTTTATTTCCTCTTGTGATTACAATATGCTGACACGTTCTATAATGATCTATACTCATTTCCTCATAAGGTATCTTATCAAGTTCTTTTATAACTTCTCTAGAAGGAGCCGGTAAATCTAAAGGTAGATAAAGTAATTTTTCTATATTCATCGATTGAATTCTAATTCGGCAGGATCTGTTCCAGTATTTTCTCTACTATCTTTTTCAGTTGGGATCCAGTGTGGTTTATCGTGTTTTTTATAAACAAACCCATCCTCATTAACATCAGTAGGTTCATAGTAAGCAATATCTGGATTAACTTTTGTTTGTTCAAAATTATACCAAAAAACTATTCGCCACAATTCTCGTTTCTCAATCACATCATCGCCGGATCTTTTATGTATACCTTGTGTTTGATCATTAAAAATAATATCGCCTTCATCCCAATAATGTGTATAAATTACACGTTCATCATTAAATAAATCTACTAATTTATAAAACATATCTAAATTTTGTTGGTCAGAATAGCCAGGCACTTTAATTCCACTAGTCATAAAATATGGAAAATATATTCCCATTTTGCCGCTTACTATATGAGGAAATGCTAAACGATTAGTAAATTCTCTTTTTCGATCTACTTGAGTATATGGTTGATTGAATTTATTTCTATTACTTACTTTATCTAAATCTTGTAATTCTTCTTTAGACCAAGCACTATGTACAGTAACATCTGAAAAAATTCTACCGCCATCTCCTTTTTGATTAGTTCTATATAAAAGGCTACCTATTAAATCTAATTGCTCTTGTGTAGAAAGAAGTTCCCATACTTTCTGTCCATTGCTATATATTGTTTGATTTGAATTTTGTCCTATTTCTTTACCATAAAATAAAACTACTTCTTCTGGACTTTTTGCTGTTAAACCATTGCAATGCCAATCAAGTTCTCCCCTACAAAATAATCCTGCTTGTCCTTTATCATTGATAATTTTATTTGTAACTCTTAAAATTTCTGGATACTGTTTATGTACACACCATAATGATACATGATTAACTATTCCAAACAATGTAGCAAGTCTAACTAATTCTTCTGGTTTAATATCTTGCTGTTTAATAACAATTGTAATATTAGATGCTACTAAAAATACAAGCTGTTTTATTTCGTCATCAGTTGCTTTTGAAATATTTAATTTTACTTCAATTGCACCATTTTCAAGTGTTTTAGTTTCCATAACATTATTTATTTTATATAACCATACTTAAATATGAACTTGCTATTTTCCATCGCATATTATTAAATTGACTAGATTGCTTTTCACTAATTTTATCTTTAAATAATTCTTTACGTTGAATTTTATTCTTAATAATGTAATCTACATCTTCATTAACATAACGTAATTTAATAATATCCCATCCCCCTATTAAACAAGACCCTCTATGTTCTGTTATATAATCTGATGCAAACGTCACAGCCTCTTTATATGTTGTATGCTCATTTGACCAATGACATCGTTGTAAAGGATGTTTTAATCCTTTTGTATATAAAGTGTAGCCAAATTTGGTAGCATTATTTGATATAATTGTATTGTCACCGGGTGCAATCCCTAATGCATTAAGATTAAAATTTTGTGCAATTTGGGTATTATTTTTTGTCCAATCAAGAGCTTGCTTTATTTCGGTTAATGACTCAAATGGCAAACCAGCAATAAAATTATATGTATTATTTGACCCACCTTGTTTTAATGCTTCTGTTGCTTTATGAATTTGATTTAAATCTGATCCTTTCCTAATTGCTTTTCTAGTACTTTCTTTAAAACTTTCAATACCTAACACTGATCCTTCTAATCCTTGTGACAACATTAATGGTATATGGTGAGGAAAAGTAACAAGAAGTTCAGGTCTAATATAAGCAGAAAATTTTATAGGAAAATCAAGTTCTTTAATTACAGCAGAAATAATATCTAATTTATAATCACTATCATTATATGTGTTATCTGCAAATAAATAATTAGTAACGCCAAACGTAGAATAATTGTATACAATTTCTTTAACTAAAGATTCAACAGGTCTTACGTAATCAAATTTTTTCCTTCCTTTTAAATCATATGTGCAAAACGAACAATTAAAAATACAACCGCGGGCAATTTCAATTGGAAGTGGTTCATTATGTTTGATCATATCGTTTTTTAACCAAACAGTATCTTTGTCTGACATATCTGTTGCTGTATAATCTTTATTACTATCAATTATCGGAATATCATCATCTATTTTATAAATCAAATTCTCTTTACCTTCTATAAATTTAACTACGGCAACCATAGCTAAATCACCATAACCAGTTATCTTAAAATCTATAGATTTATTTGTATATGGTGGTAAATTGGAATACCCCGACGAAGAAATAGCAGTACCTCCTACTATTAATTTAATATTTGGAAATACTTTTTTTATTTTTTCAACTTGCTTAATAATAAAATTTATTGTTGGCCTATGCATAAACGTAGTACTTAATCCTATAAAAATTGTAGACTCAGAACAATACGTTAGTAAAATTTTTTCTATAGCAGATAAATCTAGTTGAATTATTTCACTGCAAAAGTCGATAACTTTAACATCGTATCCATTGCGATATAACTCCGTACGAATCCTATATGCCCCAATGGCTCTAATAGATGCAGAATCTGTAAAAAGTATACCATGCATTTTTAAATACCGTATTTATTTTTAACAAGTTGTCTAAAATCTTTATTAAGTTTAGCATCAACCCTTACAGAGTATGTAAAATCTGCAGAGGAATCGACTCCATGATAATCACTTACATCAATCCAATTAATTTTACCTTCGAAATATTCTTTTGTATTGGTATCGGGATTGTACATATATAAACGTTTCTTATTCCCAAAACTAATGTTTAATAATCTATCATAATCAGGAACTTCTTGCTCACTAATAAATTGATTATCAATATGTGTTGTAACTTCTTTGTTAGCATCAATTGACATTATTATTGCTCTACCTAATCCTTCTATAGGAAGATTGTTTATAAACTTAACTAGTTTAGGAAATAAACGCAAAGCCATTGCATTCCAATTGCGTGGTTTATAATAATCTATATCTCCGTATACTGTATCATCAACTAATACCCATGCACTCCATTCCTTGTTTTGTTCTTCGTTAACTTGATCTAATTCTCCATTAGAATTTTTTCCAATATAAACAGGCTTTACTTTTCGAATTACTTTGTTAATTTCAGTATCAACCTCATTAAACATTTCATCTGAGTAATTTAATAAACTATCTAAACTAATTGGTTTGCTATTCATCATTGCTATTTTCCTGCGCCCAATCTGCTGGATGTTCTGCAGATGCTTTACCATCAGCAAATGATTTTTTCATATAATCATATACTTTAAATTCCCAGTCTACCCAAGCAGGATGAGTATTGTCACAAAGTTTGTAGGGACTATCTTCGGCCGCGGCGTAATAAGCATCTATAGATGATTGGTATTCATCTATATATCCACAAGCTTCGATTCGTTCGTCTGAAGTAGGTTTAACAGTATGATGATATTTTGTTGCACTAAAATAAAAATAGGTGCCATCCGGTACTTGTAAATGTGTTACACAATCTTCATCTTTAATTAAAAGATTACAATTACCTTTAATTGTTAAATGGGTATTACCATTTAAATACTTTCCATCTTTATGCCATACACTTATATCTTCAGTTGCATCACGTACATAAGTTAGTCGACATACGTGTATGTTTAATTCTCTACCATAAAGATGTTTAAACCTTTCGTTATGTTCGTCACCAAGTTCAAAAAACTTTTTTATTAGAGGAACCGTTGAACCTCTAACAAATTTCCAAGTTTCGTAATTATTATAAAATTTTGCTGTTGTTACTCCACGTTGAAATCGAGGCATTGTTTCAATAATTTCTTTTGCTTGCTCTTGCGCCCAAACAGGATCTATTTTATCAAATATACTAAAATAGTCTTCTTTCAAAATGACTTCTCCATTCGTTGTGTGTCATCGAATCAAAATCAAATATATATTCATTATTTAACACAGACAATGAGACATTTTGCCAACATGTTTTTGCAAAATGTGCTCCAATATATTTTCCTTCTGCGTTATATTTATTGCATATAAAATACATATTTGGAAGCATTTCAAACGTTCCATTTAGACGTTGAGTAAATTGATTTAAACTTCTCCACCGTCGTGGAAATTCTGTAGTAACAAATACAGCATCTAATCCAATTTTGTTAGCAAATGCAATTTGTAAAGGAGCAAAAACTTCACTCCATAAATGTTGCATATTGTCAGTAGAATTATATGCTAAACTTTTGCGTCTATATAATGGATTCTTGTATGCACGTTGTAATGCTCTACCAACATTATTCCAGCGTTTGCTGTATAAACCACCGAAAGCAATAAGTGTATCGTCTTCGGTTATTACATGAAAACAATCATAATCTTGAATGCTATCTAGTAATCCTTGATAGTTTTCAACATTATGTAATTTTTGCTCTGATAATGTTTGTAATTCTTTTTCTATAATGTTTAATATTATTGGATCTGGATCATTGATAATGTCTTTAATAACCATATTCATTTAATTTTACATCCTCAAAAAATGGAGCACACTTCCAGTCTTTGGTTATTCGACCTCTATATTCATTTTCAGAATCAACTACGCCGTCTTCGTCAATTGTCCAATCTATAAATCTGATCAATATATTTTTATATTCATATACAATACTAGATCCACTATTTTTTATTGGTTGATTAGTTTTTTTAATATTAAATTTTTGTTTAAATTTTTCTACTAATTCTTCGATAGTATATGAGTGATCTTCCCCCATATTACGGCCTATTTGACCTACACTTTTAAAACGCAACATTGGTTTAACTTTTGGTTTATAATTTGTTTCTTCCATCATATTAAAGAATAAATTAATCTGCTCATCTATTGTATGTTCATTAACACCTTTTGCAATAATAGTTCCTGTATTAATAATCATATTTTCTAACATACAATTACGAAGTGCTCTAACTTTTAAATTTGCATATTTTCCACTATCAATAATTTTATAAACATCGTCATCGGCGGCGCCATTCATTGAAATTAAAACAAGACGCAAACTTGCATTTTTTAATGCTTGAACATATTCAAGTCTGCCTAATTTTAAACCATTGGTAGTTAAACTACAGTTGTGCCCATGTTTTTTTACATTTTTAATAATGTCACAAAGATCATTTCTCATTGTTGGTTCTGCACCAATGAGTCTTATATATGTTCTTTTAGGAAGTCTTTTCAAAAACGCATATAATTTTGACATATCCATATCAGGTATTTCGCGATTTGGAATATAGCAGTTTGCACATTCCATATTACATTGATGAGTTATATCTGCTACTAACACGTCAAAAATACTATCTTCTGGTTCTAATGTAGTATATTTCATTTAGCTAAAATTCCTGTTATTCTCCATAATTCTCTGTCAACATTTAAATTTTTTATATTTTTAGGTCTGGTATGAATTATTTTACTATTATCATATATCAAAATCTCGTTATTTTTTATGTTTGATGTAAGTTTAAATCTTTCAATATCTTGTTCTCTAGCTTCAAATTTTTTTATTAAATTAAAGTAATAATTATTATAATCGTTTAATATTTCACCTGTATATTTTGGATTAATAAAAAGATAAAATTTATCATTAAGTTTGTTTAAAACCTTAATGCGAGAATTACTTTTTAATAGTACATTTTTATTATTCCAAAACCATCCCCATTCTTCATTGTTATCTTTTTTTCTTTGTATTCTACCCCAGTCTTTTAGTATAATTTCTATTTTATCATAATAATCTATATCATTACAAAATTCTTTAACTATTGTATTAGTATTAATAAATTCTGTAGGAAATTTTTGACAATTTTCATGATTGTAAGTTACAGAAATTATATCGTTTTCATAATGAGAACCCTCTTGATGCCAAGGTAAATCATATGTGCTAAACGTTGTATTTTTCGATACTTTAATAATATCAGGATCATTCTCTGTTAACGGTGTTATTAATAAAAATTTTTTACAGAAATTAAAAAAATCTTTTGGAATTATTTTTTTATTATTCTTTATTTTGCAAATACCATCACAATTTAAGATATTGATAATTTTATTAACATCTAATGTGTCAATATCTAGAATCTTAACTTTCATTCAAATATTTTTAAATAGGTGTAAAATTACAAACAGTTAAATTTTCTGTTACTGCTGAAACATGTTCTGTTCTAAATTCTTCCCATGCTTCTTCATCAAAAAATACTTTGACATATGTTAATGACTTACCATCTGCATCTAATGTAGAGGATGTTTCTATTATTCTACCGTCTTCTTTAAAAGCTGCATTAGCATTAGCTGCGTTGGTTACTTCCGGCTCACAATCGGCCCAAAATTCTTCAGTAGAAGCATAAACCTTCTCAGGATGTCGTAATGAGGTTACTGTATATGTTTTTTCAAATGGCATTTGTTGTTCCCTTTATAATAGTATTTATCTTTTAATCATCCATCTCTTCAAATATTCGTTTAACAGTCATGATCGGCCCGACATTATGCCGAGCCGGATCATTTATTTCTGATAATTTTTGTATTACTGCATCCTCGCTTGTGGCATAAATTCTACTGCCATTGCTTGTGTATTTTCGCATAACGGTTTCGCACCAAATAATTTCTCTGGTTTCAACGAGTTCTTTTTTTTGTTCGTTAATTCTATGTAACCGTACAGGTCTCCATGCAAACCATTCATGCCAATCATGTATTCTTTTGCTACGTTCATCACTTGTTTCTCTTTCCCATTTCATTTTTAAATAGTAGCATATTTGTCAAGGTTTCGTTCAAATTCATGCAAACGTTTCCATATGCTTCTCAGTTCTGTAATTGTAGTCCAGTTATGTAAGAATAATGCAAATCCACTATGTACTTTACTAAACGCATTACTAACTTGTACTAATATTCCTAACATTATTGCACCAGTAAAAAGACTTGGTCCCATAATAAGATACGGAACAATAACCATGAACTGATCGTATGTAATCATCCATGTATCAAAATAACCATAATGTAAATACAGCCTTTGATAGTTGAAACGTATGCCAGTAAATAAACTCCAGATAGTTTCGGGTTGAGCATAATTCTGTTTGTCATCCTCACCTAATACAAGGTCTTTTCTAAATGCGGCTTCTACTTTTTGATTGTTGTATTCAAGTCCTGGCAGTTTCCAACCTACAAACCAAGAAATTACTATACCACCTAATGATACAGCAAGAGCTACCCAAACTAATGAGCCAGGTATATCACTAAAAAATGGAATTTCAACATGACTACTCAATCCCCACAGTACTGGAATAAATGCTACAAGTGTCATAACTGCTCGCACTACTTGGAGTCCTAATGACTCTACAATTCGCGCAAACCGGTTACAGTCTTCTTGAATACGTTGAGATGCACCTTCTATTTCTTCTTTAACTGTGCGCCAACGAGGGATATAATTAAATGTTATTGCTTGTCGCCAACGAAGTCCGTATAAACGAGTAAACCAACCGGTTAGTACTGCTAATACAACATAGGGAAATGCTAAAACTGTGAAAGACGGGTCGCCTTCAAAACCATTGGTCCAATAAGAAAGACTAATTAACTTGTCGTAAAATAATGCAATACCTTCTGCTGAATTGTCCTTATACTCGCCTGATGTTTGTAGTAAGTTATAAAAGCCACCGTACCACTTGTTTATGGCTACTGTTATCTGTACTTGTATCCATAAAGAGATAGCAAGTAAACCACCACCGCCCCATGCCCACAAGGCCCATTCTTTACTTCTAAAAAATGCCTTTAACATAATATATCTCCTTATTCGAATAGTTTTTCGAATAATGTTTGTGTATTGCCAACCGAAGAACTGTATACCCAAATCGGTTCAACAAAACAATTTTGCATGTGTTCAAGTCCGCCGCGCTCTTCGTTGCGGGGGCGTTGCATCATTCTCATACCAATTACTTCTTGTAATGGCATGTCTAATGTTTCCATATACTTTGTCATAGGGTCACAAATATGATATCTTTTATTATTCATTTTAACATCCATAATGTTAATAGCAATAACTCCTGTTTTTGTTATTACGTTATTAATGTTGTTTAGTGTTTTAAACAAGTAGTCATTTAGCCATTTTTCGTGTGTTGGATATTTAAACCAACTTTGTTTTTCTTCGTTCTCACCTTCTGCATATTTTTCAGTGCCAAAATAAGGTGGACTAGTAAATGCTAAATCATAATCAAATTGAGGCCATATAACATGCTCACTGCCTTCGCAAAAAATAATAACTTCTTTATAACCTTTAACTATAAAATAATCTTTATGGCGTGTAAGTATAGGATTACTGCCTAATATTTTTTCATAAAACATACATTGCTCAATATATGTTTCCCACACTACGGGATTTGGATCACATCCAACATATACCTCAGCATTACTTGTATAAAAACCAGCTAATCGATCCCCCCACCCGCAACTGCTATCTAAAATTGTTTTAGCATTAAACCTGTCGTACATATATTTGGCTACTTTAGGTTTAAACTGCGTTGCTACATATGCACCAAGTCTAAATGCTTCTCTATATTTACCCTTGTTAATATATTTTACCATACCGTCTCGCCAGAAAGTCCAGTTAAATTTAACTAGCTTTTCTTGATCTTTCCATATTATTAATGGACCAGATATGTTATAACCGTTGCAGGATAGTCTATTGATTTGATGAAAATAATTGCTTATATTATTGTAATAATGCCCTAATTCAATAATATCTTTGCAATATTTTTGTATAGAATATTCATAATCGTTAAATTTGTCAGTTGGTGTAGTCTCAGGGGTTGTTAGTAATTTTACTATTTCAGTATTTTGTAGTTTATTAAATTTTGATATAACTTCTTGCTTTGTAATATGTTGCAAAGGAAATGGTATATTGTTTTCTACAATGTATTCAGCAAACGCATGTTTACTATCGCCTACTGCAAAGTTTTGTTTAAAATTAGACCACTGGTCGACATTGAACATAGGTAATCCATTTTTATCACTATGTTCTTTTAAAACATTTTTAATAAGTTGAGATGCCATTTAAGCTTCTTCTTTATTAAATCCTGTAAAGCCGTTTTCCTTGACAACATTTAATACATTTGATACTCTACCCATAAGTTCTTCTCTGTGAGATATTAAGAAAATATTTTTATTACGGTCTCTAGTCATTTTCTTTAATACAGCAATTGCCGCTTCTACTCCATTAGCATCTGTGCCGTTGTCTATAAGTTCGTCAATAAACATTAAACTAATAGGAGAGGTTAAGTTTTCAAATATGTCTCTAAATGCCCAACTTAAACTTAAAATTAACCGGTTCTTTTCACCGCGACTTAAATTGTCAAAGTCAAGATCTCGTCCTATTTCTGTTATCTCTACAGACAAGTCATTGAGGAATTTTACTTCATGTGGCAGTCCCATTTTTGTGAGATAATAATCTAACCGTGTGTTTAGATATAATAAGTTTTGTTCGATAATACTTTTTCTTATATAACTATCTTTGTTGATTAAAAGTTTAAGTAAAAATTCTTGATGATTTTTTAAGTCCATGAATTGATTGTAAGTGTCATAACTTACTTGTTGTAAGCCGCCCACCTTTAAAGACGCAATTTGTTCTATATGTGGGTTTTGTATTTCTAGTTCCTTTTGCAAATCTGTTGTTGTTGCACTAATACTTTGTTGATGTGTATATGCAGATTCGATATCATCATAAAATGTTACAGGTTGTTCACCAGGATCACCTATGCTATCTGTTTTACTTTGAAGTTTGTTAATTGCTCGTTCAGTTTCAGTTAAGTGTGTATTTGTATTTTCTATTTTTTCAGTTAAATTGTCAACAATTGTTTTATGTTGATCGTCGTGTATGTCTTGCCCACACGCATAGCATTGATGATTTTTTGCTGTTTCTAAATTATCCCCATCAGTTTCAATTGAAGAAATATAATTTTGTTGATGTATTTTTAGTTGTGTTATTTCTCTTTTATATCGTCGTAGATCATTAGTTTTGGAATTATAAATTTCTAACTTTTTATGATTTTTTATCTCGTCAGTGATATTAATACTATCAAGTTCTGTTAATATTGTAGTATAATCGTCTATGTTTTGTGTATGATTTTTTTCCCATTGTTCACTTCGTTCTTCGGCTTTGTTTATTTGTGTTTGTATTTTCTCATTAGAATCTTGAATTGATTTAACGTTGTATTCTTCTTTTAAAAGATTATCTTTTGTTTCTTTAATTTGTTCTTTGAGTATTTCTGCTTTTTTACTTAATTCGGTAATGCCTAGAAGATCCTCTATAAATTCCCGCTGATCTTGTGTTCGCATATTTAAAAATGGTTCAGTATATGTATTCAACGCAAGGATATGTTTAAAGATAACCGGACTCATTTTTATAATGTCCTCTATTACCTTTTGTGTGTGCCGTGCTTCTCCCTGTGCTTCATCAGTAGTTGCATCTTCGTTGCCTTCTTCTTTATTATCTACGTAGAATTTAAGTTTGTTAGGTCGTCTGCCTCGTTCTATTTTATAAGAATGATCGTCTTTTTTAAATTTTAAACTAACAACCATGTCCTTACCATTTGTTTTATTGATAAGATTGTCACGTTTAATGTTTGTTATTGCTGTTCCATATAATGCATAGGATATTGCATTGACAAGGGTTGTTTTACCAGTACCGTTGCGAGAGCCATTGCTACCGAGATCAATATTATTACCTAATACTAATGTCAATGGATCTTCAGTAAATGAAACGCCTTGCGTTACTGCACCGACGCTCATGAAGTTTTTTAATGTAATACTTTGTAGTTCTAGCATAATTATAGGGAATTATAAATTGCAACTAACACTCGCGAATCAAATGTATCACTTTGAATGTCATGTAAATGTGAAATAACAATTTGATCTATACTTTGAAATTGTATTTCTCCAATGATACCTTCTTCATGTTCAGTATCTTTTGCTGGTAATAATGCAAATTCACGTAATTTAAAAATATCTGTAAATAACTCTTTTAGAAAATTTGCTTCATCGTATGTAATGTTAATATCTAAACTAATTCTTGCGCTAGTTTTTTCTTGTAAACATTTTTCAGGATCATCAAGCAATGTAGATAATTGTAATGTTCGATAAGTTGGTTGATCTGGCCATGCTAAAAATTCTGGCTCGTTGCCCCATTCTAGCATCATCATACCGCGTTCATCATCCCATGCATCACTGTAGTTGTGAGGAAATGCATTTCCAATATAAACAACTTTACCTCTTGCTTGCCGTGCATGGAAATGTCCACTGAATACTAATTCTGGATGCTTAAATTTTTCTTCTTTTAAGCCACCATGATCAGGCATAGTAATCATTGCGTTCATATAAAAGTTTGGTAATTCAAAATGCCCAAACATATATTTGCATTTGAGTTTTTGTATTTTTTTCCATTCATCGCCGACCAACCATGGGACAAATGCAACATCGTTGCTTACGATTGGTTCGTTAATTTGAACAAAGTTTGGTAAAAGTTTATTAAATTCTATGCTGTTTAATGTTCTAGTATCTCTGTAATAGAGATCATGATTGCCATTGATAAAATAAACTTTGTCAAATGATTCGTTAAGTAATGCCAATGCTTTCAATGTGTAATTCATTGTACTCACATTGATGCTTGCCCTCTGATGATGCCAGTCACCAAGGAACATACACGTCTCACAATTATTTTCTTTGGCTGTATTAATAAACCATTTAACGAAGTTTAAACAATCTTCGTTATGATACCGACTATTATTTTTTAATCCAAAATGTATATCAGTAAAACATGCCGCTTTTTTAAATAATGTAATATTATTCTTTTTTGACACTCGATTCCTCTTGCGTCTTCTCGTTCTTCTTCTCTTGCATTTGTTCTACTCTTCGCTGTTGTTGTTTTTCGAGATCTTGAAACTGCCGAGTGAAACTTGGCATAGCGCCGGCTTGTTGTAGCATATCGTCTCTAATGTTTTGATTACGTTTTTCTACATTTAATATTCGTGTAAAACTATTAGTAATGGCGGCAGTATAATACGCAAATGGATTTTGAGATTTGCTCTCATCGAATTGTAATCCTATTTGAGATAGTTGTAATAATGCTTGTCCTCGCATATCGTCAACATATGTATAGCCACGCCAGTTGCTTCGCATACTATATCGTTCTACTAGTTTTAAATACATCAATGCAAGTTTGTCAGTAATTTGTCCTCGAGTACCTAACCCTCGAACAATTTCAAATTTTCCATTTTTTAATCCACTCTTCCAATGACTTCGGCCTACTTCAGTTAATGCATTATCGATATATGCCCAATGTTTAAATGGAGGGAATGGTAATTTTACATGATGATCGGCCACTGTTTTTGGTGTACGTTTTCGTGTAGGATCTTTAGGTATATGTTCAAATGACATTACTCGAAATACTAAATCGTCAAGTGGTATTGATGCAGGATCTATAATAACATCTGCCGCTTTAACATTTTTGTTTTGTTCTTTTAGTTTTATTAATGTTTCGTCTTTGATTCTTTTTGCTTGACTTTCTTTTGCTAGTTGTATTGTTTCGTTGGTAATATCAGCAATATCTTGCACAATACTATCAAACTGACTATATTTTTTATCAATATAATAACAAAAGTTATTTTTTGATTTATGTATTTCAACAAGCATATCCTTGTTGTTTAGATAATTAACTCGCCGTGCCATTCAACTTTCCTTTTTATTATACTAGTTATTATACTATAGAAAGATGGAATAGGTCAAGTAAAATCGAGATTAAGTGGGTGTTTTATATTTCGATAAATAAAGTAAAGAGTTTATGAGTTATGAGAGCACGAGAAATACTTGAAGCAAAAGATTCACTTGCTATAACATTTGGTAGGTTTAATCCACCAACGATTGGACATGAAAAGTTAATTAATGCTGTAAAAGCAGCTAGTGGCAATTATATGATTTATGTTAGTGAATCGCATGATAGTATAAAAAATCCGTTAGCATCTGATCAGAAATTAGCATATTTAAAACAGATGTTTCCGGGTGTTAATTTTCAATCTGCTAAAACATTTTTACCTATTTTAGTTGATCTACATAAGTCAAATACACAGGATATTATAATGGTAGTTGGGGATGACAGAGTTACAGAGTTTGACTGGTTAATAAATGAATACAACGGTGTTAAAGATAAGCCACATGGCTATTATAATTTTAATTCAATTGACGTTATAAGTGCTGGTGCACGTGACCCCGATTCGGATGGAGCAGAAGGTATGTCAGCAAGTAAAATGAGAGCAGCTGCAAAAGCAGATGATTATAGTTCATTTAAACTTGGATTACCTGATGGTTTCCAGCATGGTGAAAAATTATTTAAAGACGTACAAGCGGGGATGGCATAATGGCAAAGGCTTTGGATCCAGCAGTTGATGACTTTCATAATATTAATGGTAATTTACTAAGCCCAGGTCCGTATCGTTATAAAGGCCTTCGAGGCCCTGATGTTAGAGCAAGAATTACTACCAAAAGTGATGCTCCATTAGACGATGTATTTCCTGGTGCAAAGGATGGGCCAATGCGAATGTTGATTAAGGATAGAGGAGTTGTGTTTCCGTATACTCCAACTATTATGACATCTATGCAAGCAAATTATGGTGATCATAGGCCTATACATAGTAATTTTACATATAAGTTTTTTCAAAATTAT
>Ga0209402_10003460_pt1 | contig 15092 bp, 21 predicted proteins | sample ArcticOcean_MG_C_3_FD_187437 | JGI IMG/M metagenome (GOLD analysis project Ga0209402, IMG submission 187437) | Marine microbial communities from western Arctic Ocean - ArcticOcean_MG_CB8_126 (SPAdes) (version 2) | ecosystem: Environmental > Aquatic > Marine > Oceanic | place: Arctic Ocean... | reverse complement strand
AGGTCGCATAAGAAAATGGCGAATTTATTGCTTTCCTAACGTAACATTTGAAAACTAAGAATGTGATCAATCTGATGACACTTACAAAAATTCGCGGCGTGTCAAAATGTCACAAAAACGTTCGCTAGTGTTACACTTTTGACTCAAAGCGTACGCTTGCCAAAAGGACAGATTCAATGAGAGGATGCAGTATGCCAAAACAGGACGCAATCAAAATAGCACAGGACACGTTGCGGGAATGTAAATGGTGTTTTGCAAAACTACTGACACACAGGAGTTCGTTTTGTACCAAGGAATGCAGTGACAAATACTGCAATTTTAACAGATGGCCGCCGCCTGTCCTGTTGTTAAATAGGTGTATGAATTGCGAGCAAAGGTTTACGGCAACTGGATTTAGAAAATATTGTAGTGATGATTGCCGTAAAAATTATGATGCAAAACATCCGGCAGGAAATTGCAAAGGCTGTGGATCTCATTTCTTTTGTAGAGAAGTCAGCGGAAAGGAATACTGTTCCAATTGTAAAAGACCAGTGTGTGAAATTGACTGTCAAGATTGCGGAATAACTGTTGAAAAACGTGGAGGTCAAACAACTCGTTGTGTTGATTGCCAAAAACGTAAAGTCAACAGGGCTTGGATAAGAGCCCGTCGAAAACGGCAGAAGAATAGACAAAAAGTAATTGAGCCAATTGGTGTCCGTCAGTTATGGATTAGAGATCATCAAACCTGTCAGCTATGCAAAAAGAAAATTGATTGGGAATTGAAATGGCCAGATCGTATGTCAATGTCTGTTGATCATATTATACCTATATCATTTGGCGGAACGGATGAGGCTATTAACGTTCAGGCTTCTCACTTGAAGTGCAATCTTCGTAAACATGCCACCGGCGGTTCTCAAATGAGGTTGTTCGGATGACTGCAGGAAGACCACGAGTACCTGATGCGATTAAGATTGCCAGAGGAACGCTGCGCAAGGACAGGCAGAACAAAAATAAACCAAAGGTGCAGGGCATACCCAAGCGTCCATTCCCGGCTAGATCTATTGAGGGAAAGAAGTGGGATGAGGTAGTTGACGGACTGCAACGATTGGGCTTGATTGATGAGATAGACGGAACGAATCTGGAGGGGCTGTGTATCTGTTACGGGCTGGCTGTTAATTCACAGAAGATGTTAGATGAAGAGGGTTATGTCACTGGAGCGAATCTGAACCCTTGGTACAAGATCAACGCAGAAGCGTGGGCACGAATCAGGATGTATTCCAATGATCTAGGGTTAAGCCATTTAGGCCGCCAGAGATTAGAGGCAAAGAATCCAACGATGCAGGAAGAAATGGAATCTAAATATCTTGGCTGATTACTTCGACAAAGTGGCCGGGCAGCACGCTGTAGATTTCTTCACTGATATGTTGGTTCATGTCAAAGGTGCAGAAGCTAATAAACCGTTCACTTTGTTGTCATGGCAAGAGAAAATCGTCAGGGATTTATTCGGCACAAAGCGAGCGGATGGCACTCGACGTTTCCGCAAGGCTTATATTGAAGTGCCACGTAAAAACGGTAAGTCGTTATTCGCTGCTGGGTTGGCTTTATATCTATTGCTGTGCGATGGGGAAGAAGGCGCGGAGGTTTATAGTGCGGCCAGTACACGGGATCAGGCCAGTCTTGTCTATTCAATGGCCGCTCAAATGCTCCGAAAAAATGAAGTCCTTAGCAAGCACGTTAAAATCCGGGACTCAGTTAAACGCATCAACTACCCGAAGACGGACAGCTTCTATCGAGCCATCGCAGCGGAAGCCGGTCAAGCACATGGATTCAACGCACACGGGATTATATTCGACGAAGTCCACGCCATGCCGGATCGTGAGTTATGGGATGTTCTTGACACGTCCACAGGTGCCCGGAGACAGCCGCTAACGATCGCAATTACAACGGCAGGGTTTGATCGGTCTTCTATCTGCTGGGAGCTTCACAAGTACGCTGATCAGGTTGCATCAGGCGGCATTAAAGACGAATCGTTTTACCCGGTAATCTACAGTGCAACACCGGAAGACGATTGGCGTGACGAAGCCGTATGGGAACGAGTGAACCCCTCGATTGATGTGGCAGTGTCGCGAGACTACTTAAGAGAACAAGCTGCCCGTGCAGAGGAAAACCCAGCATTTGAAAATACATTCAGACGTCTACATTTAAACCAATGGACGGAACAGCAGTCTCGTATTATCTCAATGGCTAAATGGGATTCATGTAAGAGGGAATACAACCGGGCTAGTTTACACGGGCGGGCGTGTTACGCGGGTTTAGATTTAGCCTCAACAATGGACGTGACGGCGTTCGTGTTAGTCTTCCCGGAACCTGACGGATCAATGAAAGTCTTGCCGTGGTTTTGGATTCCCGAAGATAACATCAATGCGCGTGCTGGTTCAGACCAGCGTATGATTAGAAACTTCGCAAGCCGTGGATCCGTGGAAACAACAGACGGAAATGAAGTTGATGTTATATTCCTGGCGGGGCGCATAGCGGAAATCTGTGAACAATACGACGTTCAATATATAGGATTTGATCCGTGGAATGCGGCGGGCGTGACGCAACTAATGAAGACGTATGGAGTTCCGGAGCATACTTTGGTTAAGATGCCACAAACATTCGCAACCTATAACGAGCCATTCAAGAAGTGTCTAAGTTTATTAGGTTCGGGGATGTTCAATCATAATGGCAATGCAGTGCTACGTTGGATGGCTTCTAACGTTGTCCACAGAGAAGATACAAACGGAAACATTAAACCAGACAAAGGCAAGTCTGCTGAGAAAATAGACGGCATTTCTGGTACATTTATGGCAATGGCTTTGCTATTAAAACACGGTGAGGACGTTAGCGCATACGCTGAAACAGGTTCTGGCGTAGTGCTGTTCTAGGCGGAATATGCAGATGGAATACGGCGTAACGGAATACATCGTCAACGCTAACCCGCTGGAAAATCCAAACATTAGCATTCGCGATCCGCGCGTTTGGCAATCCGTGTTCGGTGGTGGAAGTCAGGCCGACTCAGGCGTAACGGTAAGTCCGCGCACTGCGCTAGGCTATCCACCGCTCTGGCGTGCTATTAATCTAATCAGCGGCGATATAGCAAAGCTGCCATTGAACGTCTATCGCAGGTTGCCAGACGGCGGCAAGGAAGTCGATAAGAAACACCCGGCCTATTATCTGCTGAACCGGGAAGCCAGCCCTACACGCGATGCTATGAGCTTTAAAGAAGCACTGGCAGGCAATGCCGTATTGCGTGGCAACGGGTACGCTGCAATCCTAAGAGACAACCGAGGCGCACCGGCAGAGTTACGTATCATGTCGCCTGCCGATACATATCCTGTCGTGACTGATGGCGAGGTGTGGTATGTGTCAACGGCTGACGGTAAGCAATTCAGATTGCCGGGCCGGGACGTCTTCCATTTAAAAGGGTTGTCGGCTGACGGGCTGGTAGGCTACGACCTGATCGATTTAATGCGTGACGCTCTTGGCGTAGGTATGGCAGCACAAGCTTATGGCGCGAAGTTCTTCGGTAATGGTGCCAACGCTTCCGGGATTCTAATGATCCCGCACCATGTGTCAGACGAAAAAATCCGCAACACAATATCAGCCTTCGACTCCATGATCAGCGGCGTTAATAACGCACACAAAGTAGGGTTGCTACAGGACGGCGTAAAGTATCAACAGTTATCTATCACACCGGACCAGGCGCAGTTCCTTGAAACTCGCCAGTATGAAATCCGTGCCACTGTTGCGAATATCACATCATGCCCACCGCATAAGCTAGGTGACGATTCGCGCACGAGTCATAATAGTTTAGAGGCTGAGAACCAAAGCTATCTCGACGAGTGCTTAGATAGATGGCTTCGTAAAATAGAAATGGAAGCATCACTCAAGCTGCTTTCTGAGAACGAGCGCCGCAACGATACACACTTTATTGAGTTTAACCGTAACGCACTGTTGCGAATGTCATCACAGGACCGGGCTAACTATTACGCTAAGTTGCAGGAACATGGTTCACTAACTGTCAACGACGTTTTGCGTGCAGAGAATCTTCCAACGATTGGCGAGAAGGGTGATAGGCGATACCGTCCAGGCAACCTATTAGAAATTGGCGAGGAACCTGACACGTCAGAAACTGAACAGGTAACGCAAATCGTTCCCGAACCACCGCCAGCTCCTGAACCCGAACAGCCTAACGATAGGCTTCTGAATATCTTTGTAGATTCCACAGTCGAAAAGGCGCTTGCCGTGGAACGTGACAGGGTAACGAAGGCCGCAAAGAACGAATCGAACTTCATTGAATGGGTTGATGCCTACTATCCGAAGTGGGTTGAACACAACGCGAGTACACCTGAACTGGCTGCCGCATATCTGGCGCATGCCAAAGAATCAATTGCATCACTGTTAGATGTAACCGGATGCTGTACACAGACTGGTTTACCTTCTGCCGTGGCTGATTGTGTAGCCACATGGACAGACCGCGCAGGCACATTGAAATCAAACATTTTAAGGACTGATACCGATGACTGACATTAACATTTTCGGCCCCATTGCTGCCGATGGGATGAATGATTCATTTGGGGCGTCTGACTTGGCGTCTACGTTATCGGATATCTCCCCTGAAGAAGATATCACGGTGCGCATCAACAGCCCCGGAGGAAGCGTATTTGAGGGCCTGACGATGTATCAAAGCCTGTTAAACCGTGAAGGCCGGGTAAATGTGGTGATTCATGGCGTAGCGGCTTCGATTGCTTCTATCGTGGCAATGGCCGGGGACTCCATCACAATGGGTCAAGCGTCCCGTATTATGATCCACAACCCGTTAGGCCCAAGCGCTATGGCGTTTGGGACGGCGGATGATCTCAGAGAAGCGGCGGAAGACACGATCAAGACAGCCAACCTGCTGGACTCAATCAAAGATACGTTGCTGGATATCTATGAAGTTAGAAGCGGCACTGATCGTCAGGATATAGCTGAATGGATGGAATCGGAAACGTGGTTGAACGCTGCAGCCAGTCAGAAAGCCGGGTTCGCTGATTATGTTACCCCGAACAAGTCTATTGATGCGTCAGTGATGGCAACTCCCAGAGCTTATGCCGTGGCTAACATGGACGAACTTGACGCATTAACGGCACTGGCAAAGAGGATTAGTTCTGAAACATTACGTACACCAGATGCTGAACGTTATATGGCATGTAATCGGCTGCAATTGTTAAAGCGTAAGCAGTTGTTGACAGAAGCTGGCATCTAGTCTTATACTTCTGGCGGAAATAATACGACGGCGCTGGGTTATGAAACCGGGCAACGTCGCGAAACGGTAGCCTTACAAGAGTAGTGCTAGCCTTAAGTGGTTGGCGTTGCTCTTTTTTTTGTGCGCTGACTAATACTCAACTTCACAATCAGTAAGGAAACACATAATGGCAAGCCCATTGCAGGAGCTGGTTGACCAGCGCGTATCTAAGATCACGTCAGCACGCGAGTTTCTCAACGAATGCGAGAAAGATCACGGCGGAATGTCCGCTGATGAATGTGCGCGTTGGGATGCGATGCACTCTGACGCCGATGCCATCAAAGCAAAGGTTGATGCTCTACACGCAGAAGAACAAGCACAATCTGAACGCCTTGCACGTCAGGACCAGGCAGAAGCCGAACTCCACGAACTGCAGAACAGCACAGCACTGGCACCGTTGCGAGATTATGTCGCGAAGGAAAGCTATAACACCACGACCGCACCTGTGAATCGCCTGGTGGCTGTTGATAACGTTCTGAATCAGTGGAGTCTCAAAGGTTCCGCAGCACTGAATAACGACAGTGAATTTCGCCAGTCTCTTAACGAGTCGGGATGTAAGTGGGACAACGCCCAGGGTGGGCTATACGTGCCACTGATGAACAACGCTCCTAAGCGTTACAACGATATTGTAAACGCACAATCTATCGGCACAGCAACTGCCGGTGGGCATACAACGTTCCCGGGCTTTGTAGCTAATCTGGAACAAGCACTTTTAGCCTTTGGCGGAATGCGTCAAGTTTCCACAATCATGCGAACCGATACTGGTTCTGCACTAGACTTCCCAAGTCTGGACGACACATCTAACACAGGTGCGTTGCTTGCTGAAAATGTCAGTGACAGTGAATTGGATGTTGTGTTCGGCAACATGACGCTGGACGCCTACAAGTACACCTCAAAAGTTGTGCTTGTGTCTAAGGAGCTCGCGCAGGATAGTGCGTTTTCAATGGGCCAGGTAATTGGTTCAGTGTTAGGCGAACGACTTGGGCGAATCCAAAACACCCACGCCACAACTGGCACGGGATCAAGTCAGCCTAACGGTGCTGTGACTGCATCAACTGCAGGTAAGACGGCGGCTTCTGCCACTGTCGTGACATTCGATGAAGTCTTAGATTTGGAAGCCAGCGTCGATGCTGCCTACAGACCTAATGCAACGTGGATGTTTAACGACACTACACGCAATGAACTGCGGCAGCTTAAAACAACTGATCTTCAGTACCATTGGCAACCGGGTTCACAAGCTGGCGATCCTGACAGAATGTTTGGCTACCCATACATCGTGAACAACGACATGGCTAATACGGCATCCGCTGCTAAGTCCATGTTGTTCGGTGACTTCAGCAAATATGTTATGAGGGAAGTTCTTGGCATTACCCTTGTGCAACTTGTTGAGCGTTATGCCCATGCCCATCAAATCGGCTATATCGCAATTATGCGGTTTGATTCAGATTTGCGGGACGCTGGCACGGCACCGATCAAGCACATGGTTCAGACTGCTTAATTCTAGCCGCTAACATTTCCCTAGCACCTAATTGGGTGCTGGGGTTTCTCTCTATAACTAACAGGAAAACTAATAATGGCTACCACGAATTGGGAACGTCCTTACGTTTCAGGTTATGAAAACATAACGGGTGCAGCGAAAACTCTAACGTCTGCAGATCACGGTAAGGTTTACAGGGTTAATGTTGCGGACTGTGTGTTTACACTTCCATCAACAGAAGCGGGCTTGGTTTATCACTTTGTCATTGACACATTGGGCGGGTCCACTGGTTGTTCGTTAAGCCCTGCGGCGGCGGACAATGTTAATGGAGGCGCAGACAACAAAGACTGGATTAACACAGCAGCCACCGACGTTATCGGTGACTCAATCACATTGATTGCTGACGGTTCCGAAGGTTGGCTCACCATTGGCCAGCACGGCATCTGGGTTGTTGAATCGTAAGTTTAACTATTGAACCAGCGCGTGGCGCGGGGTTGTTCGTCCTCTCCGGCCTCACTGCAGCGGCGCGTTGGTTCCTTCTTCTTTCATAGGATTATATTGATGGCCAATCTTACAATTACAGTATCGAACATTGACTGGGTGAGCGGCCCGAAGGGGACGTATGACGCAGCGGAAACTATCACAGCCGGGGACTTGCTATACCAGGCAACATCCACAACGGTTGGCGTGGCTGCAAATAGTGATACAGCAAAAGATACAGTGATCGGCATTGCCTTGAATGACGGAACGACAGGCCATCCTATTACCTATGCCAAGGAAAATGCCGTTGTTGGTTTCGGTGCTATCCTAACGGTCGGCGTTTATTACGTGCTTAGCACAGCCGGATTGATTTCACCTATGACGGACGCCGCAACAAGCGATTACATGGCATATATTGGCTATGGGCTGACCACGTCGAATATGAAAGTCAAGATCGTCAATACAGGACTGCAACACGGATGAGAATCAAACTTAAACATTATTCAGGTATGGTCGGCGCGGAAGGTAGTCCCGGTCAGATTATCGATTGCCCGGATGAAATTGCGCGTCTGTTTATTGATACCTGCCGTGCTGAACTAATTAGCGACACACCAACACCACTCGCAGCGCCAGTGACTAAACCTGCTACAGCAGAATCAATAGTTAAGACTGCACCTAAGAAACGTGGCAGACCTAGAAAAATTGGAAGTTTAGAATGATTCATCAGTCGATTGTCGAATCGGTTGCGCCGACTACAGAGCCTTTGACTCTGACTGAATTCAAAGATCGGTTGCGCGTTACATCATGCGACTTTGACGTTGAACTGACTGAACTTCTTAAAGCGGCACGGGTTCAGCTTGAATATGACACTCACCGGGCATTCGTTACTCAAACTCTCATTATATATTTTGACGAGTTCCCCGTGACAGAAGATCTCGAAATCCGTGTCGCGCCGGTTCAATCGATAACGTCCGTAGTTTATACGGACACGGCAGGAGCCTCTCAGACGTTCGCCAGTAGTAACTACACGGAAGACCTAACAAGCACACCCGCCCGGCTTAAGGTTGTCGACGGCGTGTTCTGGCCTGCTGTGGATGACATTCCACAGGCTGTAGTGATCACGCTAGTGGCAGGATATGGGGCGGCATCTACAGTCCCTGCTGAAGCTAAACTGGCAATTATGGAATCATCAAAAATGTTTTGGGGTAACTGCGACGGCGACAAAATGAAGTACGACGCACTTGTCGGAAAACTTGCCTGGTCCTCAATCTGGAAACCAGTGTAATGGCGTGCATTGGTAACTACACAAAGAAGGTGAAGATTCAGGAGCTAACGGGCGGTGAGGACGCTCACGGGTTTACTGACTTAACTGCAGATTCTAATTGGTCGGATGTGTTGTCTTCTTTTGCTTCTGTGAAATCTAAAGGCGGGCGAGAATTTTGGAAAGTAGATCAAGTCAGTGCCGATGTTAGCCACGTTTGGTTATGCCCGTATGGTTCAGAATTGGCGGATGTAAAACCTACAGCACGGTTAGTAAACGAAGGCGTTGTCTATGAAATCTTAAGTGTCATTGATATTGATTTGGCACATGAGCAAATTGAGATTCAGACTAAGCGGGCAGTGTAATGGCCAAGCCATTTGAATTGCATCTATTTGGTGACGATGAACTGTTAAGGATGTTCGATAAGTTAAAGATATCAACGGCACGTCAGGCAATGCGAGAGGGTTCAAGGGCCGCCGCTGCACTAGCCGAAAAGAAGATGAAGCGAAATATCCCGTCGCAGCACAAGGGCATTAAAGCTGCCATTGGTTCGCGTAGGTTAGGTTATAGGGATGCACCAGGCGGCGGTGCTAAAGTTGGGGCAAATGTCGCTATAAGCAAAAAGCGTAGAACATTACACCACACGGGTGATCGGAATAAAAAAGGCGTTGGCATTACGTCATCTAACATTTGGTGGTGGTATCGCGGAAGTTATAAAACACCAAACCGAAAGACTGGTAAAAGAGGTGGGCCGGTAAGAAGAACAGGACGAATGCCACCACAGGACAATGCCTTAGACCTGCTTAGAAAGCATAAGTCAGCATTGAAAAAAGAATGGCAGCGGGTTTCGGCTAAGGTTATCAAGATCGAAATTGCAAAAGGGTTTTAATGATTAGCGGGCTTATTGACTTATTACGGAATGCGTCCACTGTGTCATCTATTGCAGGTGGCAGAGTACATGCAAATAAAGCGCCGCAAAATTCAGCCTTGCCATACATTATCGTCACGCAAATTAGTTCAGAAGAGAACCAAACACTTGATGGAAACGTTGGCGTCCGAGCTGTTGATTTCGACATTGACTGTAAGGCAGAACGAAGCGTAACGGCGAACAACTTAGGAAACGCCGTCAGGATATACATTCAAAACTATACGGGCACGGCAGGTACAGAAACGATTAAAGCCGTGAACCTTAACGATCAGTCCTCACAATATGAATCACCGGAAGATGGTTCAGACCGTGGGGTTTATGTATCGATCATCGATGCAACCATCCACTACGAACCAATCTAAGGATTAGAATTATGGCTAAGATCGTAAGCAAAGGTGCAGTTATCAAACAGGATATTGCCTCTACCCTAACGGCAATTGCACAGTGCGAAAGTTTTGGAAGTTCTGGCGCTGGCAGTGAATCTGTTAAATGTTCAACTTTAGATACAATTGGCAATGGTCACGAATATATTTCGACAGGATGGGCGGAAGGTGGAACGTTCGATGTAACTTTGCAATATGATTCAGAATTGGCAGGTCATCAGAGTTTGACAGATGACATCACGACGCCAGTGGAGCGCAATTATAGCGTGACATTAACTGGCGGGACTGAAATGACGTTCACGGCCGCGCACATTGAATTAGGTTTCACTGGAACGATTGATGACATTGTGAAGGCTGACATCAGCCTGAAACTTGATCAGTTGATTGCATACACAACTTAAGGGTTACCCGTGAAAGCTAAGTTGATAGTAGATTGCCAAGTCACAACAGGTGCCGACGCATTAGCTGACGTTGTCGTGAAAGAAGACGGTAAACGTTGGTACCTGGCAGGGGCTGTGATCGAACACGAACGGGCGCACAGGCTTGTTCAGATGGGCGTTGCAGAACCTGCGGACGCGGAATGTACGTTGACCTGTTGTATGACCACGGAACAAATGAAGAAGGCGCAGCTACATCAGGAAATGGTTGCTAAAGGTATTCTTATTGAGGATTACCAGCGATACCTCGACGGCGAGATTCTGGGGTATGACGAAGACGGCAACGATATCCCTGGACCGCATTGGCCGGAAGCAGAAGACGACGACGAAGAAGAATCCGATTACCTAATCGAAGAGGACGACTGTGATGAGCAACCTTAGAAAGAAGATGCACGAACCGATTCCGATACCTATCAAGAAAATAACGCTACCTGAATTTGGTTGTGATGTTTTCTGTCACGGAATGACAGCACGGGATAAGACCAGGCACGAAGCCGGTTTAATGAAAAAGGATTGGTCGGGCATCGACAGAGAAAAGGCACTGAGTCAAAAGGAAAGAATCGTTGCATGGTGCTTGCGTGATGATCAGGGCGCACGAGTGTTTAGTAATGAGGACATTAAGTTACTGGGACAATGGCCTGCATCGTTATTGAATCGCGTGTATGACGTATGCAACGAATTATGTGGTGGTGATACAGACGACGTGGACGAAGACGCGGTAAAAAACTTGCAAGAAACCAGCGACGAATGACAGCCCTGCGCCTTGCAGAGCATGTTGCTGGTACGGTGAACGTTGATGCAATGTTAGAAACAATGTCACCGGATGAATTCAACGAATGGTGTGTCAAGGATGCGATTGAACCGATCGGGTATCACAATCAAATGCTGGGACTCATTGCGTGGTTCCTTCATTCATATTTAGCGGGCGACGAATCAGTGCCATCAGAACATTTCATGCCGTGGTTAAGATATGCGGATAAACCTAAGCACAGCGCTAAGGCGGCGAGGGACGCCCTGGCACTTATTGCAGCACAGGCGCAACGATAATGGCTAGCAGCTTGGGCGACATGGTCGTCAATCTTAAAGCTAATACAGCACAATTCTCGAAGAAAATTGTTTCGGCTGGTGGGGATGTAAAGAACTTCGCAAAAAAAGCGAAAGGATCTTTCGCTGGCCTTGCGGGTGCTGCTAACCCTATCGGTCTTGCTATTGCTGCAGTTGCTACTGTTGTTGCTATTGCCGGCGCTGCTATTAACGCCTTCGTGGGAAAAATTAAAGAACTGGATCAGGTAGCGCATCAGATAAAACGTACCGGATTAGGTGCAGAGGAGTTAGCAGGGTTTACGCTAGCGGCAGAAATGGGCGGCAGTAGTGCGGCTGTAGCATCGAAAGCGATTGATAAATTCACTCGCAATATGGGCACGGCTGGAGACGAAACAAGTAAGACCGCTAAAACATTCAAGATGATGGGTGTTGATTCACAAAAACTTGCAACGCTTACGCCGAACCAGCAACTTAGGGAAACAGTAAAAGCCATATCTGCATTGCCGACAGCAGCATTAAGGGCACACGCTGCGTTTTCGTTATTCGGTAAAGGTAGCGCTTCTCTAGTTGAAGTATTAAGCGGCGGCACAGGCGAGCTAGATGCGTTCAACGATCAAGCTGATGCAATGGGGCTGGCATTATCCGGGGACCAACTACAGGCCGTTGAGGATGTTGACGATGCGATGACAATGCTGGGAATGTCGTTTAGTGGTGCTGCTGGTCAAATCACTGCAGAGCTATCACCGGCGTTCCTTAGCTTTATTGAATTGTTGACTGATTTTGCGACGGAAGCCGCCGTCACATCTAAATGGATGGGGCAATTATTTAACGTAGGCGGTAAGCACACGGGGTTGACACGAGAAGAGGCGTTAGCCAAACGTGACGCCATTGTTGCTTCCGGGAAATTCCCCGGCGGTTCAAGGAGTAGCGAATACGGTAACGATTCGGCTGGCGCAGGTGATTTAGGAACAACACCCGATGAGATAATGAGGATCATTAAAGAAACGGAAAAATTCACCGATGCCATAAAGCAGGCAAAGATTGAGGGTGATATTCTATCGGGCAAAATGACAGAAATAGATGCCACGATTCAGAAGTTTGCAGAGGCTGGAGTTGATCCTAGCATTCTAGGCCAACTGAGAATTCAGCTACAAATCAACAAGGCAATTGAGTTAGGAAACAAGGCACGTAAGGACGCTGACCGTGACGCTGACCGTGCATTGAAAAAACGTAAACGTGATAACGATCGAATTGCAAAAGACAATGAAAGAAAAACTAAAGGCAAAGAGGATTTCTTTTTCAATGAATCACTGCAAAAAGCACGGGACACAGTTAATAAGCTAAAAGAGAAAGCCAATAAAAGCCCAGGGTTTGCAGGCATTGCGGGTAGAGGCAGCAGTGAGGCGTTGGAGATTATTAAACGTTCTCGTGGGCCGGGCAAGGAATTATTGAAGGAACAAAAAATTGCAAATGCGACATTGAAATCATTACTGGCAGAAGCACGATCAAGGAAGCTGGAACAGTTTGACCTACAGGCACCAATCTAATGGCAGTGACAGGCGTAGCGAATGAAGATCACCGCGCACGTTCCCAGAAATATAATGGAACGCAGTGGACGGCTACCCGTGCCTTTAGGGTTCAGACAACGTTAAGGGCTGATGATGCGGATACGGTAAGCGGTGCGTCAGGTTTACCGGCAGAGGGTGCAGCACACCCTAACCCAATCAGCGCAGCAATGTACGCGAAGGAAATCTCGTACGCACCGTATGAATCCGAAACAGCACAGATGTGGTTGGTTACCGTCAACTACACAAGCGAACGACAATTAGACCCCACCGATCCTACACTTGACGAAATCCTAATATCGGTCACAGGTGAGATTTATCAGAAGCGAGTTCAGAAAGATCGTAACGGTGATGCGGTTTTAAACTCTGCAGGCGATCCGTTCCTTGATCCACCGGCTACCCGTGACGACGCACATTTAATCTTTAGGATTCGCGCTAATTATTTAACGGCACCATCTTGGTTCCTGTCACATAGAAACGCCGTTAATAACGCACCGATAAAAATTGACGGCTTGTCGATTGGAACAGGACTGGCGAAGGTACAACGCATTGAAGCCAGCGAGCCAAAAAAACGTGGTGCGACACAATACAGGGAAGTCACGTTAGAAATTCACGTCCACGAAGACGGGTGGAAACTCGACACGCTTGATTCAGGGTTGCGTGAAAAAATAGGCGGGGAATCGCAACATATCATTAATGAAATCGACAAAGAAGAAATTACGGAATCAGTAGCGTTAGACGGTTCGGGCCGACGGTTAGATGATCCGTCACCGTTCAATTCGATATTCTTAGATTTTGACATATATCCGGAAGTGAACTTTTCAACGCTGCCGGGTGTATCTTAAGAAGGCAAACAAATGGGCAAAATAACAGAAGCCATGCGATTCGGCGCTGTAACGTGCGACGCATTTAGCACAACCGTGGCGAGTGTCACAAACGCTATGTGTTCGTCAGCAATGGAGCTGGCACGCACTAAGCTGGCACAGGAAACGTTGGCGTCTTATATGATTCCATTAACTAGCTTTCGTGTCCACGATGCCGTTCAGACTTTGTTGCCTAGTGCTGGCGCTAATGACGATCTGGGACTTGTAACGGGAACGCTAGGAACCGAAACGTCACACTTAAGCGCAAACGACCTAGGTGCTGCTGGTGCAACGACTAGATATGCACGGGCAATGGTTCAACTGCCGCCTGAATATGACGACGCAGAAACGGTAAACTTAAGAGTGTCAGCAGCTTGTCAGACAGCAGTGTCGGATACGACTTGCACTGTAGATTTTCAGGCATATTCTGCCGATGACGACTTAACGGTCTCTGCTGATTTGGTTACGACTGCAGCCACTTCTATGAACTCAGTGACTTTTGCGAATTATGATTTCGTAGTAACGGCCACTAGTCTAGTGGCTGGTAAATGGTTAGACATTCGGGTGTCCATGATCTGCAACGACGCTGCAACCGCCGTGGTTGAACCCACGATTGCTTCCGTGTATTTGCTGTGTGATATCCGGGGTTAAGAAATGGCAAACCCTGTAATACCTAGTGCTGAATTCAACGATCAAATTAAACGTGTTGTTCGTGATGCGCTACGGGAAAACAGGCTGATACAACCATCAAAAGGTGGGCACACCACTAAGCGAATTAGGCGGCATCAGGGCGTTTTGCTGGATGACGTGGCAGGCTCGACAGATCCACTGACCACTCCAAACTACGGCACTGTTCGAGTGGTTAAACAGGTTCCGGGGTCAGCAACGCTGGCTGTCACAAGCCTGTGCATTGAAGTGGCCTACAGATTCACGGTGCCGGATCTGGAAGCAGGTAGTTTTTGCAAAATTGAATTCATCGATGGTGAGTGGTCATTCTATACGGTCGATTGTGAAGACTCAGGCTTGCCAACTACGGAGTGTGCATAATGTGGCCGTTATGCTGCTGTTGCGATGAATGCAACGATGATGAAACCAACAATGAGTGCTGTAGATGCGTTCCGAAAGAGATTTGTTATACATTCCAGCCAGATGATGAATATGCAGAGCCGACTGTGCATGTGTTTGATCATTCCGTTGATGGCCATTACTCGCCCATTCAAATACGGGTAAGTCCGACGCAAATCTGGATCGGGCTGCACCTGGAGAAAAACGTTTCGGGTGACTGTGTGTGGCGAGTCTGGACAGCGGACAACTCAGATGGTACGTCACCAAGTCAGGAACACGAG
>Ga0209402_10003454_pt1 | contig 15104 bp, 11 predicted proteins | sample ArcticOcean_MG_C_3_FD_187437 | JGI IMG/M metagenome (GOLD analysis project Ga0209402, IMG submission 187437) | Marine microbial communities from western Arctic Ocean - ArcticOcean_MG_CB8_126 (SPAdes) (version 2) | ecosystem: Environmental > Aquatic > Marine > Oceanic | place: Arctic Ocean... | reverse complement strand
CATGGCTGAAGGTGTTGTTGAACTAGAATATCCACAACCAAATCCTGAGCCAATTGCCAAATTACTGCATGGTCTACGCGACCTTGATGGCCTTGAAATACTACATACTGATAATGCAAATCCCAGTATCATCGCAGAAAATCTAGAGTTAGCAAGTGAAATTACCAATACTCTTGTTGAAACTCTTAGTGATGGAAGTGTGCTTTCGTTCGGATTAGAGTCTGCTGACCCAACCGTCCATGAGGCAAATTGGCTAAATTGTGATACAAATCAATTGAAAATTGCTGTGAGGCACATCAATGAATATGGCCGTAAACGTGGTGCAAGAGGACTTCCCCAACTACTGCCTGGTCTCAATTTTATCGCCGGCTTAAATGGTGAGACCTCGGAAACTTACGATATGAATCAACAACTATTGCAAGAAATGAAGAATGAGGGATTGTGGCTTAGACGCATCAATATCCGCCAAGTTGAAGGCGAAGGATTCCAAGAAATTCCGCAGGTCGAATTCCGCCAATTCAAAAAATGGGTACGAGATGAAATCGATGGGCCATTGTTAGAAGAGATGTTTCCATTAGGTCAACGATTGAATGCAATTCGATGGGAAAGCCATGATGACCGAATCCGACTACCAAACAATATCACCGATGAAAGTCACAGAAGTGAGTCATGCCGCGGTAATTCTGGGGTCACATTTGGTAGACAGGTTGGTGCCTATCCAATCCTGGTTGGAATTCCATATCACATCCCGCTAGAATCCATCTCAGATGTCATCATCACCGGTCACGGCAAACGCTCAATTTCAGCAGTAGAAGCAAAACTCAATCTCAATACTGCAAGCCAAAAACAATTTCAAGCAATTCCTGGAATTGGCGAGAAAAGCGCATGGAATCTAATTAGTGAGAGGGTAAAGAGAAACCATCGTGGAACATCTTTTTCATCTCTAGAAGATGCTTTTGAATCAATAGATTTGGTGCCTTCAGAGTTAGCGATTAAAATCCTGGAGGTGTAATAATGAATTCTCTTGATGAAGCGGCAAAGTCCCTATCCAATGCTTGCAACAAACTCACTCCTAAGTTAGGGAAAACTGTTTCTTGGGTTTACAACCCTCTTGATTATGCCTGGAAAGTACACAAACAATATCTGAGAAAATACGGAGGCTTAGGCAGCAAAACAATTCTGCTTGGCATGAACCCTGGACCTTGGGGGATGGGGCAAACGGGTGTGCCCTTTGGAGATGTCAGCAAAGTTAGAGATTATCTTGGTTTAAGTGGAGCAGTAGGCCAGCCTGATAGGTTACATCCAAAACGTCCTGTTATTGGCTTGGATTCTAACAGAAACGAAGTTTCTGGCACCAGATTATGGGGTGTTATCGAGGACACTTTTGGCTCCGCTGATGAAGCGCATGCCAACCTATTCGTAGTCAATCACTGCCCCTTGTTGATGTTTGATGAAGCCGGAAAAAACCTCACACCTGACAAGTTAAGTGGGCAGAGTGCCAAGGCACTGCTCGCACTATGCGATATGCACCTACAGCAAGTGGTAGAGATTCTTGGCGCAACTCAAGTAATTGGAGTTGGCGCTTATGCTGAAAAGCAAGCCAAGAAGGCTCTTGTTGGCATGGATATTGAAATCACTCGGATCCCACATCCTTCGCCAGCCAGCCCATTAGCCAATAGAAATGGTGGGGCAGACTGGCGCAATGCGGTCAAGAAAGTATTATCTGAATTGTGATTTATAAAATCTGTTAAAAACAATTTATCAGATTTTTATTACTGTAAACAGATGCATAATGCCGCCCTAACACTCATGAGGGGGTCTGTCCCTTGAGGGAGACGGTGACACGATGAGTGAGGTACGAGAATCTATTGCAATGCATGTACATTCGATTGACAGAGATTGGGATAATCCCATGGGAGATGACCCAAGAACGCTGCATGAGATGATGATGAACGCGGTTTCACGAAGCGGAAGTGCGCCATTGTTTGGATATATTCCCGGAGCAGGCCAACCACGCGTTCACGTGACTTACGATGAATTTGGAGGATTAGTTGATTCAGTCTCACGCGGCCTAAGAGACCGCGGGGTGAAAAGTGGGGATAGAGTAGCAATTATTGTCAATAATTCTGTTGAATGGGCTGCGACATCTTATGCTGCCAACGCCTTAGGTGCCGCTTACACAGCAATGTATACTCACCAACACGGTGGAGAATGGGCTTACATCATCGCCGACTCTGAACCAACCGTTCTTGTCGCCGCCGACACCGATGTACTCGACCGCCTATGCGAACACATGCCTGCTGAAAGTTGGCCATCAGGCGGAATTATTCTGCTCGGCGATGACGCACCAAATTCAAGCCCGCCAGAAGGTATTTCAGTTACTAGCTGGAGCCAATTCGTTGCGGAAGGAAACACCTCAGAACCAGTTGGAGAACCTGCAAACGACCCACATGGTTTGGCAACGCTATTGTACACAAGTGGTACCACCGGAAACCCGAAGGGAGTGATGTTGAGCAACTGGAATATTCTCCACAATATCATAACCATGCAAGGCAGATTCCCGATTTACAAGGGCGATAGAACCGCCTCCTTCCTACCTTGGGCGCACTCTTTTGGTCAAATGGGCGACCTTCACTATATGCTCCACCAAGGAGTTCACATCAACCTAATTTCAGACCTTTTGAAAATCGCTGAAGAGTGCCAAGTCATCAAACCACATGCACTGTTTGCTGTTCCACGCGTATGGAACAAATTGTATGGCAAAGTGATGGCAGGATTGAACGCCTCGCCAATTAAGAAGCGCTTAGGCGCGCTCGCTTTCAAGAAGGCTAGAGCAAGAATCGCTGCTGACGGCCGAGATTGTATCAAAATCCAGCCGAAAGGATTCTTGGACAAAAAACTCGACAAAATCGTATTTGGGAAAATCCGCGGCAGATTCGGCGGCGAAATGCGTTTCTGCATATCTGGCGGAGCCGCACTTTCTCCTGAAGTTGCATCATTCATTCAATGCGTTGGGTTTTCCATGTTCGAAGGATATGGATTAACCGAGACTTCCCCCCTCATTTCTTTGAACGGATGGGAAGAAGGACACCCCTGTTTACTCGGGTCGGTAGGACGTGCAATCCCGGGAGTTAGGGTAGTGATTGACCAGGACGCTTGGGATGATCCCGACAGCGATGATGGTGAAATTGTCGCATACGGACCAAACATCATGAAGGGTTACTGGCGAAACGAGCAAGCCACCGCAGAAGTCATGACCGAAGATGGCGGATTTAGAACTGGTGACCTAGGAATATTGGTTGATGGATTCATCAAGATTACAGGTCGCGTAAAAGAACAATTCAAACTTGAGAACGGAAAATATGTCGCACCTTCACCGCTCGAAGAATCACTGAAACTATCAGCACTTGTTGAGCAATGCTGTGTTGATGGTACCAACAAAATCAAGACATTCACAATAATTCATCCTAACGAATATGCCCTCCGAGACGGACTAAAAGGTGCGAAGATTGATGCTAGTGGCTCATTTGCAGACCTCTGTGCTTCTGCTGAAGTCCGCGCTTATGCTCTTGGCGCACTGAAAGAAGAAATAATGGTACCAAATTGGAAAGGCTTCGAATTCTCCGGCTCGATAATTCTAGACCCTGATGAATGGACCACTGACAATGAGATGATTACCCCCTCATTGAAGGTCAAGCGCCGAGCATTATTTACTCGACACCAAGCCGATATTGATGCCCACAAATGACATCAATTAATGTTCGCAAATTACGCAATTTGCGACTCAGATAATTGCCTAAAAGCAACGAGGTTCAGTCAAGTTGGTCGCCATAACGCCATTGTTGGAAAAAAGAACCAACGATAATACAGACCACTATTATTATGGCACTATAGCCTGACTTTAAGTCAAAATTTTCTAATCCCTGTATGCCTACAGATGTAATCGTAACACCTGCTGCTAAGGAGATTCCACCAAGACTAGCGGAGCCGACAAAAGTGACTGCTTCTTTCATATTCTTGACTAATTTGGCTCCGATAATGAAAGAAATATCCAGACATATCGCAACCCAAATCCAATTAATAGAATAAAATTCAGCAATGATTGAGAGAATTACAGCCATTACCCCCATTCCAAGTGAACCACCCACAATATAGTGAAAGTTCTTACCGATTGAGGCACCTGAAGCACCAGCCATCATTCCAACTGCTACACCCACCCAAATTGCGATTTTAGGGTCCACACCCAAAAAGGCGTAAACTATTGCACCAGAGGTTAACGCAAATGGCACGAAAAGAGCCCAAGCCGTAAGTAGTGGTAACAGCCTAGGTCCGGCTAAAGTTAGAGACACACCAAGAAGGACAAGTATCATGCCAATGATTGGACCGTAGGTTGTTAGAATCGCATCAAGTTGCTGCTCCTGACTCAATGGCATTAAATCCGCGAACAAGTGGCTTTGCTTCAATTATCGGGTGACTCTAATTTCGCAATAATTGCTGGCGGCCGTAGGCCGCCAAATAGGAGATATGATGAGTAGGGGCTGAATCGGACTACTCATGGTAACTGGGGCCGGTGAATCTACGGAAACTACCTCCGGCTCCGCCAAAGCCTCTAGCACGTCGCCTCGCAGAGTTGTTACTGCTGCCTCTTTATTTGATGGTCATGATGCTGCAATCAATGTCATGCGCCGGCTAATTCAAGCCGCAGGCGCCGAAGTAATCCATCTTGGTCATGACCGTTCAGCCCAAGATGTTGCAAATGCTATTATTCAAGAAGATGCCCACGCAGTTGCCCTTTCATCCTATCAAGGCGGCCATGTAGAATACTTCACTTACATCCGCCAAATATTAGATGATGCTGGGCGTGATTATGTCAAAATCTTCGGTGGCGGAGGAGGCACCATAACGCCAATTGAAATGCGAGATTTACATGAGGCTGGAATTACGAAAATTTACTCTCCAGACGATGGAAGGACCCTAGGTCTAGTTGGCATGATTGATGATATGATGGAGAAAACCAGTGAACTTGACTTGCTTGATGGAGGCAAACTAGACGAGTTGGCAGGGCCACTCAAACCATCCGACCATGGAGCAATTGCAAGACTCATCACCCTTGCTGAAAATGGCGACAAAACAGCCTTCCAATCAGCACTTGATAAGTGCCGCTCACAACCGTCTGACAATCAGGCACCAGTGGTGGGAATCACTGGAACCGGTGGGGCTGGAAAATCATCACTGCTTGATGAATTGATGTTGAGAATAATTCGCGACTGTCCAGATTTAAAGGTTGCATTCCTTTGCACTGACCCTACTCGTAAACGAACTGGAGGGGCGTTACTTGGCGACCGAATTAGAATGAATGCCCTCTCCCACAGCAATTTTTTCATGCGCAGCCTTGCAAGTCGTGGTTCTGGAAAAGAAGTCAGTGACCGACTTGAAGAAGCGATTTCAGTATGTCAAGCGGTGGGTTTTGACCTCATTTTCGCTGAGACAAGTGGAATCGGTCAAGCTGATGACGCAATCAGCAATTTAGTTGACCATACTTTCTATGTGATGACCGCAGAATACGGGGCTCACACCCAACTAGAAAAAATTGAGATGCTTGACGTTGCTGACCTGGTTGTCATCAACAAATTTGAGCGCCGAGGTGCTGTGGATGCACTACGTGCAGTTCGCAAACAAGTGCGCAGAAACCGTAACCTGTTTGGGATAAGCGATGGTGAACTACCTGTATGTGGGACAATCGCTAGCCAATTTGCTGACCCCGGTGTTGACGACCTTTGGTTTCGTCTTTCCTCGTTGATTATCCTCGCAGATGGCAGTCATCCAGATGCCACCAAACCTTCTCTCCCCGAATCAGGGATGCCAGAGCCAAGGCACATCATTCCACCAGAACGTGTGAACTATTTGGCAGAGGTTTCCGCAACTGTACGGGATTACCACACCCGAACCTATGGTGAATCCGGAAAAGCCAGACTTGCCCAACAACTCGCTGAATCCGCAAATCATCTTGATACGATTGGAAAAAGTGATGCAGCAGAAGAAATCAGGCTGGAAGCAACAGAAATCCTAGAAGATCTACACCCAACTGCACGCACGCTTCTCGAGGAATGGCCTGACAAAGTTGAGACATATGATAGTGGGGAATTCTCCTATGATGTACGAGGAAAAACATTCTCAGTACCAACGAAAACTGAATCTCTTTCAGGCTCAAAAATACCTCGGGTTGCCTTACCACGAACCGAGGATAAAGGCACGCTCTTGAACTGGTTACGCAAGGAAAATCTACCAGGCAGTTTCCCTTTTACCGGCGGTGTTTTCCCTTTCAAGAGGGCTGATGAGGATCCAACGAGAATGTTCGCAGGCGAAGGGCCAGCAAGTCGCACAAATTCACGCTTCCACCTATTGAGTGAATCCTCACCTTATGCCCGCCTCTCTACTGCTTTTGATTCGGTAACATTGTACGGTCGAGACCCAGATATACGCCCTGACATTTATGGAAAAGTTGGTGAATCGGGTGTGTCAATATTTACTGTAGATGAAATCTCTCAATTATATGATGGATTTGATTTGTGTGATAAAAACACTAGCGTTTCAATGACCATAAATGGTCCGGCACCTATTATACTAGCAATGTTCTTTAATGCGGCAATTCGCCAACAAGAGGTCAAATTCAAAGAAAATGAGGGTCGGAAACCGACTGCTGAAGAAGCATCCGAAATCCGTAATAAGACTCTATCAAGTGTGCGAGGAACTGTTCAAGCAGATATTCTCAAAGAGGACCAAGCGCAAAATACCTGCATCTTTTCAACTGATTTCAGCCTCAAACTGATGGGAGATGTACAACAATTTTACATTGAAAATAATGTGCGAAATCACTACTCTGTATCTATCTCAGGATATCACATTGCTGAGGCTGGTGCTAATCCAATTTCACAACTGGCTTTCACCCTCGCAAATGGGCTAACTTACGTTGAATACTACCGCTCACGGGGTATGGATGTTGATGATTTTGCACCAAATCTTTCATTCTTTTTCTCCAACGGAATGGACCCTGAATATACTGTGATTTCACGGGTTGCTAGGAGAATTTGGTCAATTGCAATGCGCGATTTGTATGGTGCAAATGAACGCTCTCAGAAATGCAAGATGCACATTCAAACCTCAGGTCGTTCTCTTCATGCTCAAGAAATGTCGTTCAACGATATTCGCACAACTCTGCAAGCATTGTTGGCCATCCAAGATAATGCCAATTCATTACACACTAATGCCTACGATGAGGCTGTCACCACTCCTACTACTGAATCAGTTAGAAGGGCTTTAGCAATTCAGATGATAAACAACAAAGAATTTGGCTGGAATAAGTGTGAAAATCCAATGCAGGGGTCATATCTCGTTGAAGAATTAACAGATATGGTTGAAGAAGCAGTATTACGCGAATTTGAGCGAATTAGTGAGCGTGGTGGAGTCCTTGGAGCAATGGAAATGATGTACCAACGCTCAAAAATCCAAGATGAATCAATGTTTTATGAAGAATTGAAACATTCAGGAGAATTACCTCTTGTCGGTGTAAATATGTTTGAAAACCCTGAGGCTGAAGCCTTTGACGAATCTGCGGCTGACTCCTTTGACATGGAGTTAAGCCGAGCTACCCCCGAAGAAAAAGAGGGTTGCCTCAACCGACTTGATGAATTCCATGCTAAACACGCTGATTCTGCGCCTGCTGCATTAATCAAACTTCAGGAAATAGCCCGCTCAGGCGGAAATGTATTTGCAGAATTAATGGAGACCGTGAAGGTCGCTAGTCTTGGTCAAATCACCGAAGCCTTGTTTGATGTAGGCGGCCAATACCGACGCAATATGTGAGGGTTAAAAATGACAGAAAACACTGAATCAAGAAACAAGTTATTAATTTCACAACTTGAAAAGGGACAACGAAGATTCAATGGTTTTTCTGACGATGCACTTAGATTACAGGAATACCTGCATGAGCAAAAATGGGAAAAAAAATCTTGGGATGAAACTTCAAGAGAAATTTGGGCCGAGGATATCAGACCTCAATTAAACGCAATCTTGACAGATTGTTCAGAAGCCCTTCAGGAATTTTCTGGAGAATGTTTCGAATCCCAACTTGCAAGACCCGTTCCCCATGGAAATGTTGCCAAGTGGTTCTGGGGCGCAGTGGTTAAAGAAGGAAAAACTGTTCATAACGATATCCAATTATTCGTCGCACTTAGGTGGGGTTACGTTAGAGTTGGATTGTATGTGAATAATCAAGATGAAGATAATTTCAAACGAGTGATGAGTAATATTACAAACAAAGAGAAAGACATTGAAGATGCACTGAGAATTGCTAAAGAAAATCAAGTGTTCCTTTGTATAACCGCAGACATTTCTGATGGGAGAATTATTGAATTCGAGCTAACTGAAAATACGTGGAGGAATGAATTTTTGAAACGGAAAGAAATCGGGCTCGCTAAAGCCTGGGAAATCGATGATGATATTTTACAAAATCCGGAATTCGCAGAAGAAGTTTTGAAAACTTTTTCTTCATTATTACCGTTGTATTATATTCTAAATGATACGAGGTGATTTCTCCTGAGATTATTACTCGGCAGCGGTGGCATCAGAAACCAAGAACAAGTGAATCTCTATCATCATGAAATGGCACATCATTTCCAAGGCATTGATGAAGTTCTTTTCGTTCCTTACGCGGGTAAAGACCACGATAACTATCTGCAAAGAATCAATGATTTCAGTGCATTATCGGGGATTAAATTAGTTGGAATACACCACGCTGAAGATCCAATAAAAGCGATAGAAGAGGCAAAGGGAATCTATGTAGGGGGAGGAAATACATTTCTTCTAACTCGTGACCTTCACGAAAAAGGAATAATTGACCCTATCAGAAATCAAGTCAACGCGGGAATCCCATACATGGGAGTAAGTGCCGGCTCCAATGTTGCTGGACCTACCATGCAAACCACGAATGATATGCCAATAGTCGAACCCCAATCATTTGAAACATTAAACCTGGTACCTTTTCAGATAAACCCGCATTACTTTGGAGGGAAAAGTTGGGTGAAAAAAGGGGAGTCCTTCACACCACATAATGGAGAGACAAGGCAAGACCGTCTTAGAGAGTTCCACGAACACAACACTACACCTGTGCTAGGACTTTGGGAAGGCACTTATCTACGCTGGAACGGAGAAACAGGTGAACTAATCGGTGGGAATGCAACTGTTTTCCAAGCAGGCGAAGAGCCCGCCACTCATGATGCTGAAACGAAATTCAATGGCTCATTAGAGACCTTGTGATTAATCATCATGGATATTTTGCAGGAATTACTGCTAACCTTTCACAATATTCACAATTACTTGCTGCAGCAGGAGGTGTCGAGAGATTGACACAATCCCATATTTCCTCAGCAATTTTCTTCACCCAAGCATCATTTGCTCTCTCGATTCCACGATCAGGGTGACTCATATCTCCCTTGGCTGGGTTGACCTTGATTACATGGGAAGAAAAATTCATGACGCCATCGAATGATGATTTCCAAGCATCTTAATTTACCTCAATTTCAAAGGCGTAATCCACACTTTCTTCTTCATCAATTTTATCCATCACTATTACCACAACTCCTCTAAACCCATAATATTCTCATCAATATTGAGGGATTCACCCATATTCAACAAAATAACTACTAATCCGACACACATAATTACTAGTAATTAGGTACTACATATATAAGGTTTACACCTTATAACGCATTAATCTTTAAAATAAATATAAAAACGACTCGTTTAAATACCCCCCTTAACTATACTGTTTCCAGCGGTTGGGAAAAATGAAAGATAAACGGATATTTGATGAAGAAGGGGGAGCGATTTATGCGGGCCGGGGTGCTCGTTCGAAAAGATGTCGTGAGATGATTAATTTAGGTCTAGCGTACGTATTAGATGGAGAGGGGGAGCTAAAACCCTTAGCCCCTGAAACCCCCAAAGAACCTACTATATCAGAATCTGCTAAGAAGATTCAGGGCGCTGCAGAAGAGTTGGCAGATACTCTAGGAGTAAAGGTGACAGGATACGAAGTACGGATGGAATCTGGTGACAAAACCTTCATCGCCGAACTTGGCATACCAAGTATTGACGTAGTCAATGGTCTCACATTTGATCAGCTGGCCGAGATGGCAAATACAATAATTGGATGGATGATGAATCGCGGATTATTATTCCACGAATACCAAGAATTGGTTGAAAAGGTACATCGTCTGCTCGCTCGCCACCAACTTCCCAGAGGTACCCTTCAGGGGATGACCCCTACTGTCCAGGAGGCTGCCGCAGATGCGCGCGGGAGTTTTGCAGTGAACCAAATTCCTGGCTCACCCTCTAATGCATGTTTTGATGAATTATGGATTCTGCCTGGCTTAATGCCATACAACCATGTTTGCCAACCTCACTTTGAAGGCATAGATGAAATCCATACAGAAGACCTACCACCTTTGAATGAACAACACGGTATGGGTAATTGCCGCGAATTGTGGGAAGGACACGTCGAAAATGTTGCCCCACAGTTCGTTTGTGATAATCTTGCTACTGCTGCCCGCTCTCGCTGCCTAAATAGGGGTGCCAACAGAGTGGTGCGTATCTTCTTGCATTGGGAAGGTCAATTGGCTGATTCTATTTCTGCAATGAATTATCCAAATAATGTGTCACAGCAATACCGTGATTGCCTCAACCGCTTCATTGCCCACTGTTCAGAATTGAAGCAGAGTGGGGATAATTCTGAACTTCGTGTGATTATTTATCGCCCTAATGGAATGATTGAGGAGGTGAGCCTGTGAACGGATACCGTGTCTTGTTGACCAACCCTACACCCAACACCCGGGAGATGACCATTCCAGCTGGCCGCCCTCTTGGAGTTAACGAAAGGACTGTTCAGACTCAAAGCAGCGTCACTATTGAACTCAAGCCATACTCACGCGTAGCCATCATTTACGGCCACCATGGACACCGAATTGTAGACCGTGCCACTATAGATGATATCCATATTATCCATGACGATATTGAAATTATAGATATTGATGGGGGAATTGCCTCTCGTGTACCTATTGCAATGGAATCAGATGAACTGAATGGAAACAAGGCTTCACGCGAATCATTCCTCTCACGCGCCCGTGAATCATACAACGGGGTACAAGAAAATCAAGAGAGGAGGATTGGTGGATTTCAATTACTGGCACAACTATCATATCTACGTTCACAACGAGATGGCCAGGGCATTGGTCTCTATTCACCAGAGGCTCTAAATCTAAAATATGACCGCGGAGTTGATACCATCTACTCTCATGTAAATGCTGGTGATATCTCAATCACTTCCTGCATTGGTTCGGGATACGACAGTGCTGGTGCGTTACAGATGAATGTTCGTAACAACACCTCACGCGAAATACGCGTACGCATACCACAAGGTTGTATGTTTGAGCAAGCAGAATGGACTGGGAATCAAAATCTAGTGGTGACAAAAGAGGAATTCGTTATCATTGGTCCAGCTAAGGAAGAATCTTTCCCACTACATGCAAGTTGTGCAAATAGGAATGCAGGAGCTCCTTCAAATGATGAAATGAATGTGACCCCTTTCATTTTCAATGATCTTGGTGAGTCTTTTCAAAATCAAGACAGCGTATGGCGTTCCTTTGATGGTGACTGTAGAGAAAATACTAGACTTTAATTGAGATTGTTATTAAATCGGAAGCGATCGTATTCAGTGTGGTTGCCAATGAAATTAACTTCCCAATCCCCAGGCCGAACCTCTACGAGCGACATTCTCCAACTTGCAGTAACATCCCAGAAGAACCACAACTTCCTGGCAGTCTTATTCAATCTTCGACTTCTCTGAAGCGCCCCCAACCCACGTAATTTTTGCAAGGATTTTTTGAATTGTTTCTTAACATCAATAGGGGTTCTCTTGTGTTTTATGCGTTTCAATACATCATTCAACGGCGTGATATTATTGAAAACACACATCGGGAGTGCGGGGGAAAAAGGAGATTTATCCTCAGTATCATGTAAAGGCACATTCATCCTATTCAATATTGAATTGGGATGACTGAACAATCCATGTCCAAAAGAGTATCTATTACTTCGCGAAAATTTCTTACCAGTAAACATTGATGCCAACCAATCTAAACCCCTCTCAAATCTTAGTTTATTACTAAAATCAGCATAATCGCGATAACCAGGGGGGCAATCATCCATGAATTGACGTAAACCATCCTTGTTTTTCTTCATTGGAATAAAGTCTAGTGCGTGGCTATTCGCCAAGGCCTCTTCCAAGACTTCATTTGTATTACCACTAACGAGTCGGCGGAAATATGGGTGATAAAGTGGATTAGATGGATCGGCATTTTCCAATGTAGTACAAGCCAATTCAGAAATATGATGGAAAAATTCGTGAGCAAACAAGAAGTCGTATGCTAATTCATGAGCCTCAACGGGATTTGTCCGAACAAGATCGGGAAAACACCGATTAGCGATTACTCTAGGACCAATATCGCGAATGTAAATGCCCCATTTATCACTATTTGAATGAAACGGGATGTACCATGCTAGGGCCTCAGTTCCATCTGTTGCCAATGCAGCAGCCAAAGGAGTTCGGTTAGCAAGTAACCTATCTACATTAAATCTAAATTGATGATGGCCATCTTCAAATTTGTAATCCTCAATATCCCGATAATCTCTTTGATCGTTGTCAATTCCCAGTCCTTCTTCTCGTTCCTCATGACCAAATAAATACCATTTAGGCCTCGTATTGATGCCACTCTTAGAAAATAACCCAAATTCCCCTCGGGTCCTCACCAAACCCAACTCTTCCAATCTATTATGATCCCATCTAACCTGATTGTTTACTTGATGAAATGATTCAAATTGTACTATTTCTTCTTCCGACATCAACAACTCGCGCATCCGTCGGTGTGCAGGATGTTCATCAGGTAAGTTAAATCGCCTATCGCCAAGTGAGTGACGAAGTTCATCATCCACTATCATCAAACCACCAAAACCCCACTATAAACCTGAATGTGGATATGAGATATTATTAATTATCATTTAGGTGACTTTCAACTAGCTCTAAATTCTAAAATGTGAATATATCTTGATTTAATAACATTAGAATCCAAACATCATGAAATATAACACAGCTGATATAATCCAACTAAGTATTACCCCTGGAATGATGCCAACCAACATACCTGTGCCTTTATTTGTCAATCCCGCTTGGAAATTTCTTACAACTTGAACTATCCATACGACAAATAAAACAATACTGAACAAACCTCCAAAGCATGGACCGAAATCCCTTACGAATGAATCATCACCCTCAGTCTCATAATAAACCGTTAGAATGACCCCCTCTTCTAGAGGCTCACTAAGAAAAAGTTCTCCATATCCACTATCATGGTCAATTACACCAACTTCAATCTCATAGTGTTCGTAGTATACCATATCTGGGCATATTGGAGGTAAGCCCCATTGTTGGTAATCAGGGTAGAGCCAATTAGTGCCTTGGTCCGTTACACTCATTCGTATCTCCCGTGCACAATAATTATTCCCCCATGCAGTTGTATAAACTGGGAAAATTAAGGGTGTTAGGTTTTCATCAAAAGTTTGTGAACCAAGAAGACCCCCCTGTTGGTCTGGAAGATTTAATGTAACAGAGTAATTTTCTTCATCATGAATTCCTGGGAAAACAGTGAATTCATAATGATAATCTGAGTAAGTCAAATGACATTCGGTATGTGGAATTTCTTTTGTTGGTGTATAATCAACACCCCCCGCAGCACCGTTCTCAATAATCATCAAATTATCAGTTTGGGGACAAGTTTCAGCCCAATTAGTTGTATCTACAATGAAAACCAAAGGTGTCATATTTTCATCAAAAGTTTCGGGTTCAAAACTACCAACACCTGAGAGATGTAATCCAATTGAATCATTTGGCCTTTCGTAATAACGCGGATATACAGTAAACATAGCCTCACCTTCGGAAAGATTGTCAAATGTTGCCCTGGTTATCTCGCCTTGACCTTCCGCGAATTCAACTCTAGTAATCTGTTTGTTTTGAGTTAGATAACCATCTTGGTTCCTGCAATCTTCATACACTCGAAAAGAATCTGGCTCATTATAAGAATAATAACCATCATTATCATCAATACCTATTGAGCATTGCCAAATGGGGGTATTTTTGATTTGGAATGTTCCATTCAATCTAGACTCATCCCAATCAACATTTAATATCTCAGTATGCCAGGAGTCATCCCAAGAATCTTCACCCCACCCAATCATCATCGTAGGTACAATCATCATGAAGAATGAAAACAAACAAGTGATACCAATTCCTTTCAGAATTGAATCTTTCTTTGGCCCCTGCGATTGCCCTGCCCACACACTCGAGTCGATAGTACCCACGTCCCCCGTCAAGGTAGTTCCTGAGGCTGGGTCAAGTTGAGTTGGCATCTGGCCTTGCATCTCAGTACTGATGGACAAAGCCTCAGAACCACTCAAAATTATTGGTTGAGGTGGGGATGATGCACTGGTAGATTGAGAACCAGAGTCCCCACCATTCCCGTCATTAGAAGGAGTATCCCAAGGGCTACTCGCCTCCTTCCCCGGCTGGGCCATATGGCATTGTAACACAATGCAGGTTATGAGACTTCATCCGGCACAAGGCAATTTGCCTGTCAGAGATAGCCGATGAAAAACCCTTCATCATTAATTATAACTTTAGATTTAAAAAAAAATGGCCCGCTTGGGGAGGATAATCCCCCCCAAACGGGCTGTTCGCATTACTTGTATTTTTTACTCAACGATTTCTATTCTTCTTCGTTGAGTAGTTGCTCACCAAACATGATAGCGATGTATGCACCTACTCCAGATGCAATCATACCACCAAACACTGCAAGCATGTTAGACATTTCCCAAGCAGAGTCAACTAGCATTCCACCGAAGTCTCCTGCACCAGTTATTGACACTCCTGCAAGACCTACTATACATGCAAGGATACCAACTTCCCAGCCAGCACCTTGGCGATCATAAACCATCATCATCAA
>Ga0209402_10003452_pt1 | contig 15110 bp, 15 predicted proteins | sample ArcticOcean_MG_C_3_FD_187437 | JGI IMG/M metagenome (GOLD analysis project Ga0209402, IMG submission 187437) | Marine microbial communities from western Arctic Ocean - ArcticOcean_MG_CB8_126 (SPAdes) (version 2) | ecosystem: Environmental > Aquatic > Marine > Oceanic | place: Arctic Ocean... | reverse complement strand
CGAGGCGTACGTAGGAGCAGACCCGCAGGTTTCCCGGGATGTCGCTGCCCCACATGATTTTCTCGGGCCCGACGAGGTCGACGGCCTGCTCGATATAGTTCCGGCAGCTCGGGAACGGATCACCCTCGTCTTGGAAGTAGGCCGGCAGCGAGGCGGTGTCGAAGGAGACGTTGGGCAGCTTCCCCAGCTCGATTTGCGTCTGCCACAGTTCAGTCAGTACCTCGTTCCCGGCGAGCGCCGGACCGGGTTGGCCGAGGTGGCAGATTACCATTGTCAGGTCCGGATGGCCGGTAGCGATCTGCGCCACGGCATCTGTCTGGTATGATGCCGATCCGACGCCGCCAAGGTCGAGTGTCAACACGCGGTTTGCGCGCTGAAGAAGGGCCCACGCCGGATCCAGCTCCGGATCGTCGAGCCGGGCGCCGGGATGGACGCCGCTCAAACCGGTAGGGACGCTGAACTCGATCTTGATGCCACGGAACCCCGAGGTCTCGAGGATCTCGTCCAGGCGCGTCTGCCAGCCGTCTGTCCACGGGTCGAAATAGGCCTGCGCGACGAACCGGTCCGGATACTGGCGCACTGCGGCGGCGGCGAAGTCGTTGCATTCGCCCCAGAACGGCCCCTGCAGCAGCACTGTCCGTTCGATGCCGGCCTTGTCCAGCTCCGCGACGGACATGGCTGCGGTAAAACAGGTTGTCTCCCCGCAGTCCGGAATGACTTGCTGGGCGTCTTTGCCGATGCTGGCGCGGCCGTGCCCGATACCGCGTGTCCGGCCGTTGCCGACGTGGCCGTTGACGTCGGGAAACACATGGGAGTGTGCGTCGATCATAATTGAGGAGGGAGTGGGGCGGCGTAGTGGTGGAGCCTTTGGAGCCTGCAGGCGTGGAGATAGACTGGCGGGGATGCCATCACTCCCAGTTTCGTCGTCGATTCACTGCCGAAAGTCAGGTTGTCGCACACCATACACCAAACCTCGATCCCTGCGAATCACATACCCTGTTTTCATATCTCGAATGGTGACGTACAGCATTCACGTCCATGCTGGTCTTCGTCATTAGTGCAAGTGCATCGGTTGAGGTGTCGATCGATTTCAATGGCTGTAAAACGGCGCGTTGCGGTCGCCATGGAGGGGAGTTCGGGCGAACAGCGTCTGAATGAGGGTGTGCTGTGTCTTTTTCAAAGAGTCTTGCGAAATACCCATTATTTTGTATTATAACAGCTCTATACGGCTTGTTCGTATAGGTGATCTAGCCCCTTCTATTGTCCATGTATATCCAGTCGCATCAACGTCGATTTACTCTGATCGAATTGCTCCTGGTCATCGCGATCATCGCGATGCTTGCATCGTTGTTATTGCCGGCGTTGACGAAAGCAAAGCGCAAGGCCAAAATCACGCTGTGTCTGTCGAACGTCCACCAGCGCGCCATGGGCGTCACGAATTGGGCGATGGACCATAATGGAAATTACCGAGTGATCAATGCTGCCTTGGCGCAAGACAGTCCGTCCGGGTTGTGGCAAAGGGCTGACCGCGCCTACTATAATGTTCCAGCCGCCGAAACAATCGGCGAGATTATCGAAGAGGAATGCGGCGGTTCGTGGGAGGTTCTGTGGTGCCCGTTCTCGATCAACAAACCTTGGGGCCGACGGATCTCCCGGGCCAGGCATTTGGCGGAAAAACTTACTGGAATTCAACCCATAATTTCTATGATTCCGGTTACAATGTCTATGCCGGCTGGGCACCCTATAGTTCGCCGGGCTGGGCCAACAGTGGCGTGGAGATGCTTGATGACGCAAAGGAGAAAGCACACAACAAGTCGGCACCCCCAAGCGGGCAGTATATCCTGCGAATGGATGGTCGCAGTGGCAGTGATCCGATCATATCAGATTGGGAATATTCATACCATCAGTCTGGCAAACATAATGTAATATGGCCACACGCGTCAAACGACGATTGGCTGATCGCTGCAAATGAACATGTCACGGAAACCACTGTCGGCTTTGCCGACGGGCACGCGCAGGTCCATCGCCATCAAAACTCACTGGGACATGGTGTTCCGCTGTCAAATTCAACCTGGGATGGCGAATCGATCGTTCACAACGCCAACGGTCAAACCTGGTTCTACTGATCCGCTCCGTCCGGTAGCGTTCAATGAAACGCGGTGCCCAGCGCCGTCGGACAGACGGCTTAACGCCTGTCGAAGTTTTTGTTAAGCATCGCGATCCGCGCGGCGAGATTGCCAGTTCCTCAGAGTCCCGTGTCCTATAATTCTCCTGTAAAATTTCGCAGCATCGGCCGAGCCGACCGTTCCACTAAGGGATCTTTGCCAGCATCGCAACCCGTTTACCGTGTAGTTTCGTTGCCGAACGATTCACCAGGAGCACCTTGAAATGATCCAGCCTTTCGTCGATTCTACCGAGATCCAGCATGACAGCGCCGCGCTTCGCGAACGGATGCAGGAAGACGGTTATCTCTACGTCCGCGGTGTTTTTCCAAGGGATGAGGTCGAGGCAATTCGGCTGCACTGGCTGGGCCTGCTGCGTGAGGCGGGTTGCGTCGATCACGATGCGCCATTGTCCGACGGCATTGCCGACCTCAACGGCTTCTGTGTCGAGCCGGAGGCACATTATATGAAGGTGTTGGTCGAGCTGTATCGGCTGCCGAAGTTCCTGGCGCTCTTGCATCATCCGAACATTATCGATTTGCTCGGTCGCCTGCTGGATGCCCCGGTGTTGCCGCATCCGAAAGTGATTCCACGGTATATCTTTCCACAGAAAACCGAGTTCACGACGCCGGCGCATCAGGACTGGTTTCATATACAGGGCACCGAGGCGACCTATACCGCCTGGGTACCGTTCAGCGATTTGACCGAGGAGATGGGCGGCCTGCAGGTCTGTGCCGGTTCGCATCGCAGCGGTGTCTACCAGGTACGTCCGACTCTCGGCGCCGGTGCCGTCGAAGTCACTGGCGTGGCTTCCGAGGACTGGCGCTTCAATCCGGTCGGGCAGGGCGATCTGATCCTATTCCACAGCATGGTTGTTCACCAGGGCATGCCCTGTTGCGGCAATCGTCTGCGGTTGTCGACGGACGCCCGCTATCAGTCTCTGCACGAACCCGTCTCGAAAATGTCATTGACCCCGCATGTAGACGCTGTTGCGGGGTGGGACGAGATCTATCACGGCTGGCCGGACGACGAACCGATACGTTACTACTGGCAGCAGTTGCCCCTGGATATCGTTGATCATGACCCGAGTTATATTGCCCGGCGCAATGACATGGCAATCGAGATGGGCGAGGCCGGCGATCGCCGGGCCTTGTCGGCTCTGCAGCGTATTGCCTGCCGGGATGCTGATCCGCAAAGACAAAAGCAGGCTGAGCGGTTGATTCGGCAGTTGGAAGCACAGGGGCACTGACGAAATTCTCGAATCCGACGCCGTGCAGGTCGACGAGTCGTCATTGCCGGGGACCGCTGACCTGCCGGAAATCTGGCTGCTTAAGAAATGCGCCATGGCCGTACAGGAGAGGCGTTCAACCTCTACATAACGTGTCAATCGGCTTTGTGGATTGGGTTTGGCATCGATGGTCCTTGTCGCCATGAACGGATGTAGAAATCTGTTCTACTGACAAACTTAACCCTATACCCGCACTCACTCCTGCCGGACACCGGGACGATCCCCCCGGTCATGAACGCTGCCCCCGGCGACGCCAAAAAGACGACGGCCGATGCCACCTGGTCCGGGGTTGCGGTGTATCCCAGCAGGTTGATGGCGTTGCGAAACTCGATCACTTCTTTGCTATTCGGCAGCTCGTCGATCAGTTGATCGAGGTTCGGCGTCAGCACGCTCGATGGACACAACGCATTACAGCGGATGCCGTCAGCGCCACATAGTCCACGGCCATCGACTTTGTCATGGCGTTCAGTGCCCCCTTGGTCGCTGCATACACGGCGTGATGCCGCTCGCCCTGCACGCCCGCCATCGATGACACATTGACGATGCAGCCGCGACATTCGCGCAAGTGCGGATACGCATGCTTGCAGAGCATGAACGGCCCCTTGAGATTAACGCTGAGCAACCGGTCAACAGTCCGCCTGCGAAGTTGTCTGTACAGGCTCGTCGACGCTGCAGTAGGCGGCGTTGTTTACCAGGACATCCAGACCACCGAAAGCGTCCATCGCGGTGCTAATGATCTGCTGCACATGTTTTTCGTCAGCGACATCTGCCTCGACAAAGCGGCATTGCGCCTCGCCCAGCTCTGCGGCAAGGTCCTGCCCTGCTGGATCGATGTCGGCCATCACTACCCGCGCCCCCGTGGCCGCGAACGCCTCGACACAGGTACGACCCGATACCGCCGGAAGCGCCGGTGGCCACCACCACGTTGTTCTTTGAGTTCGTTCCCATTTTGACCGTCTCCTTTCAATCGACGCCTCTTGCTCATGGATCAAGAGGCGTCAATTAAGAATATCGTGTCGGGCTTTGTAGCACTGTCGGCTGTAGTCCCGGTATCTCCGTGTCCACCGGAAAGTACGGTTGCTGCATGTGTTTGTACTGCAAGCCCCGCACGCTGGCCGGCGTTGGGCCCGGCGTATTGAGGATGAAGGCTGCCTTGGTGATATCCGCATAGCCGAACCGGTAGTTCATCGGGTTCTTCACCACGACAAACTTCGCCTTATCTGGTTCGAGGCGGATCGACCGGAATTGTTCGTCGGCCCAGTCATAGGTCGCGTGCGTGGCGATAAGGATTCTCACTGCGCCGGCAGCAAACACCGCGGCGGGTCCCATCGTCGCTTCGCTGTCGGCCCAGATACCGCCGTCGTAGCGAAAATTGCCGTCGCTGATTCTTTCGACTGTCCCGGTCACGTCGATCGGTTCACCCCAGTGCGGGTCGAGCTTGTGTCCCAGGCTCAGGCGCAGTTCGCTACCTGTACCCGCGGCCTGACAGGCGGTGGCAGCCTCCGGATCCACCACCATCGCCAATGATGTCACGTCCAGGTTGGCGTCGATCAGGGCCCTGATCGAGGCAACGCTGTCTCCGGCCGCGCCGCCGCCTGCGCAGTCGGCCGTCTCGATCAGCAGCACCGGCCCACCGTCGATCTCCAGCCCCTTTCGGATCGCGGCATCGGGACTCATTACCGGCTGCTCGAGCACCTCACGGCTTTGCCAGTAGCGCTCGGCAATGTCCGTTGACAGCTCGACGGCCAGGTCCATGTCATTGTCGGTGATCACCAACCCGCCGCCACCCATTCCGGCGAAATCCAGATACGGATGAACCATGAACAGGCTCGTCGACAACACGCCTTCGCGCTCTTCAAAAGACTTCGTGCGGCGCATCAGGTTTGGAAAGGCGCCGTCGCCCTCGGTCTGCCCACGGCAAGCGCCGACCAGCACCGGCACCTTTGCCACCGCCATCGTCGGTTGCCATTTGCCATCGGCGATACCCATCAGCAGGCGCGCCCCGCGCTGGCCCGTTGTGAAAGCGTCCTTGTGCGGGTATGTCTCCCATGCCACCAGTGCATCGGCATTGTGTACCATTGCCGCACTGACGTGGGCGTGAAGGTCGAGCGTCGCAACCAGCGGCAGTTCCGGGCCGATATGCCGCCGTACCGCGGCCAGCAGGTCACCCTCAAGGTCGGTCGCCGGTTCTACGACGCCGGAGCCGTGCAGTCCCAGCAGGACACCGTCGACATCTTCCGGCACCAGCGCCGCGAGTAATTCTGTGGTGAGCTGCTCGTAGCAGTCGCGGGTCACCGGCCCACTCGAGCATGTACTGGCAACCAGCAGCGGATGAATATGGGCTTCGTCGGCGTGAAGTGCCTCGAGCATGCCGCCGACAACACCCTCGCTAACGCCCAGCATTTCCTCGCCGCGCAGCAGCTCGTACTGCTCGAACCGCGCCAAGTCCGCCGGCGTGCCACCGAACTGGTTACACTCGATGAAAATTGAACCGACAGCTATGTGCATGGGCGCCCCACTGGTCATCGATTACTCCATGGTCTCATTCGGCCCGACCGGATTCAGATGCTGCGGGCCGAAGATCATATCGGAATAATGTCCGTCCGGCATCTGCATCGCATCCGAAAATCCCAGTGCCGGCCATTCCCCATCCTCGGCAACGCCAAGCTGCTCCGGGGCATCAGCCGCAACTTCGAGGCATTCGACCCGCTGGACTTTCTCGCCCAGATCACACAGCACATTCCCGACCCTGGGATGCAGATGATCAGAATATACCCTACCGCCAGGACCGGCCAAGCGGTAGGGTATAAAACAGAATTGACCTGATTTTCGCTTGCATTCCACCACGCTTCCCAGTACCGTGCAAGAGTTCCCAAAAGTAATTTCCTGTTAGTGTTTATGGCAATCATTCGAGTTCGGGGATCGCGCAGCTCTGGGGCGACCATGGCGACCCACTTGAAAGCCGGAGAAGTAACGCATGTTGGACATTTCAAACCTGAAGTTGGAACTCGAGGAGGCTGGAGCCTTCGAGAAGTGTGAAGCCCGCACCTGGGTCAAGGTCGTTTTCCTGCTCAGCGGTTTCGGTCTCCTGACCTGGGGCGCAGCTGTTCTGCCCCTCGCTGCGACGGCACTGCTCCTCCTCGTGAGCCTGCTCTTCCTCGTACCCGCCGTGATGCTCGGGCATGAAGGCGGACATGGGTCCATTTCCAACAGCGACTTCCGGAACAGCCTTGCGCTGTACCTGTTGTTCCCCGTCATGGCTGGGAAGGGCGCGCAATACTGGCGGCACAAGCACAACGTCGGCCATCACGAGCACCCCAACATCATGGACTCGGACCCCGATCTGAATCTCTGGCCGATGGCGTCCAATGCCACGGCGTATCGCAAATCCCCGAAGATCCAGCAGTGGTTCCAGCGCAACCTCCAGGGGTGGGCGCTCTGGCCGCTCACCCTCGGCCTTGTCTGGTCCATGCGCTACGAGAGCTTCGCCCACCTTGCGCGAGATGCGTGGCACGGACGGATCACTCGCGGCTGGTGGGTGGATGTCTTCTCTCTCTTTCTGCATTACGTAGTGTGGGTGGTCATCCCCATCTACTTCCTGGGGCCCCTCTCCATCGCCTACTACGTCGTAGTCTGGTCCCTGGTGGGCCCGATCATCGCTACCATATTCGGGCCGGCACACATGAATCTCCCGATCGGAACTCAGGCGCCCGCGGACAACCTGCGACTTCAACTCCTGGTCACCCGGAACATCAACCTGCCGGGCATCCTTCCCTACATGTACATCGGGCTTGGAAACCAGATCGAACACCATCTGTTCCCGAAGATCCCCCATCAGCGCATGCACATCGCGATCCCGATCGTGCAGCGCTGGGCCGCCGCCAACGACGTCCCCTACCAGACCATCGACTGGGCCACAGGCTGGTTGGACATGACGCGATATATCCGGGACGCCTGGCAGTTGGAAACGGTGGTGCTCGAGCCCGCGTCCTCCCCGGTGACGATCAATCGCGCCGAACCCGACAATGAGATCGCCGAGGCTGACGAAGCAGAGCAGCGGATCACTACCGGGGCCGTCTGAAGATCAGGTGCACCAGCCCAGGGTGCGAGTAGGCGCTGCCGATGTGCGGGCCATCCGCGTAAACCAGCACGTGTGCTGTCACTCGCGAGTTGCACTGCCCGCCGGCGCCTCGAAAACCGCCGTCATCTGGGTGTCGATGGCACAGCTTGATGACGTTGATATGATCAATTTTCATGGCACTTGCAGTCGGGCTTGGGTATTCGTTCTCTTGTCCTAATCTACTTCGCCAATCCGATGTTCCTGATTTTTCCATCCGTTCCTTTTTCTTAATCCGTTGGAAAATCCGCCACAGGGCTTAGGATGAAAATCCGACTAACCTGCCTGCATTGAAACGAGTTTTCGCATACAGGGATCTCGATGGCACATACGCTACGAGTGATCGGCACGGACGCGACAGTCCGCTTTGCAGCCACCGAACTCAATCGATATTTACGGAAGGCCACCGGCAAGACGGTTATGGCTGCCGATTCCGCCGCGGCGACATTCACCATAGGTCTCTGCGAAACGCTTGGCATGCCCCCCCCGCGGTCTCACAGCGGTCGACGACATCGGGTTGCACGGATTGAATAGTTGTCAGGTGCAGCGCCAGTGGTTTTCGCACAGCCTGACGATGAACGTCCTGGTCGAGACGCTGTGGAACAAGAAGCGGTCGTTCAAGGCGATCGTTGACCATACCTTCAGCGATGCCTTCGGTCGCAGTAGTGCGAAGGTCGCTACGTTTTTCGTCGAGATGTCACGCCTTGCGAAGCCGTTCTTCGAATGCGTCTACATACCGAAGCTCGATGCCCGACGCCAGGCCGCCAGTCTGAGGAATATTCCGAAGATGAAAGGTGCAGTAGCTGCTATCGAGCCGCTGGCAAATCGGCAGGTGACGACTTGACCGGCACGGTCGGGCAATCATGGAAGTACCTTGTATACTATCTCAAGATCATGAAGCCTATCTGCAGGCGTCACCGGATATCAAGGAGAAATTCGACATCGTGTTCGACTATCTGCATCGCCATGAATCTATCCTGCACCCGGTGCTCGACGTCGAAATGGTGCCGTGCGTGATCGGCAGGAGGCTCTTCCAAGCGCAGCGGGTAGCAACGAACTCGGAAGAGTGAAAAGGGAAACCCGTCACCGTCACCTACTCAACTGAAACCCGAAACTTGCAACCTCTGTCATTGCCATGAACACTCCCCACGACGATCAATGGCTGCAATTGCGCAGTCACGACAAGGACTTTTCCGCGACCTTCGACACGCCGTTCCCCGTCGGCGTCGAATACTATCGCCCGCCGGTACCACCGCCCGAATTCTGGGACGAAGATCTGCGCCGCATCAAGGCAGCCGGCATGAGCATCGTGCGTACGTGGTACCAGTGGAACTGGGTCGAGACGATGCCCAACGAGTACGAATTCGATGACCTCGACCTGTTTTTTGACACCGCTGCCAAGCACGGCCTCAAGGTCTGGGCGGATTCGACGCTCGGGACGCACATGGCCTGTCCCGCCTGGATGCTGCGTGAGCACCCGGACATGCGGGCGGTCTGGCGCGACGGCAGTGTCCAGCAGGACTGTGCCGGCGAGTGGTCGCCGCAGGGAACGATGACCCACAATTTCGATCACCCGATGTGGCGCGTTTACTCCGAGCGCTATCTGCGCCAGTTCATTCCGCGCTACAAGGACCACGAGGCCATGGGCATTTGGGGTACCTGGGACGGTATCAGTGCTGCTGCTGCGTGGGCGGGGGGCGGCGGCGGGTACCCGGCGTACAACGACTACACCATCGCCAAGTACAAGGACTGGCTGTACAAGCGCTACACGCTCGACCAGCTCAACGAGCGACTCCTGCGCCGCTACCGGTCCTGGGAAGACGTCGACGCACCGCGCAGCAAGGAGGCCCTGGTTGAGTACGGGTTGTGGGAGCAGTTCCAAAACGAAAACATGGCGGATCACCTCGGCTGGATGGCCGATCTGATCGACCGCCTCGACGGCAAACACGAGCAGCGCTCGCACGGCGGATCGTATCCGGATGTGCGCCACGAGACGATCAGTCCGGTCATCGACAGCTGGGGCCTGTCGCATCATTCTGCCGATCATCTGACCACTGACGAGCCGTACAGCATCGCCAACCAGGCGTACGGCTTCCAATGGTGCCGCGCTGTCGGCCGCAACAACCGCTGGTGGAACGAAGAGATCTATGGCAGCTTCGTCGGTGGCTTGAACCCGCGTGAGAAAATGACCACCGGTGAAGAGTCATCGATCTGCGTCTGGCTGACGCTGATCGAGGGTGGTGCCGGTGCCATGTTCTGGCAGTATCGTCCGGAGTACATGACCTTCGAGGCGCCGGGCCTCAACCTTGCGGCGCTCGACGGTGAGCCGACCGAGCGGTTCGTCGCGGCAACAAAGGCGATCGCCGACATCCACAAGATAGAAGACCACCTGCCGGTGACGATCCCGCGCGCTGATATGGCAATCGGCTACAGCGGGGCGAGCCACCGATTGTTCGACTGCAACGGGGTCTCGAACGCTTTCGTTCGCCGGCATCGCGCCATGTTCCGGACGTTGTGGACTCATAATGTCGCGGTCGATATGGTGACGCCGAAGATGGACTGGTCCAGCCACGATCTTATCTACCTGCCAAACTTTGCGGCGCTCGATGACGAGGCGCTCAGTGCCATCCGCGGCGTACTCGACCAGGCGGACGGTCCGAAGCTTGTGGCTGATGGCTATTTCGGCACATTCGCCGGGAAGGGCCACTGGAGCTACAAACCGCCCGAGGGCCTCGACGACCTGATCGACTGCCGCCTCGCCGACTTTGACGTGATCAACCAGTTCGATGTTAAGGCGGGCAGGAACGTTGTGGCGATGCCCGGCGGCGAATTCGAGTTACCGGCGGACACAGCCTACGCCATGCTTGAGCCGCGCGGGGGGATGCAGGCGATCGCCCACATCGGTGACCGGTGCGTCGGTGTCCAGTCGGCCGACGGCCGATTCATCTGGTACGGGTTCTCGCTGTCGGCGACGTCGTCGACCAATGTCTCGGGCATGCCGTACGAGCCGGGCAGCGGGCCGCTGGTGCATGATGATGTGGCGATGTCGATGCTCGGTAGCGCCGGTGTCGGTTCGTGGTTCGAGATCACCGGTGATCGGCTTATCGCATTTCGTCGCGGCTCGAAGCAGGGCGGTTCGCTACTGTTCCTGATCAATGTTGAAGACCGCATCGCGAAGACGACTGTCAAACCGCGCTGGGGCATCACGACGGCGCACGACCTGCAGAACGACCAGGCGCTGGCGCTGGCCGACGGTGCCTTCGAAATAGAGCTGGCCTACGGCGAAGTTGGCGTCGTGCATTGCGCCGATGCGTGATCTTGTTTTGCTGAATCCGCCTCGAAAAAAACATGAGTGACGCTCTGCTTCACACGATGCCAAAAGAGCCGCGGCCCGTCAATCTCAATGTGCTTAAGTTGGTGGCTGTCGTATCGATGGTCATAGACCACGTGCACCTCATCGGGTTTGACCGCCAGTGGTCACCGGCCACAGTGATGGGCTTGGCTGCCCTTCCTCTTTTTTGCTTTCTGTTAACGTATAACTATCTGTTTCATTCTCGGAATCGAGCACGTTACATTGCGCGCTTGTGCGCATTCGTCGTCGTATCCCAATGGCCTTACCAGTGGGCGTTTCAGATACCCACCTTTCCGCTGCATCTGAATATCTTCGCGTCGCTCGCGGCGGGGCTTTTGATCATTCATTTCTTCGAGTCGCTTAGGTTCAAGGGCCATCGGGTAGCGCTCTGGGGGGTAACGATTTTTGGCCTCGTGCTCGGATATGTATCGGGTGGCGCTTACGCTAGTTTCCTGGATGGGGGATTCTCGGGCCTACTCCTGATGCCCGCACTTTTCTTCTTGTTTCAGAGGCATCGGCTGGTGAGTTTGTCGGGGGCTGTGCTGGTGGCTTTTGCGCTGTGGATTTTAGATGGCTCCAATTGCGGCTGGTCGATTGGCACCGTGGCTTTCGCCTACTATCTCTCTGGCTTCATTTCATTGGAGTTCGGGTGGATGCGCCGTGCCAAGTGGTTTTTCTACGTTTTCTATCCGGCGCACTTGGTGCTGGTCCGCACAGCGTTTTTGTGGTTGCGTTAAGCAGTCCACACAACCTTCTGTAGGGCGTTGCCGGGAGTAACCCGGTGCCTTGGAAGCGGAACTGGCCTACGGCGAAGCTGGCGTTGTATATTGCACCGATGCGTGAGCAACTGGAAGGCAATCTTCAGGGCAGTGAAGCCGACGCTGTGTTCTCGATCTTCAGCAGTGTGAACGGATAAATAATCGTCACGTATATCGTCCCGTCCCGCGTCACGATCATTGCCAGGTGATTGTACAGCGGCGTGAGCGTGTCGTCCGGCAGTTTGTGGTAACCATAATAGGGTGGATGATCATCGTTCGTTGCCGGGTGCCCGTGTTTGGTGCCGGGTGACTTGAAGTAGAAGTCCGGATTATTCACCGCCAGCACACCGAGGTCGTCGACCTTCGAACTGGCTGGATCAAACCGTACGAGATGGTGCAGGTAATAAGCGCCGAACCCGGTCTCGTTGTCGGCCCGGATAACCATGTAGACGCGCCCGTCTGGAGCGACGCTGAGCGCACAACGGGAATCGAAGTTCTTGCCGGTGAGCATCGGCCCGTGGCTCACCGCTTTTACCACCGGTCCCTCGCTGTGCAGATCGATGGCGTACAGCGTGGGGTCTGTCATCTGGATCAGGTACGCGGTCCTGCCGTCGTTTCCGAGATTCCAGTTTGGTACCCAGGCGAACTTGGTGCCGGGCTCCAGTTTTCTGCCGTCCACCTCGATCGGCCGCACGGTGAGCTTGCCTGTGTCGGGATCGTACTGTGCCAGTTCGAAGTCGTTGGTGATGGCGCCGGCGCGGCCGCGGTTATCGATCAGCGTCGTGGAAAAGGAGGAAAGGATCGGGCCGAGTTCGCTGTACTTTCTGGTTTTTATGTCGTACAGCATCCACGGCTTCTCGGCATTTAGGGGCACGACATAGATGATGCCGCGCCCCTCGTCTGCGACGACATCGATGACGCCCTGTCCCGGGTACGGCATACCGAGGCTCTCCGCGGTATCCGTCCGTGGATCGTAGGTCATGACGTAGCCGCCGGGATAGGTGGTCGGGTCGTCCGCCTTCGGCGACTCCATGCTGCACACGTAGATCTTGCCGGAGCGGCCGACGAAGTTGCGGCTGTGAATCTTCGACTGCGCTTCGTTGTAGCTCCCGGGATCGAGGCCGCACACCTTATTGGTGTCGATCACGATCCGCTGCTTCTCCGTCGTGGGATCGAATTCCACGAGATAGGAATTGATGCCGTACTCCGCGGTCCCGACATAAATCCTGCCATCCAGCCCTTCACATAGCGAGAAGTAACCGGATTCGTTGTTGTGTGTCTCGGGCAGCACATGATAGGCTGTGCCCCAGACATATGGGAAAGGCGCTTTTGGTGGAGCGTCGGCGCACGTGATCGAAGCGAAAAGCAGGAGGATGAATGCGAATCCCGCCCGGCACCGGGATCGGACGTCGAACCTCGAACGCCCATGGGTAGCTTTCATGGGACAAGGCATCTCTGTCATTTCGGTCTCCTCATTAGGCCCAATCGACCAGGGCGGATCGGCAATTATTTGGTTGCGGGTTATTTGTCCTGCCTTTGTTCCGCCTCCATCTCCTCGCGCTCTTCCTCATTGACTTTGGCGCGTTCGGCGCGCTCGTCATAGATCGCCTTGTATGCACCGTTGAGCGAGAGGGACCGCAGCCACGGTGCCATGTCAGGTGTTGCCGGGTCGATTTCAGTCACCCACTGATCGCGCCACGCATTACACACTAGCGCTAGCCGGGGGATGCGGTTGCTGCTGTGCGAGTCGCTGCCGGCGTGAAACAGGAGGTGATGCACGAACATCACGTCCCCTGCTTTGCCGACAAATTCGTACGGGGCCGGCAGATTGCGTTTCAGTTCATCGAAGTACTCGGACGGTTGTTGCATGGTCGGCTCCGCAATCAGTTGCTTCTGAATGTCACGATGCGTTCCCGGCCAGACAATAGTATTGCCGCTGAACGGTTCCGTATCCGCCAGTAACACGAACAGCGCGAAACCCCGGAAGAAAATCGGCACGTGCTGATTGCCGAAGTCGATGTGTCCCCCATCGTCAAACCGTGCTTCAGCCTCGGGGTCGTATGGCTTGACGAAGAAAAAGTACCGCTTCCGTCCGTTCCAATGCTCGTGTCCCCCGTGCATCGTGGCGATCGCGTCCATGAAGGCGCGCTGCTCGTACACCTTGTCCAGGACGGGATCCGTTTTGCCGGCAAACTTCTCGTGGAATACGCCTGGCTTCTCGGCCGTCCACTGATCGAGCGGCCGGGGATCGTCCACCAGCACCTTGATACGTTCGACTGCTTCATTGCAGAATTCCGGATCGACCAAACCCTTTGCAACCCCAAACCCGTGTTCGACGAAGTGGTCGGTCCAATGCAATGATTCGTCGTAGTTAGTTTTCATGTCAACCTATGACAGCTTCGGGGAGTGTTCAGTGATCGGTGTTGCGTTCTCGCTGTACGGATCGTTTTTTTCGGTCTGAAGACCGAAGCTGCACCGTCCGGCAGTCAAGCCGGATCGGGCTGCATAAAAAGCCAAGCTGAACACGGAACACCAAGCCTCTCAGGGTGCATTCCTTTGTTCCGCCTCGATCTCGTCGCGCACCTCTTTACTGACTTTGGCGCGTTCGGCGCGCTCGTCGTAGATCGTCTTGTAGGCGCCGTTGAGCGACAGGGAGCGCAGCCACGGGGCCAGGTCAGGCGTGGCCGGATCGATTTCCGTCAGCCATTGATCGCGCCACGCATCACACACTAACGCAATGCGCGGAATGCGGTTGGCGCTGTGCGAGTCGCTGCCGGAGTGAAACAGCAGGTGATGCGTGAACATCACGTCCCCTGCTTCGCCGACGAATTCGTAAAGCCCCGACTGATGACGTTGCATTTCATCGAGGTATTCGGACGGTTGTTGCATGGTCGGGTCTGCGATCAGCTGCTTCTGAATGCTGCGGTGGCTGCCCGGCCACGCGATGGTGTTGCCGCTGCACGGTTCGTTGTCCGCCAGCAGGATAAACATCGCAAATCCGCGGTAAAAGATTGGAATATGCTGCTTGCCGAAATCGATATGGCCATTGACGCCCTCCCGTGTCGTGACGTCGGGTTCGTACGGTTTCACGAAGAAATAAAACGTCTCCCGCCGGTTCCAGTGCTCTGGGCCACCGTGCATCGTCGCGATTGCATCCAACAGTCGGGGTTGTTCGTAAATCTTGCGGAGGACGGGATCGGATTGCCCGCGAAACTCCTCGTGGAAAATGCCGGGTTTCTCGGTCGTCCACTGTTCGAGCGGGCGGGGATCGTCGACCAAGACCTTGATGCGTTCGACCGCCTCCTCGCAGAACGCCGGATCGACCAGGCCCTTCGCGATGCCGAACCCGTGTTCGACGAAGTGATCGGTCCAATCCATCGTATCGTCTATCTGAAATGTCATTTCAGCCATTGCCACCCCGTTACCCCGTCGC